>Ga0272441_10002476_pt1 | contig 37115 bp, 25 predicted proteins | sample SSMProp6N_FD_193582 | JGI IMG/M metagenome (GOLD analysis project Ga0272441, IMG submission 193582) | Marine sediment archaeal communities from Little Sippewissett salt marsh, Falmouth, MA, United States - SSM-Prop-6N | ecosystem: Environmental > Aquatic > Marine > Wetlands > Sediment ...
GCCTCAAGGCGAAGACTATCTGCGGCTCAGTCCACCTCTTCCGCTTCATCTATATGCCCTCCCAGAAATGAGAATCCTACCCCAAATTCTCATCCCCGGCGGACCAAGTTTCGGGGTTCAGACCACTTCTTGACACGGAGCCGAGGTTCAGTGTATCATTGGGCGGCCACAGAGCAGGGAACGTAGAGAGGCATTCTCAAGAGAGGCCCTTCAGGGGTGCCAGACCTTCCGACCGCGAACCTGACGCCACGGTGGTTTCACACGCCAAATCGTATTCCTTGCCCGAGTCGCGTCAGGGGCGCCAACTGTGCGCTCCTCGCGGTGCCCCGCCCTCTCGATCGCCGGGCCCGCCCCGAGAGAGAGGCACCCCCATCAGTCTGGGCGCAGCCCGGCCTCTCACCCTCTCAGAAATGGTGACGCCAGGAATCGACCGGTTAACAGGCCTCAGATATCCGCCTCGTCGCGAGGAGCGGAACGGCACCGGTCGCCACATCGTCACCGGCAACTACGAGATGATTGCGAAGCTGGGCGAGGGCGGCAGGGAGGTGTTCGATGCGACCACGATGAAGAAAGCTCTGGATTCTACTTCGCCATCGACCGTTGGTGCTTCGCGCTCGTTCCTCAGTGTTGACACCACCACGGCTCCGCAAACGCCATACCTCATCCTGATCGAAGGCGCCGATCCCCAGCCCCCCTGCCGTACATGCCGATCCGCGCCACCAACACACGCCGGGCCGCCGCCAGTCGGCGTCATGCGGCATAAGTATGCTTGTATAAGAATGCGCGAAGGATACAATGGGATGATCGGGAGCGGCGTAGAACACTTGAGTACGGCACCTCGGCCTGCTATGAATTCCCTGCTGTCGGGAGGGCCGTCGCCCCTGCACGGCGCTACGTTCTTGGCCTTCCGGCCATGGAGCTGGGGGCGCTTCCGCGTGGGCCCCGGAGCACTACGACCGGCGCGCGCTCGCGGGAAGCTACCTGGGGCTGCTATCAGAGGTGGCGGAGGGGGGACCGAGTGGCTGACGTCTGCGTGATCGGCCTTGGATACGTGGGGCTGCCCACGGCGTGCCTGCTTGCGAACACCGGCCTGGATGTGCTCGGAGTGGACAGCGACGCCACGAGGGTCGAGGCCCTGGCTGCGGGCGAGACTCACCTCGGCGAGGCGGGTCTGGACGTTCTGGTCTCCGCGGCCTTCAAGAGCGGCAACCTTCGGGCCGCGGTGAACCCGGAACCGTCGGACGTCTACATCATCTGCGTTCCCACGCCCGTCACGCCCGAGAAGAGCGTCGATCTCTCCTCCGTCGAAGACGCGGCGCGTTCCGTCGCTGAACTCGTGAAGCCGAGGGACCTCGTCGTCCTGGAGTCCACCTCGCCCGTCGGAACGACGAGGAATCGCGTCGGTCGCATACTCTCCGGCTCCGGCATGGAGCCCGGCCGGGACTTCGCCCTCTGCTACTGCCCCGAGCGGGTCCTGCCCGGGAACACGGTCGCGGAGCTCGTCAGCAACGACCGCGTCATCGGCGGCCTGACCCCGAAGTGCGCCGAGCGGGCCGCGGAGCTCTACGGGCGTTTCTGCACCGGCCGGATCGTGCTGAGCGACGACATCACGGCCGAGATGTGCAAGCTCTTCGAGAACGCCTCGCGCGACGTGAACATCGCTCTCGCCAACACGTTCTCCCGCCTAGCCGAGGCCGCCGGCGGCGACGTCTGGCGGGCCATCGAGCTGGCGAACCTTCATCCGCGCGTCAAGATACTGAGCCCCGGCCCCGGTGTCGGCGGGCACTGCATTCCCGTCGACCCGTGGTTCCTGATCGAAGCGCATCCGGAGGCGGCGGGGCTCCTGCGCGAGGCGCGCGCCGTCAACGAGGGCCAGCCCGTGCTGATGCTCGATCGCATGATGGCGGAGGGCCTCGCTCCGGGCGGCGCCGGAGGGAAACTCGCGGTTCTCGGCGTCGCCTACAAGGCGAACATCGACGACCCGCGCGAGAGCCCGGCCTTCGGCCTCGCCCGGGAGGCGGCGGCCAGGGGGTTCGACCTCGCCCTCCACGACCCCCTCGTCAGGCCGGGACACTATGACGGCTTCGACGTAGGTCGCGATCTCGGCGGCTGCCTCGCCGGAGCTGCAGCCGCGGCGGTCATGGTCGATCACGAGAGCTACCGGGCGCTCGGACCCGATGACTTCCGGGCCATGTCCGGCACACTCATCTCGGACGCCAGAAACTGCCTGGATCACGGCGCTCTCCGCGCCGCCGGTTTCGCCGTGCTCGTGCTCGGAGTGGGGTTACCGGAGACCGGAAACAGGGCGCCGGGCCAATGAGGTGTCAGGTCAGCGGCGCGGCTCGTCCGCGTCGATCAGTCTCGGCAGTACATCGCCCACATGACTGAGACATGTCCCCAGCAAGAGTGAAGCGCGTCCTGCCTGGTCAGGGGGTAGGTGTGACAGGTCAAACGTCAGCAGCGCTCTGAAGCGCTCTTCATCGGAGGTCCAGCGAATCGTCTGGGGCCAGCTGGATTCGGCTTCGCTGTCTTGGCCTCCGCAATTACACTCGAAGAGTGATTCCTCGCCGTCGAATACCGCGAGCCGCGCCCGCAAGCAGCCGAGCCCTCCCGCAAGCGTCCGGAGGGCCTCCCCAACGTTTTCCAGAGAGCCGGCCACATCCACCTGCTCGATCGCACGGGCGCCGATCTGGCGGAGACCCGCATCCATGTCGAGCGATCTAGACGCGGCCCCATTGATGGTCCTGCCGCCGAGGCTGACGAGCAGCGCCGCACAGAGGACCAATAGCGCTACGGCAGCCCAGGGGGTCTTCATGTAGGTGAAGCCTATGGCCGCGAGAGCCAGGGCGAGACTGACAGCATAGAGCGACAGCGTGGCAACCCGGGGCGACTCACTGCGGCGCAAGACGGCATGGTGTATGTGATCGTGATCGGCCTTGAAGATGGACGCACCAGTGGTCACGCGGCGCACTACTGCGGCCGCGATGTCTGCTAGAGGCAACCCAAGAGCCAGAGCCGGCACGAGCAACGCGGCGGCGGCAGCGCCCTTGTGAGAGGCAAGGATGGACATCCATCCGAAAATGAACCCGAGGGCGAGGCTGCCGGTATCTCCCATGAAGACGTGCGCCGGCGGGAAGTTGAAGCGAAGGAAGCCTGCGCAGCCCCCCGCCACGCAGGCGCACATGAAGGCCATGGGAACGTTGCCATTGTGCAGGGCTTTGACAAGGAGCGCCCCCGAGGCGATGACGACGACACCAGCAGCAAGTCCGTCGATACCATCTATCAGATTGATGGCGTTGGTGAGCGTCACGATCCAGAGCACCACAAAGGGAAGGGCGAATATGCCCAAGTCCAGACTCTCGCCGAAGGGATTACTGATATGGTGAACCTGGACTCCCGAGTACCAGACTATGAGCGCAGCCATGATCTGGACCGGCAGCTTCACTGCCGCACTTGCACCCTTGAGATCGTCATAAATTCCCAGGGCGACGATGAGCCCCGTTGCCAGAAGCGGGCCACCCAGCCGCCAGCCCAGGTCCGTCATCTTCACGGCGATCCTGTTGTCGAGCACCACGACGAACGCCATCGCCGCGCCAATACCCGCTACTATGGCAAGACCGCCCATGCGAGCGGTCGGGACGCGGTGAATCTTGCGCTCGCCGGGAGTGTCGATGGCGCCGTATCTGACGGCAAGCCGCTTCACCAGAGGCATGACCAGCATGCTCACGACCAGAGCAACCAGGAAACCCCCAACGTAGGTCTTCACCTGCGCTTCTGCAATTCGCTGGTGATCTGTGCTGCAGGCGGCTACTACTAGGCAGATGCTCAATCCGGCATTCCCCATTTGAGCGGCATGAGCCGTTCCCGCGACTCCCGGTCACCACATTATACCTCTCGCGTCCTGCTATGCAAGCATACTCAGCATTAGGTCGCGCACCAGTCCGACGCCCTCGGCCAGGGCCGTTCAGGGGCTGGCCGGTGGCGCGGGAATGGTCGGTGCCCCGGGTGCCCCCGCCGCCGCGACCTCGCCCGGCAGCGACTCGCCTTCCGCAGGCCCTGCGCCGGGATCTGCGTCCACTGACCCCGGCGGCGCGAGCCAGGTTCCTGAGGCGAACGCCAGACCCGTGATGAACCAGCTGAGCCGGCCGGCGGTCCAGTAGAGGAGGCAGTCCATCTGGCCCATGACCGCAATCGTCAGCAGGCTCACCACAAGAACGCCGGCGAGCGAGGCCGCCGGCTCGGGGCCCCATAGCCAGGCCCTCAACGACGACCAGAACGCCACCGCCCACACCATGATCAGAGCGCCAGCCCCGAGCACTCCTGTCTCGACCAGCCTCTGCATCACTACGTTGTGCGCGTGCACGGGCACAAACCTCATGTCCGGGCACTGCTTTCGTCCTCCGGCATGCAGGGGGAAATCGCCAGGCCCCATGCCGTTGTGCGCCGCAGCGGCCCGGTAGACGTTGCGAAATGGCCCATAGCCGATGAGCATATTGGGCACCGGCCCCGCGGCGGCGATGCGGACCGCTCCCTCCCATGCCTCGAAGCGCCCGCGTGCGGCCCCCATGGGGTGGCGTCCTGGATTGCAGCACCACCAGCAGAAGCTGGCCGCCGGCGCGACCACAAGGACCCAGGCCAACGCGATGACGAGGCGCCGCCGCCAGGTCCCGATACGCTTCTGTACTACGATGGCCGCTGGCAGTGTCACGAAGACCATCGTGAGCAGACCGAACCGGGTCTTGGTCATCAACGTCAGGCCCGTCATCAGAAGGGCCGCAAGAACGCAGGCCAGCGCCGAAGCAGTGCCTCTCGATATGGCAATAGACCCCAAATAGAGAGAGAAGAGGACCGTGAATTCCATGGCCAGCACCGTTGCGAAGGACCCTACCCCCTGCAGCCTTCCCCCGCGAAAGGCTTCCTCGCACCACGGCAGGCTGACCACCTGAAGGACATACCGCACCCCAAAGGCAACGAGGATAACCGTGAGCAGCCGCCTCGCCATGGCCCTGTCCCGGACCCCAAGCCCCGCCGCCAGGGCCAGCGCCACCTCGTAGACATGGCTGTTCTTGCTGTGCAGCCTTCCGGCCCCCGGCAGCTTGGTGAGGACCGTAAGAGCAGCCAGATTGACCAGCAGAAAGGCCACCAGTGCCCCGACAAAGAGCTCGCGGCTGCGCGAGGGTTCCCGGCGCGGCGGAGCCACCAGCACAAGAACGACAGTGCTGAGAGCTGCCAGCGGCGGGATCGCCTGCCGCAGGTTGGTGTGGTCGAACAGGGCCAGCACGATGCAGTAGAGCGCGAGCAGTGCCTCGATCACAATCTTGAGCACACGCTCCCGACGCGCCCGTCGTCCCTCAGCATCCTCCGGGGGCCTCGCCGTGCTCGCCCCGTCAGAGTCGCTCATAGGGCCCCCGCCTGTCCCTGGGCCTCTTCATGACGACCTTGCCGCAGAGGTCCCCGGCCGTCCACGCCGCTGTCTGGTTTCGCCACGATGTCCTCGTATATCCCGATCAGCCCGTCGTTGAGCATTTCGATACCATAGTGCTCCTCGACGAAGTCGCGGCCCGCGCGCCCCATCCCTGGCCAGAACTCCGTATGCTCCATCAGGGGCAACCGTCATCACCGACGGGCTGGATACTACTTGAAAGGTAAGCGAGGCATCAAGGGCGTTTCCCCGGTCGCGGGAAAGCCCTTGGCGTCAAAGGGGACGTATGCCGCCGCACTCGGTTCAGTCTGCCAGTTCCAGCGTGAGGATGTCTTCGAAGACACCTATCATGTCTGCAGGAGGCCTCAGGCCCGGAGCCGCGGACCGCCCCATCGCCGTTCGACAAGGGCTACCAGTCCTGGTCCGACTTCCCGAAATGCGCCTCGCGCGCCTGGCTCTCGCGAGCCTGCCCCCTCCGCCAGATGAGAAGAGCTGCTGCGAGGGCGATCAGCGGAACGGCCCAGCCGCCGGGGGACGGGGCGCCGCCAGCCGAGCAGCCGCTGGCTGCCCCGCCGAGCCGCGGGTAGCTGTTTTCGTCCAGTGGATCGAAGCCCATGCCGACCTCGACGCTGTCGGTCCAGCCGTCCTCGTCGGTGTCTTCGCTGTTAGGATCGGTGCCTATGCTCATCTCCTCTCCGTCGTCGAGTTCGTCGCCGTCCGAGTCCGGATCGTTCGGGTCGGAGGACCCCCAGGGCTCGGCGCCCGCGACCTCATCGCCGTCCGAGATGCCGTCGTCGTCTGAGTCGGCGTCGAGAGGATCGGTCGGGGCGTATCCTCCAGGCCCGGCCTCCTCATCGATATCGCTCAGCCCGTCGCCGTCGGTATCCACCGGTGGACAGGCCCGCCTGACCATCTGAGCGCTTTCCACCGGCGACCACGCCGAGTACCAGGAGCAGCTCATCGAGATCAGGACTGCCGCCAGCTTCTTCCCCGTGATCATCGCTCGTCCCCTCGCTTCCCCTGTAGGGCCTCAGTGCCCGACGCTGGTGTCAAAGCACAATCCATGCCACAGGCCACGGGAGGCTGGAACCGCTCGAACATGGGGATTCGCGGCTCGGTACGGCAAGAGCGCCTGGCCGAAACCGTCCTGCCCTGAGACAGGGCGTCTCAAATCGCGTCGGTGCGGAGGCGGGCCCTCGGGTCGCTGGGCTCCGCCGGGCGGCGGCAGGCGGCGGAATCACCGCCGGATCACTCGCCCCCGAGCTTCCTGGCGACTTCGGCCGCCGCCTCGAATAGCGCCTCCGAGCGCTCCTGCCAGCCCGAGGCGATGTACCACTGGTATGTCACCTGGCTGGTGTAGGAGCGCTTGTTCCAGCCGTCGCGCTCCTTGAAGCCGAGCGACTGGAGCGAGTTGTTGGCGATCTGCATAGCGAGGCTCCTCTCCGCGAGCACCTTCTCGCAGCGCTTCGCGAGTGCCTCGCCGAGCCTGGCGCGCCGGGCCTTGTCGGTCACCGCACGCTCGACAAGTATGCGCGCCTCGCACTCCTGAAGCCCTTCGCGCATCATCTCGAAGCGAGCGGTCGAGACGGGGCCCTCGGGGCCGGGCGCGAGCATCGACGTCAGGATGTTGAGGTTCCTCCACTCGGCCTTATAGTAGCGCTCGCCCACGCAGTGGTGGCGCCTGCCGCGCTTGTCGCGGAAGACCTTCCAGAACTCGGCCCCCATGCGGCCGAAGCCGCGCTGGGTACCCATGATGTTGATCTCGCCCAGCGTGCGGAAGCCGACAGCCGACGTGAGATCCCAGTTCCCGCGCCGGAACTGCACGTGCACGAACGCCTGCTTCTTCCAGCCGTATCGGAGGGGGTCCTCGGGGGCCGTGCTGTAGCGCGTCGACCAGACGCCGCCCTTGTAGGCTATCCGCTGCCCGTGAAGGTCGCGCCACGGGCTGTGGCAGTGCATGACCCAAGGGACGCCCGGAAGCAGCTCCGTGAAGAGCGCCACCTCCTCCTTCCGGGGCTTCGAGTCAGAGACCATCCCCAGCATCAGCGACTTCCCCCAGCCGAGCTTGGCGATGCGCTCGCGGATGCCCTTCATCACCGGCCGCCAGAGGTCCCTCGCCGCCGGCTCGTCGTAGCGGGGCAGGAAGACCTTCGACGTCTTGCCCGTGGCGGGGTCAAGCACCGTGACCTCGGGGCCCTTGCCGGCGTACTTGGCCCGGGCGTTGACGGCCTCCTTCTTCTGCGCGTAGGTGTTCTTCATTGCGCCGGTCAGGAATATGTCCCACACGTAGAGGCAGACGACCGCCGGCTCCTTGTAGTGCTTCTGGACGAGGTCCAGATACTTCTCCATCACCGTGAAGTCATGCCTGTAGCCGCCGCCCGGCTGCTTGATCCAGCGGACCATCGATTCGGCGTTGCCCATGTTGGTCTCGGCCATGAGCGGAACGTAGACGGACTTGTCGCCGGCCTCGGCCAGGATCGAGAGCGACTCCTCGATCAGCTCCCAGTGCTTCTCCGACCAGAGCGGCACCTTGTACTCGAGGGCGAGCGCATCCGGCGACTGGACGAACTCCGCCCACATCTGCCTCCGGTGGGGTTCCGGCAGCCTGTAGCCGCAGACCTTCAGGGCGATGGGCACCTTCACTGAGGCGGCGCCCGCCGAAGCGATCGTGAGCGTGCCCGTGTATTCGCCCCCCTTCGCGTCCGGCGGCACGCGCACCGTGATCCAGACCGGCTGCACGGCCCCCATAACGGGCGACGGCTGGCCCTTCCGGACCCAGTTGCCGCGGCCTTTCTTCTTCACGCGGACGGGGATCTCGGGCGGCGCGTTCCCGGCGAGGCTGTCGAAGCGCGTCACCGCGGCCGGGTAGCGCCCGGCCGACTCCCTCTCGGAGCTGTCGGGAAGCGGGTAACGGATCTGCACCGCCGAGGAGCGGATCCGCCCGCCGCCCTTCGCGGCCAGGTCGCTCACCTTTACCGACAGGTCCTTTATCGGCCCGGTGGAGCCGACGACCACCTTGCCCGAGAAGGCGCCGTTCGGCGTTCCCACTATCCTGACGGGCTTCAGCGCCTCGTTCGGATCGCCGAAGTCGAGATCGAAGTCGGGCGAGAGGACGTCCGAGTTCCAGACCTGCACCCCCTTCGGCCTCACGACGTTCGGCTCGAGACCCGCCGCGGCGGGGGCGCTCAGCCGCACCGACACGAGGTCGCACGTGCACCAGATGAGCTTTGGCACGGACCGGCTGTCCCGGAGCTTCTTGACCAGATCCGGTATCTTCGCGCAATACGGTGACCGGTGGATCTCGATGGCGAGGACGTTCACCCCCCTGCGGAGGGTGCCGGCCGGGATCTGGACGTCGTTCAGCCTCCGCGTGCGCAGGTCCCAGCGGCGCAGGTTCTCCTTGTCCTTCTCTCCGCGGTCGGCGTCGAGGAGCGAGCCGTCGGCCTTGATGAAGGCCTCGTCGGGGTAGTGCTCGGCGAAATCCTCGGGCCCCGCCTTCTTCGGCAGGTGCCCGCGGGCGATCTCAGTGCCGTTCAGATAGACGACCGCCCCGCCGCGGTAGGCGAGGGAGAGCGTGAGCGATTTCACTCTAGCCGGGTTCGTCACCTTGAACCTGCCGCGCGCGCAGACGAGCGCCAGGCACGGCGAGCCCGAGTCGATGTTGACGAAGCCCGGGTCGCGATGCGCCACGACCGACCAGGTGCTCCCCACGGCCGGGAAGCTTGGGCCGGGAAGGCGGCGCCAGGCGGAGTCGTCGAAGCCGGGCTGCTGCCAGCCGCTCGGCGGCGGCGGCGTGTCGACGAAGGCGTCGAGGGCCTTCGTCCCTCCGCCTGTGCGGATCACCGGGGCCTCGAGAGTGTAGTGGTATCGCCAGAAGCCGCTCGTGTCCAGCACGACCGTCCCCGTGGGAGCCTCTCCGGCGCGACCGGTCGCGGCGAGCAGCAGAATGGCCGTAGGAAGGAGGCGGAGCGGTCTCGCTGTACGTCTGAGCATGGGGCTCCTTTCAGGGTAAGCCCTCACATACGGGTGACATATACCACGCCGAATGGTACCACCCGGGCCCCGCGGGCGCAAGGCGCCAAGCTCCGGGCGCGCGGGTCCGGATCAGGCGCCCGCAGCGGCGGCCACCACGACGCACCTGACCGTCTCCAGCAGCAGCCACTTGCCCAGGAGGAAGAAGATCACCGTCAGGATCGTCGCCGCCGGCACCGTGAAGACCCACGACTTGAATATCTCCCGCGTGACGCCCCTGTTAACCGCCGCGAGGCCGCGCGCGAGACCGATCCCAACGACCGCCCCCACCAGCGTGTGCGTCGTCGAGACAGGGAGCTTCAGTTTCGTGCAGACGAGGACCGTGCTGGCCGCGGCGATGCTGGCGGCCACGCCGCGCGACGGGGTCAGCTGGGTGATCTTCGTGCCGACGGTGTGCATCACCTTGTAGCCGTAAGTGGCGAGGCCGATCACGATGCCGGTACCCCCCAGCGCGAGCACCCAGAAGGGGACGTGCACCTCCATCTTAACCGCGCCCGACCCGATGATGTCGACCACCGCTGCGAGGGGCCCGACCGCGTTCGCCACGTCGTTCGCGCCGTGTGCGAAGGCGACGGCGCAGCTACTGATCACGACCAGCGGCGCGAAGACGCCCTCGACGGATTCCAGCTGCTCGTCAAGCGGCAGGCGCTCCTTGCCCGCCAGCCGCCGGGCTATGAGTTTCTTCGAGACGAGCATCGCGACCAGCCCGATGCCGGTCGCGGCGAGGAAGGCGCGCTCACCCGTCAGCCACTCCGCCCCCGCGAGGATGTGCTTCAGCCCCTTGTAAAGGATCGACAGCGAAACCACCGCCGCGACGGTGAAGGCGACGAGCGGGGCGTACCTGGCCGCGGCGGGCACCGGCCGCTCCCGTCCGAGTATGGCCTTGCTGATGAGCGTGAAAAGCGTGAAGCCCAGGATTCCGCCCGCAACGGGCGAGATGAACCAGCTCGCGATTATCTGCGCCATCTTGCCCCAGTGCACGCTGCTCCAGCCGGCGGCGGCTATCCCGAAGCCGGCCACGGCTCCGACGACGGCATGGCTGGTCGAGACCGGCATCCCCATCCAGGTGGCGAGGTTCAGCCACATGGCGGCGGCCAGCAACGCCGAGCCCATGCCGATGGCCAGCAGCGCCCCCGCCTCGCCCTCGGCGAGGCCCGGGATGCTGGAGATGGCGCTCGGATCGACTATCCCCTTGCGAACAGTATCGGTGACGCACGCGCCCACCAGCACGGCGCCGGCGAACTCGCAGATGCCGGCGAGTATGACGGCCCGCTTCACCGAGATGGAGTTGGAGCCCACAGCCGCCGCCATCGAGTTGGCGACGTCATTGGCGCCGATGTTCCAGGCCATGTAGAGGCCTACGAGCGCCGTCATTCCTATCATCAGCAGAGACATAGTGTGAACGCCACGGTGTTGGCGGGGGCCCTCATCCCCTGATGATCATCTCTCTCAGCAGATCGCCCGTGTTCTCGGCACTGTTGGCAACTTCGCTCAGGGCCATCAGCATCTTCTCGTAGAAGTTGATCGTCACGGGATCGAGTTCCTCCTCCAGGCTGTAGATCTTCTGGCAGAGCTTCCGCTGCATCCTGTCGGCCTTCCACTCCTCCTGGCCGAGGCCCGCCACGCGCTGAAGCACCGATTCGGCTTCCGCGCCGCCGAAAGACGTTTCGGCGAGGTTCTGGATCTCCTCGGCGGCGGCCATGAGGGTGTCGCCCACCTGCAGGATCTGGTCGGCGAACTCGAGGAAGTCTGCCTTGAGCTCGGGGTGGAACTTCGTGTTGCGGAGGATCAGCACGACCGCGAAGTCCTCGACGCTGTCGGCGATCCCGTCCTGGCAGCGGAGGAAGCCGTCCAGCTCCTCCCTTGCCACGGGGAGGAAGTACTTGCGCGGCAGCTGCTCGCGTATCTCGTGCTTCACCTGGTCCGCCTCGTGCTCGAGCTTGGAGACGACGTCCTGGAGGCGGTGCAGCTCGTCGAACTGCTCGTCGACGGCGGCCTTCGCGAGCGGCTTTATCAGCTTCACGCACTCGTGCACCTTCCTCGTGTGCTCGAGCAGCGGGCCGAACGGTGACTTCCCCAGCAGCTCTCCGATAAGACTCATCTGTCGGCCTCCACCGAGATTCCCGGGACGGGGCGTCGCGAGCCGTTGCGCCAGCTCGCCCCGGGCCACTAGTATCACCGCATATGCTGCCGGTGCCAGAGGATTTTCATCCGGGGCGGGGGGGCGTTATAGAAGGGTCGGCGAAAGCGGTGTTCCGAGTGCGAATTCACACGCGAAAGCACCGAAAAGGTCAAAAAACGTTCTGGGGTGAGAGGGTATGATTTTTTTCGGCCCCCCGAGAGGAGGCGTATGACGTAGCTGACGGACGGGGCCGACCGGCCGAGCCAGGCGCCGTGCCTTGGCGGAGTCCGGGGCCCCGTGAAGGGGAACGCGGGAGCGAAAGCCGGAACTTCGAGAAGTCCGGACGGCGACGGCCTGAGCTCGCCCCCGTCAGTACCCAAGCAGTGCCGGTTCTCAGGATGAGGGAAAAGACCCCGGCACAACACTATGGGAAACACTGGCAGGAGCGTTCGGCAACGGACGACTGGAGGTGACCAATGGGACCGTGAACACGGCGGCGGGCGGTCTGCGGGCGCGGGCGAGTGCCGCGCGAGAGCCCTTTGACTGGCGACGGTCCGGGGTGTATACTCCGGCCGGGTCCTTGACTGTGGAGAGTCAGATGAGCGATCTCGCGTTCCAGAAGTGCATCAACACCGCCTGCGGCGCCAGCTACGGCATCGAGGAGGTCCACCACCGGTGCCCGGCGTGCGGCGAGCTGCTCGACGTGGCATACGAGTGGGACCGGCTGGAGGTGCCGGGGGCGCTCTCGTACTTCGAGTCGAAGTGGGAGAGGCGCGCCGAGCCCCTCTGCTTCTCGGGCGTCTGGCGCTTCGGCGAACTGCTGCCGTTCGCCCTGCCTGAGACGCGCGTCACCATCGGCGAGGGGCAGACGCTGCTCAGGCGGTGCCGGCCGGCGGCGGAGTTCACCGGAATGAAGCCGGAGAGGCTCTTCCTCGAGTACGAGGGGATGAACCCTTCGGGGTCCTTCAAGGACAACGGCATGGCGGGCGCCTTCACTCACGCGAAGATGGTGGGCGCGGCAGTGGCGGCCTGCGCATCGACGGGGAACACCTCGGCCTCGATGGCGGCCTTCGCCTCGGCGACGGGGGCGCTGACGCCCGTCATCTTCGTCGGCGGCGGGAAGATCGCCCTGGGGAAGCTCTCGCAGGCGCTCGACTTCGGCGGGCGGACCTTCGAGATCAAGGGCGACTTCGACGACGCGATGGCGCGGGTGCAGGAGGTATCGGTCGAGCGCGGCATCTACCTGATGAACTCGCTCAACCCGTTCCGCCTCGAGGGGCAGAAGTGCATCATGTACCGCATCCTCGAGGGCCTGCGCTGGCAGGTCCCCGACTGGATCATCGTCCCCGGCGGCAACCTCGGGAACTCCAGCTCCTTCGGCAAGGCCTTCATGGAGCTCGTCGAGCTCGGGCTGATCGACCGCGCCCCGCGGATATGCATCGTCAACGCCGCCGGCGCCGACACGCTGGACCGCATAGTCAACGACGAGAAGCTCGCGTGGAACGGCTCGCAGTACGACAGGGAGAGGGTGAAGAGCTTCTACGAGCAGATGGACGCCGAGGGGCGCTCGGCGCACACGCTCGCCTCGGCCATCGAGATCAACCGCCCGGTCAACCTGTCGAAGGCGCTCCGGGCGATCGACGTCACCGACGGCAAGGTCCTGAAGGTGACCGACGAGGAGATACTCGATGCCAAGGCCGTCATCGCGCGCGGCGGCCTCGGGTGCGAGCCCGCCTCGGCTGCGACGGTCGCCGGGCTGAAGAAGCTCGTCGAGTCGCAGACGGTCTCGCCGGATGATCTCGTGGCCTGCGTGCTCACCGGCCACCAGCTGAAGGACCCCAACGCGACCGTCGGCTATCATTCCGGCAAGGGCCCCGACCGCGAGAAGCTCGCGAAGTACGGCGTCGAGAAGACCTGGTACGCCAACGCGCCGGTGCCGGTGGAGAACAGCCTCGAGGCGATACTCGAGGCGCTCGAAAAGATGGAGGGCTGACCGTGGCACTGCACCTGGCAGTAACCGGAGCCTCCGGCCGCATGGGGAAGAGACTCGTCTCGCTCATCGCCGCCGATCCGGAGCTGGAGCTCGTCTCCGCCGTCGAGGCGGCGGGTCACGATGCGCTGGGGTCGGATGCGGGGGAACTCGCCGGCGCGGGGAAGCTGGGCGTCGAGGTGACGGCCGGCCTCGCGGGCGAGATCGACTGCATCATCGATTTCTCCTTCCACGAGGCCGCGCCCGGGAACGCCGCCGCGGCGGTCGACCTGAAGGCGGGTCTCGTCTGCGGCACGACGGGTCTGACGCCCGAGGAGCGCGCGGCCGTCGAGGCGGCCGCCGAGTACGTCCCCCTCGTTTTCGAGCCGAACATGTCGGTCGGGGTCAACCTGCTCTTCGAGTCGGTCGGTAAGGTGGCGGCCTCGCTCGGCGAGGACTACGACGTCGAGATCGTCGAGACGCACCACCGCTTCAAGAAGGACGCGCCGTCTGGGACGGCGCTGAAGCTGGCCGGGAAGATCGCCGACGGGCGCACTCAGAAACTGGAGAAAGCAATCCGCCACGGCCGCGAGGGCCAGGTGGGCGAGCGCCCGCGGGGCGAGATCGGCATGCACGCGGTCAGGCAGGGCGACGTCGTCGGCGAGCATGTCATCACTTTCACGACGATCGGCGAGACCGTGACGGTCGCGCACCGTGCGCACTCGCGCGACGCCTTCGCCTCGGGGGCGCTGCGCGCGGCGAAGTTCCTCGCAGGCAAGGGGCCCGGGCGCTACTCGATGGCGGAGGTGCTGGGGCTCTAGCAATGGTCGACGACGAGAACGATATACTGAAGCCCGTCGACGCCGACCTGGGCGCCTACGACCACACCCAGCGGGGCATCATACATCATGTCCTCTGGATACTCGGCGTCTCGCTGATAGTCGGGGCCTTCGCGGGGATGGCCCACCCGGCCGCGGTCTACGGCATGGCCGTCGGCGGGGTGATCTCGTTCGTCGCGACCTTCACCTTCTGCCACCTGCGCGTCCGCGACATGGGGGACTATCTCAGCGCGCGCTTCGGCCCGGTCGGCTGCTTCGGAACGCGAATTAGATACGCCGACATCACGGGCGTCGAGGTGTATAAGCTAACGACGCTCGACGGCATCGGCGTGCACTACACGCTGTCGAAGGGCTGGCTCTTCAACATCCGCGGCGGCGAGTGCGTGACGGTCACCCTCGCCGGCCCGAAGAAGCGCAGCATCGGCACCGACGAGCCGGAGCGCCTCGCGGGCTTCCTGCGCGCGAAGATGCCCGGGCACGGGGGCGAGGCAGGAAGGGGTGACGCGTGAGGCAGCTCGCCGCAGCATGCATGCTCCTGGGCGCCGCGTCGGCCGCCGCGGCGGGCGAGTTCCCCTTCGGACCGTCTCCCGAGGGGGCCGTCAAGGGCCTGCAGCCCGAGAACATCCGCTCCGTTGTGAGGGCCGCCATCGCCAAGGCCCGCGACGGCGGGAACACCGAGGACGCCACCGCGCGCGTGCAGAGCATACTCAACTCGGCCGGCTCGGGCGGCGTCGTCCGGCTGCCGGCCGGCGTCTACCGCATCGACGGCTCGCTGACGATGAAGGCCGGCGTGCGCCTCGCCGGCGCGGGCTGCCTCGAGACGGTCCTCTACCGCGACGCGAGCTTCAAGAACAAGCGCGGCAACATGTTGACCGTCCGGGGCGGGGGGGGCGGGGGGGGCGAGGGCGGAGAGAATCTGACCCAGATCACCGGGATTTCCTTCCTCGGCGTCGAGGACGTCTCCTGCCGCGGCACCGACTACGGCGTCAACGTCTACGGCGTGCTGGACTTCCGCGTCGACCATTGCTACTTCGAGCGCTTCGGCTTCGCGTCGGTCAACGTCTCGGATGTTTCCCGCGGCGTCGTCGACCACTGCAGCTTCCTCCACAACTTCAAGAAGCCGGTCAACAACCTGGGCTACGGCGTCGTCGTCTACCGGGGCAACAAGTGGGAAGACGAGATGAAGCTCGGCACGCGCGAGGCGACCTTCGTCGAGGACTGCATCATAGTCGGCTGCCGCCACGCCGTCGCCTCGAACGGCGGAGCGCACTACGTCTTCAGGCGGAACCACGTCCGCGGGAACGTTCGTGGACACGCCATCGACGCGCACGGCCTCGGCTACGGCTCGAAGCGCGGCACGCGCTGCGTCGAGGTCTACGAGAACCTGGTCGAGAAGCCGGAGAGCGGAGCCGGAGCGGGCATGGCGATCCGCGGCGGCGACGGGGTGATATTCAGGAACGTCATCAAGGGCTACCGCTCGCCGGTGAGCCTCAGCCTCGAGGGCGGCGCCCCCGCCGCCGAGCGCACCGGCTATCCGCGGAAGGACCAGGTCCGCGATATCTACGTGTGGCAGAACGACCCCCAGCGCGTGACGGTGAGCCGCAGCGCCACGGACCACATCAAGAAGGACCGCGACTACTTCGAGAAACCCCGCCCCGACTACAAGCCTTATGTCTATCCCCACCCGCTCGCCAAGGCCGGCCCCTTTGACCCGAAGCCGCAGGTCGCCTCGCAGCCGTCGGGCGGCAGTAGCGCGTCCGGGAGGACGTCGAAGCCGGCTGCCGATCCCGAAGCCGAAAGGAAGCTGGTCGAGACCAGGAAAGCGGCGAAGCTGTACCGCTCGGCCCGGCAGGCGGAGCGCTCCGGGCTCAAGGACATGGCGAAGACGCTCTACGAGCGGCTGATCAAGGACTACCCCGACTCGGGACTCGCCGAGAAGGCGAAGGAGCGGCTGGAGAAGCTCTAGTCCTCGGCCTGCTGCTCGGCGTTGGCAGCCCTTCGCTTCAGTCTGCCATTGATGGTGATCATCGCAATCAATATTCCTGCCATCTCCAGCACCAGCACGGGCTCTCGTTTGAGAACGGCCACGATCAGTATTCCGACGCCCAAAACGATCCCGAAGAGTTGGATGAACCACGGGGGCATCAGAGTCATGCCCGTCTCTGAGACCGTATCGTTCCAGAGCCGCACTGCCAGCCATCCCGAGGTGATTGCCATCGCCGCCACGAGAATCAGTCCGGCCCAGAGGGGCTTGCCCTCATAGGTGATCGAGCCCCGGGAAGCCATGCCGACGGCCAGAATGACGGTCACAAAGGCGAAGAGGAATGCGGCAAGGAGGAGAGCGACGAGTCCCGCCGTCCGCCAGCACCTTCCCACAGGGCTGAGGTAGTCGACCATTCTGACACCACCGGTCTAGCTGGCCATCACCCTCTTGAAGCACTCGCCCACCATCGCCGGGGTGTCCTTTTCGTTAGAGGGGTCACCCGTCCCCTCGACGAGGCAGCGTGCCACGCTGCCCGAGTCGCACCAGCTCGTGGCGAGCACGCCGAGGAGATTATCGCTCCGGTTCGCGGCGGCGAAGCCGGCGAGCGCCTCGGCCGCGGCCATCTTCTTCCACGGGCAGACGACGGTGCGGAAGCCCTTGCCGGTGAAGATGGCCACCGAAGGGTAGTCGTCGCGCTCGCCGTAGTGCCAGTCGCAGATGACGATGTCCTTCGGCACCGCGTCGATGGCGTCGGCGGTGGCGTTGGCGGACGCCTCCCATTTGCCGTAGCCGGTCGCTTCGGCGTCCAGCAGTCTGTCGCCCCACATGAAGATCTCCACGCCGCGCTCGCCCGCGAAGTGGCCGTGGAGGGTGTTGACCCATTCGGCGAAGAGCTCGTGCGCGGCCGTGCCCCGGCACCGCGGACAGTGGGCGATCTCGAAGACCTCGTCCAGCCCGACGTGTATGGCATCCGCGCCGAAGGCCTCGATGAGCTCGTCGCCCAGGTCGAAGACAATGCTTGCCACCTCCGGGTGGCGCGGGCAGAGGCTCCGGCAGTACTCGACCTCCTCGAGGTCGGGCGTCTCGTCGAACTCGGGGTGCGAGCGGAGAAGCCCGAGCTCCGACCCGGGAACCTTCCCCGACTGGTGGCCGAGCAGGTTCATCTTCGGGATGAGGCGGATGCCCTTCTCTCGGCAGAGCGCGGACAGCTCCGCCGCCTGCTCGCGCGTGAGCGCCCCCTCCTCTGCGACCTCGGGGTGGCTCTCGAAAGCGTAGCCGTAGCGTATGAGGAGCACGAGCGCGTTGCAGCCGTGCTCGGGGAGCACATCCGCGACCATGCGCGTGAAGAGCGCATAGTCCTCCTGCTTCGGCACGCCCAGGCAGAAGCCCCTGAAGGGCCAGTCGGTCCTACCAGCCATCTCTCCTCCAATCGCACCCCTTCGCCTGTCCTCAGCGCTCGAGCGCCCCCAGCAGCGCCCTCCGCGCGGCGCGGAACTTGCCGACGTCCTTCGTGTACCTGTCGAAGCCGCGGATCGCCATCTGGATCACGCGCTCGGCGGCCTTGGGCCTGCGAGCGCGCAGCATCCGCAGAAGCTCGAAGTCCTCCAGCCCCTCGCGCTGGGCCTCGAGGCGCAGGCTCGACCACGGCCGGCCGTCGCCCGGATAGACGATATGCGTATCGCCCGCAGGCAGGAAGTTGTTGTTGCCGTGGTCGACGACGGACTGCTCGAGCGGGTCCTGCTCGGGCCGGTAATGGTTCAGCCCCCAGTGCAGGAACCCTTCGAGCCCGTAGAGGGCCGCTCCCCAGCCGAGCAGAGCCGGCCTCAGCAGCTCCATGTCGAGCAGCCGGTTCAGCCACTTGCCCCCGGGGAAGCAGCACGTGTAGAACCAGACGCTGTCGCCGGCGGCCTTCTGCGCCTCGAACATGCGGCGGCGCTGCTGGTAGCGCTGCGCCTGGGGGCACCAGATGTCGACCGACCCCGCGAGCGCCGGGTTCATCGTGGCGTCGAGGATCGGCAGCCCCGGCATGTGCCGCCGGACCATGCCCGCGAGTATCCGGTAGTCGTCGGCGTTCGTGTCGGAGGGCTCGTCGGCGACGTGCTGGAGCCACCGGTCGCGCCAGCCGTTCCGGTCGATCTCGTCGACCAGCTGCCGCGCTATCCCGGCGAGGGCGGCATTGCCCTTGATGGAGGTGGCCCGCACGTTTGCCAGGTGGAGGTCGAAGGTCGTCGCCGTCCAGACCCCGTCGGTGCGGCTCGCCACGTGGCCGCCTTCGATCCAGTGCATGCCGGCAGACGTGAAGAGACGGACGATCCGCCGGAGCCGCTCGCGCTCGAGCACGGGCGCACGCCGCCCCCGGCTGAAGACGTCGCGGAGCGGCACCCAGAACGTGTTCTGCCGGCCGCGGACCATGAGGTTGGCGTAGCGGCGGATCATCTTCCAGTGTTCGTCCGACCAGGGCTTAAGGCCGTGACGCGACGCCATGAGCCCGAGGCTGAACCAGTTCGTGTAGGGAAGGCTTGCGCGGCCCACGGCGGGCACCACGGGCTTGCGGACGCGGACGGCCAGCCGCAGCTCGGTCTGCTCGCGGCCGGAGCTGACCGTGATGGTGTAGTCGCGCGCGAGCGGACGCGCGTCCCTCGGCACTGGGATCTCCAGCCTCAGCGCCTCTGTGGAGCCCCCCGCCCTGACGGTGCGGCCCACGGGTTCCACGGCGTCGTAGACGCGGAAGGGGGCGCGGCGGATCACGTGGCGGTTCCGCTCGCCTTTCTTCTCGACGAAGCCGACGGGGCCGGTGTTCCTCTCGACGGGCACGTGGCGGAGGCGGGACCACCTCGCCTCGGCGGCCACGCTCCGCCCACGCCTCACCTCGAGCCGAAGCCGCCCGCCGGGCTCGAGGCCCGTCACGAGCACGTGGACGCTCGCGACCGCGCCCCGGGCCACGTCCAGGCCCGCGCGGCGCCGCGGCCTCTTCGAGACCTCCGAGTCGGCATACAGGAACTCCAGCGCATCTCTCAGCTCCGCTCGCATCGCACCGGCCTCCGTCCTCAACCCCCCCGGCTTTCCATAATCCATAATCCCTTCCCGGCCCGAATGCAAGGGAAGAGCCCAAGCTCCGGTTGACCTGCGGCTCCACAGGCGTTATATTCCCCCGCAGCGCCCGGGGCCGCTCGCGGGCGCTGAGAGCGTTTACGTGGGGGCTGTGACGGGAGGCCGGGCAAATGAGATCTCTCAAGATATCTGCTGTCATCTTGCTGGCGCTGGCGAGTGCGTCCAGGGCCTTCCCGGCGGAGGGGCCGATCGAAGAGGCCGATCCCGCCAAGGTGCTCTACGAGCAGACGATGATGGCGGTCAAGGCCTCGAGCGACCACGAGGGCAACGTCCGGACGCTCGAGAAGGCGGCCAAGAAGCTCGTCGGCACCGACTACGAGGGCAAGCTCGACGCGCTGCTCGCCACCGAGGGGAAGGCGGCCCAGGCTCAGGCCGACGAGACGCTGAAGGCGCTCGCCGCGGTCATGGAGGCGCAGAAGGTCTACAAGGAGCTCGCCGCGACGGTGAGAAGCTCCGACGACCACGAGGCGAACATCGCGCTCATAAGGAAGACGCTCCCCAAGCTCGGCCGCACCGAAGCGGCCTTCAACGCCCGTCTGCTTCTCGCCGAGCAGAAGCAGAAGATCGCGGGCAAGCTCGCCGCCAAGGCCGCCCTCAACCGGGGCGCCAACGAGAGGTACTTCAAGGATCTCACCGCGAGGATAAGGGCGTCGAGCGACCCGCGTGCGAAGCTGGCGATGATCGATGAGGGGCTGAAGAAGCTCGAGGCCTCCGAGTTCGAGCCGAAGCTCAGGAAGCTGGCCGTCCCCGAGAGGAGGGCCCTCGCCCGTCTGGAGGCCCGGGAAGCGGCCGCCGCCAGGGCCGCGTCCGACACCAGCTCAAAGGCAGCCGCGCGCCGCAAGGCCAGGGAGGCCGCCGCCGCCAGGGCCAAGGCGGACGCCGACGCGAAGGCGGCCGCGCGGCTCGAGGCGCTGAGGGCCGGCGAGGCCAAGGCCAAGGCCGAAGCGGAGGCCAGGGCCCGCGCGGAGATCGAGCGCAAGGGCAAGGAGATGATCTACAACGACCTCAGGGCCAAGCTCGCCCTGTCGAACGATCACGCCGCCAACATCAAGGCCCTCGAAGATGCCATCCCGAAACTCAAGGGCTCGCGGCACGAGAGCAGGCTGGCGCCGATGATAGCGTCCGAGAAGAGACTGCTCTCTCGCCGGAAGGCGGACGAGGCCGCCGCCGCGAAGGCGAAGGCCGCCGCCGAGGCCGAGGCCGCCAGGGCCAGGGCAGCCGCTGAGGCAAAGGCCAAGGCAGAGGCCGAGCGTGCCGCGGCAACCAAGGCTGCGGCGGACGCCAAAGCCAAGGCCGAGGCCGAGCGCCAGGCACAGGACAAGCTCTACGCCGATCTCAGGTCGATGGTCAGGTCGTCCAAGGACCACGCCGCCAACATAAAGGCCCTCGAAGAAGCCATTCCGAACCTCGCGGGCTCGCGGCACGCGAGCCGCCTTGGGCCGATGATCGCCTCCGAAAAGAAGCTCCTCGATCGGCAGAAGTCCTCTGATGCTGCCGCGGCCAAGGCCAAGGCTGAAGCCGAGGCGCGGGCCCGGGCCGAGATCGCCCGCAACGCCGCCGAGATGCGCTTCAACGACCTCTCGGCCAGGGTCAGGGCCTCGAGAGATCACTCCGCCAACCTGAAGGCGCTGGCGGAGAGTCTGGGGGGGTTCGAGGGCACGCCACACGAGGCGCAGGTTCAGAGAATGATCGACAGCGAGACTAAGCTCCTCGAGCAACAGAAGGCCGCTGACGCGGCTGCGGTCAAAGCCAAGGCCGCTGCCGACGCCAAGGCCAAGGCTGACGCCGAGCGAGCCGCCGCGGCCAGGGCAGCAGCCGAGGCCAAGGCTATGGCCGAGGGCGAGCGTGCCGCCGCCGCGAAGCGCTTCAGCAGTCTCAAGGCCAAGGTGCGCGCCTCCTCCGACCGCGAGGCCAATATCAAGGCTCTCGAGGACGGGCTGAAGGAGTTCAGCGACGGGCGCCGCGCAACGGAGCTCGGCAGGCTCCTCACCGCCGAGAAGAAGCTTCTCGCCGACGAGAAGGCGGCCGCCGCCGAAGCCGCCGCGCGCAAGACCTACGAGGATGCCCGCGACGCCGCCAGGAAGTCGAAGGATCACGCCGCCAACATCAAGGCCCTCGAGGAAGCGGCGGGCAAGATCGAGGGCACCCGCTACGATGGCAGGCTCGGTTCCATGATCGCTTCCGAGAAGAAGCTCCTGGCGCGACAGGAGGCCGCGGACGCCGCCGCCGCCAAAGCCAAGGCCGCCGCCGACGCGAAGGCCGCGAAGGCGAAGGCAGACGCCGACGCCAGGTCTAAAGCGGAGGCAGAGCGGCAGGCGAAGGAGAAGCTCTACAACGACCTCAGGGCCATGGTCGCGTCGTCGAAGGACCACGCCGCCAACATCAAGGCACTCGAAGCGGCCGTGGCGAAGCTCAAGGGCTCGCGCCACGAGGCGCGGCTCGCGCCCATGATCGCCTCCGAGAAAAAGCTCCTCGCGCGACAGGAGGCCGCGGACGCCGCCGCCGCCAAAGCCAAGGCCGCCGCCGACGTCAAGGCCAGGGCCGAGGCTGAGCGCGAGGCCAAGGCCAAGGTATATGCCGACCTCATGGCGATGGTCAGGTCGTCCAAGGACCACGCCGCCAACCTGAAGGCGCTCGAGGACGCCGTGCCCACGCTCAAAGGCACGCGCCACGAGAGCCGGCTTGCTCCGATGATCGCGACCGAGAAGAAGCTGCTCGAACGCCAGAAGGCGGCCGACGCCGCCGCGGCCAAGGCCAGGGCCGCCGCCGACGCCAAGGCCAAAGCCGAGGCCAAGGCCGGCGCCAACGCGGACGTCTTCAACGAGATCAAGGCGATGGTCCGGTCCTCCAAGGACCACGCTTCGAACCTGGCGCTCCTGAGGATGGGTCTCGAGAAGCTGAAGGGCACCCCCTACGAGGCCAGGCTCGCGCCCATGGTCGCGGCGGAGAAGAAGGCCCTCTCCGTCCAGGAGACTGCCAAGGCCGAGGGCGTGGCCAGGAAGGCCTACGAGGAGGCCCGGGCTGCGGTCAGGGGCTCGAAGGACCACGAGGCCAACTTGAAAATCCTGCAGGGGGCCGCGAAGAAGCTCATGCGCACGCGCTACGAGGGCAGGCTCGACAAGCTCATCAAGGCGGAGGAGAGGGCGCTGAAGCGCTAGGCTCGGGCTGCGGACAAGTCGCGGGGCAACTCATTTCCCCCCATGGGGGCCGATCCCAGGAAATACGTCCCACCAGAGGGGCGCGCGGCGTCACAAGTGTGGAACGCCCAGCGCCTTGGCGGGAGAAGCGCCGGGCCCCTTGCGGCGAGGGCCGCGAGAGGAGTCTGGCCATGAGAGCCCGCCGATTCCGGTTCATCTTCGAGCAGGGCGACAAGGCGGCGCTGGCAGCGGCTTCCGCCGTGTGCGCGGTGTCGATCGCTTTCAGCGTCTCCGAGATACGCGAGCCCGGGGCCCCGTCCGAGGATCTGCAGCGGGCCGCGGCGCGCATCAAGTACTACCTCAGATACGATCACACTCCGCCTTTCCCTCCCGTCCCGCCCTGCGCCGAGGTCGTCGCGACCAGCCATCGCGAGGCCGGAGCCACCCCCCGGCCCGTGGTGCCCGGGAGGATGTCCTCGGAGCCGCCGCCCTATGTGGTGCAGAACCCCGACAAGCGGGTCATACGCCTCCTTGCGAAGCTCGGCCCGCCGACGGGGCTCACAGCCGAGGCCGACTTCGATGCCGTCCGACTGGCGTGGCGGCGCGACCCCGACGACGCGCACGTCAGGCTCCTCCGGTGGCTCGTCGAGCGGCGGGCGGCGCGCGCGGCCGAATGGGAACGCCTGGCCATCCTGGCGGACGACCCCGTGGACGGGGTCTGCTCCTACACCGACCGCGACGTCAAGCCGAAGGCCGTTCTCGAGTACCGCGTCCGGGGCGAGGCCACCCCGGTGAAGCCCGCGAACACTGACGACGTCAGGTACATCGTTATTGCCCCCGATGACCTTGCGGCGAAGGGCATGGAGGTCACCAGGAACCCGGAGTCCGAGGAGGTCAGGCGCTCCGTCTGGACGAGCCGGTCCGCCGACCCGGTTGATGCGGCCGTGCCGAGCGACATCAGGCTCCACCTGGCGGGGCTGATCAGCGGCCCGGCGGGCCGGAGGGCACGCATCACCGTCTTCAAACACGACCGCGAGGCCGGATGGCAGGAGTACGGCTGCCTAGCTGCCGCGGGCGAGCGCGTCGTCGGGCGGCGGCAAGTGAGAAGAATCGTCGCCGACGGCTCCATGCGCCTCGTCACCGAGACCGCGGACACCGGTGCCAGGTTGGTGCTCATCGTCAACTCCCTGGTGAGGCGCCCGAGGGCCGGTTGGGCGTCGCACCTCGACAGCGGCGGCGCGCTGGTGAGCGAACCGGATCAGAAAGTGGCCCTGGTTAAGGTCCGGAAGCTTAAGCTCGTGGACATCGCGACGGGCAGGGCATTCTGGGTCCTGCCGCGCAATGAGGGCGAGGCGTCGGCCGATGAGCGCATCACTTCTCGGCCGGGCCCTCGAGCCCGCCGGCGGCCGTCCTCGGCCGGGCCGTCCTTACCTCCCGGAAGTGGCCGAGCGGATCGTCTCGAGCAGCTTGGAGACTGAGAAGGGCTTTGTGATGAAGCCGTCGCAGCCAGCCTGGCGGGCGGCCTTGACCGAGCTGTCGGCCGTCTGCGCTGAGACCATGTAGATCGGCAAGCCTTTCGTCTTCGCCTCCGAGCGCAGCCGCGAGAGCACCTCGATGCCGCTCATGCCCGGCATGGCGATGTCGATAAGAACGACGTCGACGCCGTCGGAGAGCGCCGCATCGACGCCCCCCTGCCCGTCGTGCGCCGTGCGGATCGAGTAGCCCGCCGGCACGAGCACTTTCTCGCAGAGCTCGATCAGATCCTCGTCGTCGTCGATGATGAGAACCGTCCTCCGTCCCGGCTCCTCTTCGCTCGGCTGCCCCATCGGCGAGCGGACCGGTCTCACCGGGGCATCGGCGCGGGCCACGGGCAGCGTGAAAACCACCCTCGTCCCGCCGTCCGGGCCGGGACCGATCTCCACGTCGCAGTTGTGGCCGCGGATGATCTCGCGCACCAGCGACAGGCCGATGCCGGTGCCGGGCGTGCTGGACTGCGCCCGGACGAACCGGTCGAAGACCTCGGCCCGGGACTCCTCGGGAATGCCCGCGCCGTTGTCGGCGACCGAGACCTCCACCCGGTCGTCCGACGCACGCCGGGCCGTCACGGTAATCTCGGCGTCGTCGCCGGTGAACTTCTCCGCGTTGGAGAGCAGATTGGTCAGAACGCGGTGGATCTTGTCCTCGTCGGCGTAGACGTTCGGGAGGTCCTCCTCCATCTCCTTGACGAGCTTCATCGAAGCTTTCCCCGCCCTGACCTCCAGGTCCAGCAGGCAGTCATCGATTATCCTGCGGAGATCGAAGCTCTCGAGGACCAGCGTCTCGCGCCCCGACTCGAGGCGGGCGAAGGCCAGCAGGTCCTCGATCAGCGCGACCAAGCGGTTGAGGTTGCGGTGGCTGATCTCCAGACCCCGGCGGGCCTCCCTGGTGACGGGGCCCAGGCCGCCGTGCAGCAGGAGCTCGATGTAGCCGATGCCGCTCACCAGCGGCGTCCTCAGCTCGTGAGAGACGTTGGCGAGGAACTGGTCCTTCATCTCGTCGAGGCGGCGGAGCTCGCGGTTCGCCTCCTCGAGCTCCCGCGTCCGCTCGCTGACCTCCCGCTCCAGGTTCTCGTAGTGGCGACGCTCCTGTTCGAAAATGCGGCGTTCGAGTGTCTTGCGCTCGGTAATGTCGGAGAAGACGCCATCGGCATACATCACACCGCCTCTCTCGTGCGTGGCAGTGCTCCTGTCATTTATCCATATCCATACGCCATCCCGTCTCTTGATCCTGTATTGAATATCGAAGACCGTCCCCTCCTCGAACAGCTTCTCATAAGCCTCCCGCACCGCGCTGATATCGTCGTGATGTACCCTCCCCAGCCAGAGGTCGGGTCCGGCCTCGCAGATCTCCTCCGGCGTGTAGCCATAGATCCTTTCGACATTCGGGCTGATGAAGCTGGTGTTGCCTTCTTTGTCGCTCGTCCATGTTACGTCCGGGATATTTGATATCAGCGAGCGGTACTTCTCTTCGCTGTCACGTAATCTGGCCTCCGCCTTCCTGCGCTCGGTGATGTCGCGCACCGTGGCCTGGAGCAGCGTCCTTCCGGCCAGCGTCATTCTCGTGAGCAGCACGGTGGTTGCGAACTCCTCGCCATCAAGCCGCCTGTGCGTCCACTCGAAGAAGTTGGAGCCCTCCCTCATGGCCGTGTTGATCATCTCAATGGCCTTCCGGTCAGAGGGCTGCCCGTCCGGCTGGAACTCCGGAGACACCTCCCAGGGACCGAGCCCAGTGAACTCAGATTCATCCTTCGCCCGGAACATCTTCACTGTTGCAGGATTGCCGGAAGTGAACCGCCAAGAGGGGGGGGCCAGGGTCATGATGGCATCCTGAGAGCTCTCGAACAGAACGCGATGCCGCTCCTCGCTTTCCTTTAAGGCCTCCTCGGCCAGCCTTCGCTCGGTGACATCGAGAATCGTCGACTGGTAACCGACGAACTTGCCATCCTTCGTGAGGGGAAGCGTGTTGACCTCCACCTCGCCGCGGGAGCCGTCCTTGTGACAAATGGCGTAGTGGCGCGGGCCGTGGTCCGGTCCGGCGAGTACCCGAACGAGGTTGGCCTTCGCGCGCTCCACCTCCTCAGCGGCCAGGAAATCGAGCATGTTCCTGCCCAGCATCTCCTCCTCGCTGTAGCCCGATATCTCGATCATCTTCCGATTGACGAAGGTCAGGCGGCCATGGGCGTCCGTCTCGAAGTAGCCGTAAGCCGATTCACTGACGAAAGTGCCGAACTTCTCCTCGCTATCGCGGAGCTTGGCCTCGGCCTTCTTCCGCTCGGTGATGTCCCTGATGATGCCGCTGGTGCCGACGACCCCGTCGCCGTCGTAGACCGGGCCGCCGAACTCCTCAACGTCGACGTAGGTGCCATCGGCGCAGCGCAGGCGGAAGTACGTCGGGGCGTCCTCGCCGGACTCGATCGTCATGCGGAAGTCGTCGCTCACGCGCTCCAGGTCGTCGGGATGCACGAACTCGGCAAAGGGACGCCCCACTGCTTTCTCCGGGTCGTGGCCGTAGTGCGCCGCCTGGGGACTGCAGAACGTTACGATCCCCTCGGCGTTCAACGAGTAGACTATGTCTCGGGAGTTCTCCACGAGCAGCCGGTATCTCTCCTCGCTCTCGCGGAGTGCCTTCTCGGCGCGCCTGCGCTCGGTGACGTCTCTCCAGACGGCGGAGAAGGCTCTCCTCCCGGGGAGTTCAATGACTCGCCCGTCCACAAGGACATCGCGCAACTCACCGTTCTTGGCCCTGTGTTTGGTTTCGAAGGAGACAGACTCCTGGCTCAAGATCTTCTGCATGTGCCTTCTGACATCATCTGCAGACTCATTGGCGTCGATGTCATGTAGCGACAACTGCTTGAAATCCTCGCGGCTGTATCCCAAGTCATCATGCGCCGCATGATTGAACTCCAGGATCTCGCCGTCCTCGGCGACAAGCAGGAATCCGTCCTGCGCCTGCTCGAAGATCGCGCGGAACTTCGTCTCACTCTCCCGCGAGGCCTCCTCGGCGCGCCGCAGGTTGGTAATGTCCTCTAGGACCTCGACGACCTGCTCGATCTCGCCCGTGGCGCCCTTCACCGGCGATGCGATGACGTTGAAGATCATCTCCTCACCGTCCGTCCTCATGCCGCGGTGCTCCTCGCCGGCGCTCATCTCGCCCGTGGTGAAGCAGCGTTCCGCCTCGCAGCCCTCGCAGGCGGTCTGCCGGTGGCGGTAGATCTCGTAGCAGTGCTTCCCGATGATCTCGTCCATGGGGCCGAACCACCTGCTGACGAGGTCGTTCGCCCAGACGATCCTGCGGTCGGCGTCGAGCACCGCCAGCCCCGCGCCCATACCGGCGAGCATGTCGTGGTAGCGCTGGCGCTCGGCCCCGAGGCGCAACTTGGCCTCCGCAGTGTCGGTCACGTCGCGGAAGAATCCTTCGATCTCGACGAGCTCGCCTTCGTCGTCGAATACTCCGGAGCAGAACATCTCCCCCCAACGGAGCTCCCCGTCGACGCGGCGGAACTGCATGAGGGCTCCGTCCACGAGGCCCTTGCCCTTCAGTGTCGCCAGCATCCGCTCGCGGTCGGCGGGGGCGGCGTAGTTGGCCGGAGACATTCGAGTCATTGCCTGCTGTACGGACTCGCACCCCATGATCTTCGCGGCGGTCGAGCTCAGGGCGATCCACTGGCCGTCGGGAGTGGACCGGAAGAGCCCCACCTCCGTCGAGTCGAGGATCCCGCGGAGCTTCTTTGACTCGTCCTGCAACCTGTCCTCGTCGCGCCCCACGATCTCAAGAACGATCGAGTCCACGCCGTCGCGCACCTTCTGACGAAGCGCCGCGCGCTCCTCCACGGAGCCTACCTTGATGACCAGCAGTTGCTTGAGGACTATGTCCTCGGCGATGAAGACCAACCGCACAAGGTTGGGGCTGGCCAGGCCCAGGCCCGTCGCCCGCCCCACGGCCCGGTTGAGGGCCCTCCGGAGCTCCCGTCGCGCCCCCTTCGCTTCCAGGGAATCGTAGAAGAGCTCAATCCCGTCGCGGATGCCGCGGCGGGCGGCCTTCCGCGAGATCAGGTCCGTGATCCCCGATATCCCGGGCACGTCGAGCGCCCGCGAGAGCCATATCTCGCAGAGCATGTCTGACCGCGACCGGAGTTCCTGGATTATGTCTGCCATTGCCGTCGAAGCCCCCCCGGGCCCCGCCGCCTGCTCTGATGGAACTGCCCTGGGCCGGGATCATGGGTTCGGCGACCCCAGCGATCGGGGCCGCCGGGAGGATCTCGCCGCTAGCGTTTCGGCTCGAAGTCGTCCCTGTTGCTGTTCCACCAGTCGGTCCACTCGTCGGCGTCTTTGTGGGCCTTGCCTGTCAGGGCCGTGAGGCCGGCGAATACCTTCTTCCTCACTTCGGCCGACTCCTCCGCGACGAGGCCCATCAGGGACTCGACGGCGCCCTTGCCGCCCATCCAGACAAGTGCTTCGACCGCGTGGATCCTGACCTTCGCCGGGTTTGAGTCCGAGCCTATCATGGAGACCACTAGCCCCCTCGAGTGGTCATCGCCCCGCCAGGCCAGGGCGTCCGCCAGGTCGCAGCGGACCTCCGCTGAGGGATTGCCCGCCGCCTTCAGGAACCCGTCCACGGCCTGCGGCTCGTTGGCGTTCGTGACCTCGAAGAGCACGGCCCTGCAGAGGACATCGTCCTCGTGATCGCCGAGGTACTTCGCCGTCTCGGTCAGCCCCTGCTCGGTGCCGAGACGGGTCTTCTGATACAGATCGTAGAGCAGCACCTCGCGGTTGCGCCTCATCATGGCGAGGCGCGCGGCCTCCTTCCTCTTGCGCTCGGCCTCCTCCCGCTTTCGCTTCTCCTCATCCAGCTTCTCCTGCTGCTTGATTCTGTCCAGCATCGTCTTGGTGACCCACTGGTCCTTGTGGCGGAGGAAGCCGTATCCCTTCAGCCGCTCGCCCGCCTTCACGTGGTCGGGATCGATTTCGACCGCTTTGCGCAGGTACCGGATCCCGTCGCGCTTGGAGCCCTCGATATCGAAGAGCTTGACGGCGATGCCGTAGAAGCCTTCGGCATCCTTCGACGACAGGCTTTCGGCCCGAAGCACCAGCGACTGCCGGTAGGCGCGCCTGGAGTACTCCTTGTAGCGCTCGAAGCCACGGTACTTGTTGGCGACGTTAATCTTCCCCGTTGCCTCGATCCACTTGCCGAGTTCCCAGAGCTTCCGCCAGTTTTTCTCCTTCTTGTATTTGCTGTAGCGCTCCTCGAAGAGGGCGAAGTCATCCTTCAGCTTGACCACGTGGTCGACGAGCAGGTAGCACTCGGCTCGGGAGCGCTGCCTCTTCACCTCGCCTGACACCCACACGTTGTCCCCCCTCAGGATGTTGGCAACGGCCTTCCTGTTCCTGGGGAGGAACTGAATACTCGTCGTCATTAGCGTGAAGCGGCTGCCGCTGACGTTGCCGAACTTCCCTTCCACGCAGACGAGCTTGCCCGCGAGGGCCGCCGAGCGAAGCTTCTCCGGGTCAATCTTCTCGTAGGTCCTGCCCCCGTAGCGGTAGACGGTGATGTACTTGTCCTTGCCAAGCCTCATCTCCACCGCCTCGAGATCGTCACCCGCCGGGCCGGCGAAGGCGACCCCGCTCCAGAGCAGTGCCAAGACCGATGCAATCGGAAGCGCGTTCCTGCCCATCACCAAGCCTCCACGTCACGGTTCCACGATGACAGGTATGATCTTGCCGCTACCCGTCACCACGATGATATCCCGTCGGCCGTCACCGTCGGCGTCGGCGACCGCCAGCCGTACGCAGCCGTCCTCGATCTTGACGCTCGGAAGCGGCAGGAACCCCTCGGCGCGCCCGAGGTAGAGACGCACGCCGTCGGGGTGGCCCACGGCGATGTCACCGAGACCGTCGCCGTTGATATCCGCCGCGAGAAGAACTCTCGGATCCGGGGCGCACGCCATCTCCCCGACTTTGGACGCTGCGCCCTCGGCGTTCCACCCGACGAGCAGCACCTTGGCCTCCTTGCCGCCATGGAGCGTGGCGAGCAGATCCGGCGAATCGCCCCGCGCCAGCACGGTTGCGGAGACCGGCACCGACTTGAAGGGGCGCGCCCCCGAGATCTCCGTGAAGCGGCCGCCCTCCTTCTGGCCGTAGAGCTTGATCTGGTCGCCCTCGGCGCCGCCCGCGAGGATGAGCAGCAGCTGTGTATCCTCCCCGGTGAAAGCCCCCGAGAGCAGCTTCCCCCAACCCGGCGGCAGCCCGAGCGGCATCTTGGCGGCGACCTTCGCGCCGCCGTCGGTCAGCACCGAAACGCTGTCGGCGCCGGAGCACACCGCCGCCACCTCAAGCTTCTCGTCGCCGACAAGGTCTGCCACGACCATCGACAGCGGCCCCTTGCCGAGCTTGACGTCGCTCTCGGGTTTCTCGAGAACGCCCGCGTCGCTCGGCTTGAAGACGGCAAGAACGCTGTTCATCCAGTCGACGAGCAGGACGTCCTTCCTTCCATCGCCGTCGACGTCCGCGACCGCGATGTCCCTTGGCTGGCCCGTCAGCTCGAAGACGAGAGCGTCGGAGAAACCTCCCTCCTGCTGCTGAAAGAAGATCCTGAGCTCGCCCCTCCGGTACCTCCCTGCGGCCACGGCGACGTCGTCGAGCTTGTCGTCGTTGAGGTCGCCCGCTGCGACGCAGACGAAGAACGACGGATCTGTGCCGATATCCTTCGGCTCCGACGCGGCTAGGCCGAAAGCCAGCTCCAGCTTCACCTTCTGGGTGAGCTCCTTCTCGCCAACCTTGGCCTTGACGGTGAACTCGTGAGTGCTCGGCACCTCAATGGCGCCCACCGCGCCCGGAGTCCAGACTACGGCTCCTGACTCCTCGTCGATCGCCATTCCCTCGGGGCCGCTCTCGACCGTCACGACAGGCACAACGTCATTGGGTATGTTCTCGAACTCAGGCTTGTACTCCCACCTGGCGAGGAGCTTCACCTCGGCGGGAGGAGTGCTCGTGATTGCGAGCAGCTTCTCCAAGATCTCCGGCTTGGGCTTGGGTTCCGGCTTCTCCTCGGGCTTAGGAGGCCAACCGGTATGCTGGTGGACCAGCTTCTCCGCCTGCAGAACGTACTCGTGCTTCATCACCTCGTCGGGCAGCGTGAACCACTTCATATGGTGACCCACGAAACATACGACGGCTGCTATCACCGCCAGGAAGGCCAGGACGAAGACGAAGCGCACGAAGCGCCGGATGATCCCCTTCTTCGGCTTCTCTTGCTCTTCCTCGAACTCGGCGAGCGCCACCTCGCTGACCGCGCTGTCGGTGAGCGCCGTGTCGGCGGCGGCCGGCGCCGATACGCCGAGGGTGTTGAGGCACTCCTGGCAGCAGTTCTTTCCGTCGTGGACGGTCATCTCCTCAACGGGGAAGGTTCTCAGGCAGTACTCGCACCGGACGCCCGTCGACGCGCGCCCCGCCTCCTCCGCCTGATGCAGCCACTCGCGAACGCGATCGGCCTGCGGGCCCTCGGGAGCCACGTCGAGGCACTTCTGGTAGGCGGCACGCGCCTCATCGTTGAGCCCGCGCTTTTCATAGGCTTGGCCCAGGAAGAAGAATATCTCCGGATTGTCCGGGGCCAGTTCCTCCCCGCGCCGCAGCGAGGTGACGGCCCTCAGGAAGTCCTGTGCGCGAATGAGTATCCGCCCCATGAGGAGGTGAGCCTTGGGCATCATCTCGTCCAGGGCGACGGCCTGCTCGCACGCGGCGAGGGCGTCGTCCATCTGGGAATCCTGAAAGGCCTCGAGGCCCCTCTGGTAGGCCTGTTCGGCCGGGCTCATGTCCGGCACGGGCTCCGCCTCAGCCACGGGAGCGGCCGCAGCGGGCCCGGCGACGTCCTGGAATATCTCATGCGGAGCGGCCTCAAGCGTTGCGGCCTGCTGGGGAGGCACGGCCTCCGCCTGCACGGGGGCGGCCGCATCTCCACCGCCGAAGAAGTCCGCGGCCTCGGACGAGGCGCCGCTGCCGAGGTCGAGAGCCGGCTGCTCGGCAGCCTCCAGCGGGGCAGGCTCCGGGAAGAGCGGGGCCGCTGCCGCGGGCTCCGCCTCAACGGGGGCGGGGGGCTCTTCGCCCCTCACCTCGGCGATCCAGGCCCTTATCGAGTCGGCCTCCTCGGCGTCGGGCATCAGCTCGAGGAACCGATCGTAGGACTCGGCCGCCTCGGCATCCCTGCCCTCGGATCTCAGGGCAAAGCCCATGACGTAGTGCGAGCCGGCGTCGTCGGGCTGTCTCTTGACGGCTTCGCGCAGCTCGAAGAGCCCCTCGTCGATCCGCCCTGACTTGATGAGGACCTTCCCGAGTTCGCTATGCGCCGGAGCGAAGCTCGGGTCGAGCGAGACCGCCTTGCGGAGTTCCCGCTCCGCCCCCGCCACGTCCCCCTGGTCAAAGAGCGCCATGCCGCGCTCGCATGAACCGTCGGCCGTATCCTCGGTCTGGGTGATCTCGGGGGCGACGGGGACGTCCCAGCCGCCCACCTTCTCTATCTTCTGCACGGGCTCACCGGACGGCGCTGACGGGGCCGCGGCGGCCTCCTCCTCGCCCCCGGGCATCGACACCTCCCACCCGGAGGTCCTCTGGATCTTCGGCATGGCCTCCTCTGCAGCCTCAAAGGGGCTGGCCGTCGCGGCCGGCTCCTCGACAATGGCAGGGGGCGAGCCCTGGTCCAGCGCCTCCAGGCCGGGCGGCGCCGGGGGCGGGCCGTGCTGCTGCTTGACGGCCTCGGACCAGCCGCGGATCCTCTCGGCGTCATCCGCCTCGGGCTCGATCTCCAGGAACTTCATGTAGCACCAGGCGGCCTGGGGATCCATGCCACGGTGGCGGAAAATGTAGCCCAGGTTGTTGTAGGCTTCGCCGTAGTTCGGATCGACCTTGAGCGTCTCGACCAGCGCGGCCTGGGCGTTGTCCAAGTCGCCCCTGTCGATGTAGATCATGCCCAGGTTGTTGCGCGCCACCACGTGGCCGGGATCGGCGGCGACGACCTGCAGGTAGAGATCCAGAGCGGCGTCCAGATCCTCGGCGTCGTGCGCCGCGACGGCCTTCTCGAAGACGGCCTCCGCGACGGCCGAACCGCCGGATTCGCCCTCCTCGAAGGTCGGAATACCCGCGATGGCGCCGCTGTCGTCGATCGGCTCGGCGGCGATGGGTTCGGCCTTGAGCGGGGCGGCAGGCGCCGGGCCGGCCGGCGACCCTCCATCGTCCATGGAGGCCTTGAGACGGGCCAGGAAGTCGTCCCCGCCGGCTCCAGAGTCCTGGGGGGCATCCTGTCCTGCCTCGGCTGGCGGCTGAGCGGCCTGCTGCTCGGGAGGGGGCTTCTCCTCCCCATCGCCGTCCTTACGCAGGAATGACGGGACATCTGCCATCTAGGGAGCCCCCTCTAGCCGAGGATGCCGTCGGCATCCAGCCTTATTCCCTTCGTCTTGAGTCTACTTATGAGGTCGTCCTTGTCAACCGCTTTTATGTACGCCTCCTCGGCGGTTATGGCCTCCGACGCAACCAACTCGGCCAGCGAATCGTTGAGCGCCTGCATGCCCGCCGATTTGTACCCGGCGATGGTCTCGCGGATCGAATCGATCCGCCCCTCGCGTATATTCTTCGCAACGGACTGCGTCACGAGCAACAGCTCAGCCGCCACCGACTGTCTGCCGTCCGTCCGCCTGCATATGCACTGGGCCAGCACGCCCCTGAGGTTGGCCGAGACCACCTCTCTGGCCTGCTCCTCCCGCTCCGGGGGGTAGAAGTCGATCAGGCGCTTCACCGTGCCAAGTGCGTCCGGCGTCTTCATGGCCGCGAAGACGAGCACCCCCGCCTGCGCCGCCTCCATGGCCATCGCCGCGGCCCCGGGCGAATCGATGTCGCTGATCATCAGGACCTCGGGGCCTTCCTCCATGGCCGCGGATACCCCCGAGGCGAGAGTGGCCGTGTGGTCACGCAGGGAGCGCTGGTTGATGAAGCTCTGCTTGTTCTGGTGGAGGAACTCGACCGGATCCTCAAGGGTGATAACGTGGACGCTCCTGGTCGAGTTTGCCACGTCGATGAGTGACGCGAGTGTCGTGCTGCGACCCGATCCCGCCTGGCCGGCCACGATGACGAGGCCCTTCCTAAGGTAGCACAGTCCCTTTGCTGCAGGCGGCAAGCCCAGCTTGTCGAAAGACGTGACCTCGTGCGGCACCAGCCGGAACGTCGCGCACCAGCCCTTGGAATCCATGAAGACGTTGCAGCGGAACCGTCCCACGCCCTCGCAGGCGTAGGCGAAGTGGGTGTCGCGCTTGATGCGGAACTCCTCCACGTTCGACTCGGGCATCATCTCGGAGATGACCTGCTCGGCGTCGGTAGCGCTCACGACCCCGAACTCGGTCTTGAGTATGGTCTTGCCCCTCCGGATCAGGGGCACCTCGCCGGTGAGAAGCAGGAGGTCAGTGAAGCCCTGCCCGGCAACCGACTTGAACAGATCATCGATGAAAGCCATTTCTGTCCGGTCTCCCCTCGATCTCCTAGTCCGCCATCCGAAGGCCCTTGTCGCGCGCAAATGCCCTCGCCGCCGATATCTCGGCACGGGCAGGCCTGCGCTCGAGACCCGCCACGCTGTCGGCCCGGTAGCAGGGCCTGTACTGCCCCATCACGTTGACGAAGGTTCCGTCCGAGAGATCGGCGAGAAAACCGATCACGTTCTCGGAGTCCCGGGTCATGCCGGGCATCACGAGATGCCGCACCAGGAGCCCCCGCCGCGCAACTCCGCCCGACACCTCCAGGTCGCCCACCTGGCGGTGCATCTCGCCGAGGGCCTCGCGCATGCGCTCGGGGTAGTCCTTGGCACCCAGGGCCTTGCGCGAGAACTCCGCCGAGAGCGTCTTCGCGTCCGGCATGTAGATCTCCACGAGCCCTTCGAGGTGCCGAAGCGCCTCGACCGACTCGTACCCGCCGCAGTTGTAGACGACCGGCACCGCAAGTCCTCCTGCACGGGCGGTCATGATCGCCTCCGCGACGACGTGTGCGAAGTGCGTCGGCGTCACGAAGTTGACGTTGACGCACCCGGCCCGTTCGAGGCCCAGCATCTTGCTCGCCAGCTCGTCCGCCGAGACCTCCACGCCCTCACGGCCGTGGCTCAGACCCGAATTCTGACAGAAGCAGCAGAGGAGGTTGCACCCGGCGAAGAAGATGGTGCCCGAGCCGCCCCGGCCGACGAGGACCGACTCCTCGCCCCAGTGAGGCCCTGCGCTCCCGACAAGTGCGGCTGCGGCGACCCCACAGTGCCCGGTCTCGCCGGCAGGCCGGTCCGCCCCGCACTCGCGGGGACACAGACGGCAAGGCCCGGCCAGCTCCCGGAGCTTCGAGGCGTTCTGGGTCGCCGCCTGGCTCAAGACTCGCTCCGTTTGGCCTCCCCGATCAGCATCACCGGGATGCCGTCGGTCACAGGGTAGACGAGCCCGCACGTGAAGCACTTCAGCCCCTTGCCGTCCTCCACCACCTCGAGCTCGCCCTGCCGCTTGCCGCTGGCCGCCGGCGTCTTCTCCTTGATGCAGGCCGGGCAGGCCAAAATATCCAGAAGCTCGGAGCTTATCATCGCGCCCCCTCGACAGGCTCTCAGGACACCGTCACAGGCAGTTTACCTCGCGACGCACGGCCAGTCAAGGGGGATAGGGCCCTGAGCGGCCCTCTAGGCTGACAGCGTCGCTCCGAAGTGCCCGACCGTGGCAGAGATCACCTCGGCCTCAGTGGAATACGAGTCGAAGGTGTGGGTGCCGTCCTTCACGACCCGCAGCGTCGTGGGCGCACCCCGTGCCTCGGCGGCCTCGTGGTACATCCGCGCGTGATCGAGGGGCACCGTCTCGTCGGCGTCGCCGTGGACGATGAGCAGCGGCCCCGCAAAGGCCTTCACGCCGCCGACGGGGTCGCACGCGGCGATCGCAGCCATGAATCCGGGGTTGATGAGATAGCCGTTCATGTCCAGGTGTCCGGCGTCTGTGGCGACCGTCGGTCGGCTCTGTGCCATGATGGCCGGCAGCAGCTCCGCGAAGTCGCAGACGGCGGACCAGAGCACCGCGGAGGACGGGCGGCTGTCGTTCGCCAGAAGCGAGGCCGTCACGAACCCCCCCATGGACAGCCCGAGTATGCCGAGCCTCGCACCGTTCATCTCGTCGCGGGCGGCGAGGTACGAGAGGGCCGACCCGGCGTCCGAGACCTCCGTCAGCACCGTCATGTCGGCGAACTCGCCGTCCGATTCGCCGCTCCCGCGGAAGTCGAAGCGCAGCGACGCGATCCCCGCCTCGGCGAGCCGCCGCGATGTCTTGACGAAGATCCAGTGTGGCTCGCACTTGGTCCCGGTGAAGCCGTGGCAGAGGAGCACGCCCGGCACGGGGCGGTCCGCGCCGTCGGGCGAATGGAACATGCCCCGTATGGTCTGCCCGTCGCTCTCGAACTCGACTGCGGTCTGCATGATCACTCCTCTACCGGTCCGATGACGAGAGCCGCGGCGCTCCCGCCCGGGTCGAGCGTCCCGACGGCGACGGGGCCGCGCTCCTCTCTCGCAACGAGGACGCCCAGAGCCGCCGCGAAGGCCCCGGACACCCCCTCCACCAGTCCCGTCGCCAGGTAAGGGCTGATGGCCAGCGCCCGGGCCTCGCCCTCGGGGCGGCCCGCGAAGTCGGCGAAGCCGTGTACCTCCGCGGCGTCGACCGCTCCCACGCCGGAGGCGCAGCCGCAGTAGGCGGCGACGGAGGCGGCATCGACGCCGCCATCGGCGCATGCCGACTCGATGCTCGCCCGCATGCACTCCGAGCAGAGCTTGTCCCCGGCGGCGCCCTGCCCGGCCGAACCGCTCCCCCACCCGATGATCTCGGCCAGAGGACGCGCCCCGCGCGCCGCGGCCGACTCGGCCGATTCGAGGACGAGAAAACAGCCGCCCTCGCCGAAGACGGCGCCCCCCCCCCCCCCCCCC
>Ga0272441_10002477_pt1 | contig 37110 bp, 35 predicted proteins | sample SSMProp6N_FD_193582 | JGI IMG/M metagenome (GOLD analysis project Ga0272441, IMG submission 193582) | Marine sediment archaeal communities from Little Sippewissett salt marsh, Falmouth, MA, United States - SSM-Prop-6N | ecosystem: Environmental > Aquatic > Marine > Wetlands > Sediment ...
TTGTACGCCCTTCCTGCTCCATTTGTCGCTGGATCCTCTCGGACACCTTTTCCCTGAATGCTTCCTCTGTTTCGACTTCGTCTCCGAACACCTTCTGGTAGAGGTCCTTTCCCATTTCGGGCAGTTTCTTCTCGAAGATCTGTTTTACCCTGATGTTGAACCCCACGATGTCTTCACCCACATCGGATCCGGGTTCTCTTGTCATTTCAACTAAAACCTCGTCTCCGGGATTGGCGCCGAGAAGCGCGTCTCTGACTTCCTTTCGCGCATCGCTTTGAGTGAGGTCTACGGCTGCGGTCTGAGGGGTTTCCCCGCTTTCAGACCCGTTGTCGCTACTCAGTGTATATTCTATTTCCACAATATCCGTTTCAGCGGCCGGTCTTTCGGAGACCGGGACCCGTTCGGCGTGAGCTTCGCGCACACGCTCAACAGCATGGTCTATCATTTCTCCGGTTATTGCCACAACCGGTTTTTCCACTTCGAGTTCGGTCAGATCCGGCAATTCGACACGAGGCCTGTTCTCGAATATACATGTCATAGTTACAGGCCCATCCGCTTCGATCGGTTCCATTTCGACTTTCGGGCGATCGATAAGATCGAGTTCGTATTGCTTTACCAGTTCATCGATGATGTCTGGAACCAGTTTTTCAAGGGCCTCGGAATGAACGGCGTCTTTCCCGAGGTGCAGTTCCAGAACCCTGCGAGGGACATGACCCTTCCTGAAACCCTTTATCTGAGCCTTTTTGCCAAGTTCCGTATAGGCTTCCTCCACTTTTTCCCTGAAATGCTCTGAACCCACTTCCGCTCTTATGGTTACGAAATTTTTCTCCTGTGACAGAATCTCTGAACGCAATGTAAATACAGCTCCCTCCGAAAAATGAGTTCTCCCAAAATATTTCCGTCTAAAAAACAGGCCCCTGTCCCGGGGCCTCTGCATCCGCTATCACATCTCGCATAACGTATTTTCGCTCTGTTAGCTGGTTCAGTCTATAAAGCACAAAAACCCCTTGGCTTCCCAAGGGGTTCCAACAGCCCGTTTGAACGAGACGCCAGGGTCCTCTTTCTGGTGCGAGAGAGGGGACTCGAACCCCTACGCCGAAGAGGCACTGGATCCTAAGTCCAGCGTGTCTGCCAATTCCACCACTCTCGCCCGAAAAAATGGTGGGTCATACAGGAATCGAACCTGTAACCCCCTGATTAAGAGTCAGGTGCTCTGCCAGTTGAGCTAATGACCCACTTTTCGCGCCGGGTCGTTCTCTGGGAATTTCCTGAAAATGGTGGGTCATACAGGAATCGAACCTGTAACCCCCTGATTAAGAGTCAGGTGCTCTGCCAGTTGAGCTAATGACCCACTTGAAATTCCTCTTCGCGACCTGATAGTGAAAATGGGGTGAGCGAGGGGAATTGAACCCCCAACCTCTGGAGCCACAGTCCAGCGCTCTGACCAATTGAGCTACGCCCACCATGTATCGAGTATTTGGCGCGCTTGGCAGGATTCGAACCCGCGACCTACGGATTAGAAGTCCGTTGCTCTATCCAACTGAGCTACAAGCGCACCTCGAAACCCAAAAATGGAGCGGGAAACGGGATTCGAACCCGCGACCTACGGCTTGGAAGGCCGTCGCTCTACCAACTGAGCTATTCCCGCAACCGTTACCGCTGTATGGTCGGGGCGAAAGGATTCGAACCTTCGACCCCCTGCTCCCAAAGCAGGTGCGCTAACCAGACTGCGCTACGCCCCGACAGGCTGCAAGGTGCTTTGTACGCAACCAGAATAATGGTGGAGCTGGGGGGACTCGAACCCCCGGCCTCTTCCGTGCGAAGGAAGCGCGCTCCCTCTGCGCTACAGCCCCTTCTCAAGTGACGGCGACAATTCTAGAGATGCTTGTGCCCCTTGTCAAGAACAAGAAACAACTGAACGGGATCTTGATATCAGACCGGGTACGATCTGACCTTCGAGAAACGATCATTTCTTTCAATCCGGCGTGACACTGTATAGTATATTCGAAACAGGACTGTAACGTTGATCTGAACTGGATGGTGATCCTATGTGGTTCGGCCCAGAGATGACCGGCCGGTGGAGCCTTGAAATAAACGATCTTTTTCAGGGCGCACGCTGCGCCAGAGCGGCGGGGGGTGGTCAGTGGCTGGCTCTCGGTTTTTCAAAAAAAACCGACTGGCTCTTCTTCTCCTGGAACCCTTCGCGTCCAGGGTGCTGCCTGGCGACTCCAGACGAGATCCGGGCGCTGAAGGAGTCATTCAGCAGCACTCCGTCCTTCACATCCGCGGTAACCAGTCATATATGCGGCAGCCGTCTGTCAAACGCTGAACAGATCGGATCCGACCGGATACTGGCCCTGCGCTTCACTAAAACGATAGGTGCTGGATTCCTGAAAATGATCTCCCTGATCATGGAGACAGCCGGAACCTCCGTCAACATGATCCTTCTGGACGGAGATGATCATGTTCTGGAATGCGACAGGCGGATCTTCCCGGAGAAGTCTCACAAACCATCCCGAATTCCCGGGGCCGGATACATCCCTCCGGACCCTTTTCCCGGTCCACTTCCCACCGAACTGGATCCCCTAACCAGGCCTGCACCCCATGGAACCAGGGGCATAGGGGCTCCGCTGGTCAAACTGCTGTGGAGATCATGGCATCTGTATACACCGAATCGATGGAAACAAGCCATGGTAAGGACCGCTGGGCCCAAACTTCAAGATGCGCAACTGCGGACCCATGCAGGCGTCCCTTTTGTCTTCCCGCTCGTGCTTCCGGATACGCAAAAACTGGATAGCGGGGCTCTGGAATCGGCGCGGTCACGTGTCGTACGAATGTTGATCTCGAATCTGGTTGACGCAATTCGCAGGGAAATGCTTAAACCGCTTGTAAAAAGGGAGCGATCACTGACCAACAGCATAACCGCCATGCAGGGAAGACTTGAAGATTCCTCCCTCGCCGAGCAATGGAAGAACTTCGGAGAACTTTTGCTTTCCAATCCCGATAAGATCACAAGGGGAATGACGTCTGTATCACTTTACGACTGGCGGAAAGAAGACCAGGTAACCATACGGCTTAATCCCCACATCACACCGGCAGATAACGCCTCCCGATATTTTGCCAGGTACAAGAAACAGGTCAGGGCTTCCCGGGAGATCGGAATACAGTTGTCCAGAGCGATACGCGAAAGAGAGATGGTGCGCTCCGAGAAAGAGCAGATCGAAATACTTGACGATATCGCAGATGTCAGCACTCTTTCCCGGGAAAATAAACAGCCGTCAGGCAACAGGAGAAAAGCCCGCCCCGCGGCTCCACCCCACAGGGTGTTCCGTTACGATGATCGCGAGTTCTACGCAGGGCTTAATGAAAGGGGAAACCGCTGGATAACATTTTCACTGGCAAGCCCCGGGGACATATGGTTCCATGCCAGAAACACTCCCGGGTCACATGTTCTCATGAAAGTCCCTGACGCAGAGCCACACTCACAGGAACATGTGATTTTCGGGGCGTCTCTGGCCGCATATTACAGCAGGGCTCGCCTGTCGGGGAAAGTTGCCGTGGATTACACCGAAAGAAAATACGTGAGGTCCAGGCCCGACGGAGGAAAAGCCGGGGTTTTGTACGACCACTTCTCCACTGTCACTATTTCTCCTGAGCTGTGGAAAAAAAAGATGTCAGAAAGCGAGTCAGATCCTCCGGGAGGAAAGACCTGAAGGAAATAAAATCGCCGCTCTCGGGATGAGGAAAGCTCATTTTCCATGAATGCAGAAAGACCCTCTCCAGGCGAGGAGTCTCCTTCTTTCGGGGAGCATAAAGCGAATCACCGACAAGAGGGGATCCCAGGCTTTTTAAATGCACCCGGATCTGATGTGTCCTGCCGGTCATAATGGCGCATGAAACAAGAGAATACTGTCCCCTTGACCAGAGAACCCTGTATTCAGTAACGGCTCTTTTCCCGGCCGGAGTAACAGCCATGCGATACCGGTTTCTGCGATCCCTACCTATAGGCAACTGGACAATGCCTTCTGTTTTTCGCGGAGCCCCCCAGACCAGAGCAAGATATGTCTTTTCGACCAGTCTTTCCTGAAAGGCTCTAGCCAGTTTGTCCTGTGAAAAGTCGTTACGGGCCACCACCATTAGTCCAGATGTGGTGGCGTCTAGTCGATGTACAATTCCAGGGCGTATCGCTCCGTTAAGCTCACCTATCTCGGGAAACCTGTGCAGTAATCCGTGTACGAGTGTTCCCGACCAGTGCCCGGGAGCCGGGTGAACGACCACGCCGGCCGGCTTGTCGACCACGATTATATGCTCATCCTGATAAACGACATGAAAATCAACAGGTTCGGGAACGATGGAAAGAAATTCGGGTTCGGGGATGTCGACAGAAACTTCCTGACCCGGGAAAACCCTAGCGGAGGGTTTCCCGTTCATGACTCCGTCAACAAAAACATTACCTTGCGTCACGAGTTTCTGAACCGAGGAGCGCGTTTTCTCAAGCCTGTCCGAAAGAAACAGATCTATGCGCGACCCGGACCATTCTTCAGAAACAGCAAGCTTTATGGTCTCGACTACATTTTGCCGTCGGGTCTCCCTTGCATCATCTGTCCGGGGATGGTGTCCATAGTGTTTTTTTGCGGTCACGAATATCTGATGCCTTTTTTTTCCAGGACCTCGCGACACAGCAGACAGTATCTGGCCCATGGTTTGGCCTTCAGCCTTCCATCGCCCACGGGGCCGCCGCATCTCTCGCACAAACCTGCTTTTTGCGGGAGATGCTCTATCTTGTAAAGAGCATGGCGAATTTCAGATATCCGTTGTCGAATATCGCTTATCTCTCCCGAGCATATCTCTGCCTCTGTCAGATCGGTAGCCGTTTCAGCGGGGTGATCACTGTGGAATGATTCAAGCTGTACGGAATTCTGCTCCATTTCGTTCAGAAGGATATCGAGGCGATCGAGTTCCTTCCCCAGAAGCATCTTTAACTGGCCCTTCTCCAATATGGCCCCTCCCGGGTATATTCCTCCCCGGGCCCGGGCCCGGGGAGGAAACCTGTTTTTGCTATATCGAGTTCAGTACATCACTGCATCTAGAGCATACACCTTTTTCGTCAACCTCGGGAGCCAGCTTCCAGCACCTGGGGCATTTCCCTCCGATGGCCCTGACGATCTGGACCCACATGCCTGTTTCTTCATCGAATATCCTTACACCCGCCTGCGTTTCCGGTTCGACGGTATCAAAGTAAGACACGATCGAAACGGCGGCCCACTCATCCTTCGATAAAATATCCAGGCTGATCTCAGTTCCGTCGCCGGGCCAGGCGGACACCGCCGCCTCAAGCGATTTCTTTATCAGGTTCTGCGACCTGGCGTTCTCCAGGGCGCGACTCACTGCTCCCCGAACCATCAGTATATTTTCCCATTTCTTTTCCAGGTCTTTGTCAATGCGTTCCGGGTATACCGCTGGCCAGTCGGCGAGGAAAACACTTTCCGGTAGTCCACCGTTGATCTTTCTCATGGACTGCCATATCTCCTCCGCTGTAAAACTGAGCACCGGCGACAGCATCGGGACAAGGGTCTCAAGCAATATCCACATGGCCGACTGACAACTTCTCCTTGGATGTCCGGAGGGGAGCTCGGCGTAGAGCCTGTCCTTGTTTATGTCCAAATACAGAGCGCTCAGATCATTGGCGCAGAACTGGTGGATCATATATGTGGGCAGGTGGAACTCGTACTCGTCATACCCTTTTGTGGTTTTCGACTTGAGATGTTCGAGACGATTCAGTATCCATCTGTCCATTTCCTCCATGTCCTGCGGCTGAACCATATGATTCACCGGATCAAAGTCATACAGGTTGCCAAGGAGGAATCTGGCCGTATTCCTGATACGTCTGTAGGACTCCACGAGATTGGAAAGTATCTGGTCGGATATACGTATATCGTTTCTGTAATCGGTGGAAGCCACCCAGAGTCTGAGTATATCAGCTCCGTACCTGTCTATGATCTCCTGTGGAGCTATTACGTTCCCCATTGACTTGGACATTTTGCGTCCGTCTCCATCGACAATGAAACCATGGGTCAGGACAATGTCATAGGGAGCTCTTTCTCTTGTGGCCACGGATGTCAGAAGTGATGTCTGGAACCATCCCCTGTGCTGGTCACTGCCCTCGAGGTACATGTCGGCGGGCCAGCGCAATTCTTCCCGGGTTTCCAGAACGGCCCTGTGGCTGCATCCGGAATCGAACCAGACATCCATGATGTCGGTTTCCTTACGGAGTTTCTTCGATCCGCAGTCGGGGCAGATCGCCAGACTACCCAGAAGTTCGGAGGGAGAAGCTTCCCACCAGTAATTGCTTCCGCGCCGGGCGATATGCTTCTGGACCTCTCGCACCCTGTCGGCCGTAAGAACCAGGTGTCCGCATTCCTCGCAATAAAATGCAGGGATCGGCACCCCCCAGACCCTCTGTCTGCTTATGCACCAGTCCGATCTGTCCCTTACCATGTTCGCGATGCGTTCCCGGCCCCATTCAGGCACCCACTGGACGCTGTCTATCTGGTCAAGCGCCGTATCCCTGAACGCGTTCACGGATACGAACCACTGCTCCGTCGCCCTGAAAATCACGGGTTTCTTACATCTCCAGCAATGAGGGTATGAATGGCTTATTGAACCCTGACCCAGCAGTCTGCCGCTTTCGGTCAATATCTCAAGCACTTTTTCGGAACCTTTTTCAAGTGAAAGGCCGCCGACCATAGGTGTATCATCAAGGAAACAGCCTCTGTCATCAACAGGATTCAGTATCTCGAGGCCGTACCTGGCGCCGGTTTCGTAGTCTTCGACACCATGACCTGGAGCGGTGTGTACGCATCCGGTTCCCTGATCCAGCCCTACATAGTCCGCATTGACAAAGGGAACCATTCTGGAATCGTAGAATGGGTGCACTGCTGTCTGGCCTTCGAGCTCCTTGCCCGAAAAAACCGATTCCGGATCCTTCAGGCAAAGAACCGTATTGGACGATACTTCCCCGGCCAGAGCCTTCGCCACGATGTAAACAGATCCGTCATGTTCGTAGAGTCCGTATTCGACCTCCGGATGGAGCGCCACCGCCAGGCTCGCGGGAAGTGTCCAGGGTGTTGTTGTCCAGATAACGACGTATATATCCCTGCCACGCGCGAGTCCGGCCAGAGGACCATCGGGCTTAACTGGATAGGCGACATATATCGAGGGAGAGGTCTCATCCTCATACTCGATCTCGGCCGCCGCAAGGGCGGTCTGGCAATCAACACACCAGAACACCGGTTTCCTTCCCTTGTAGACATATCCTTTTTCCACCATATCTGCGAAAGCGCCTATCTGCGCCGCTTCGTAGGCCGAATTGAAGGTAAGGTAGGGGTGTTCCCAGTCCCCCAGTACCCCCAGTCTTTTAAACTCGTCTCTCTGTACGTCAATATAACGTTCGGCGTATTCCTTGCAGCTTTTGCGAAGGGAGACGGGATTGATGTCGTCTTTAGAGATACCCTCTTCTCTAAGGACCCTGAGCTCGATGGGAAGTCCGTGCGTATCCCACCCGGGGATATAGGGCGCCCTGAAACCCCGGAGCCATTTGTACTTTGGAATGAAATCCTTGAGTATCTTGTTGAAGGCCGTGCCAATATGGATATTACCGTTGGCATAGGGCGGGCCGTCGTGAAGGATGAAAATATCGGCGTCTTTCCTCGATTCCATAAGTTTTTCATACACATTGCTCTCCGACCAGAAGGCCAGGAATTCGGGTTCACGTCTGGCAAGGCTGGCTCTCATTGGAAAGTCAGTAGAGGGCAGGTTCAGTGTCTCCTTGAAATCCGTGGACATCCCGTCATCCTCCTTTCTCTGAAGTGGGCGCCTGTTCCCTGCGCCCTTATAAGAAGAGGCCGCCCCTGACGGGGCGGCTCCCTCATCCGGTAAACGTTCCGGCATAAACCGGCGACGTCGTAGTTAGATCAGGCGCTCGCTGGAGTACCGCCGGATTTAGCTCTGATATTCTGGATCACATAAACTGAAACAAGAGCAGAAAGCCCTATCGCGTCTGTCATAAGCCCTGGTATCAGCAGGGAAAGTGCGCCTGCCATAGCGATGACCCTGAGCCATGCGGGCATTTTTGTTTTGTAGAATCCGATACTGCCCAAACCAAGCAGGAAAACACCCAGAAGAGCCGTACCTATGGACATCGCAAACGGTACCGGCTGGAAATCCACAAGCACCAGCATCGGATTGAAAACATAAACGTATGGTACGAGGAAACCCGCAAGGGCAAGTTTTATCGCAGTAGCACCCGTTTTCATTGGATCGTCCCCGGCTATGCCGGCGCCCGCGTAGGCGGCCAGCGCTACGGGGGGACTGAGGTCGGCGGCAATTCCGAAGTAAAGGACAAACATGTAGGCCGCCATCGGCGCCACTCCCAGCTGAAGCAGGGCGGGAGCCGCCATTGTGCTGGTCACTATAAAGTTGGCGGTGGTAGGCAATCCGGCCCCGAGAAGAATACAGGCCACCATCGTCAACATGAGCGATATGATCAGCTTGCCGCCTGAAAGGGCGATTATGGCGCTGGCTATCCTCAGGCCCAGGCCCGTAAGGGTTGCGGTGCCGACGATTATGCCTACGGTCGCACAGGCGCAAGCAACACCGAGAGCGCCTCGTGCACCGGAATCAAGCGCGTCGCGCAGTTTCGGGAGGGTCATCCTGGTCTGCGGATTCAGGAAGGAAACAAGCACCGTAGCCACGATACCGTAAAATGCGGCCTTTATCGGTGTATATCCTGAAAGGAGAAAATAGATGATCGCTGCAAGCGGGATCAGCAGATGACCCTTGGTTCTTAGCAAAGGCCCGATCTTGGGCAGTTTCTCGCGGGGAAGGCCCTTGAGACCCAGCCTTGTAGCCTCGAAATGAACCTGTACGATCACCGCAAAATAATAAAGCAGCGCCGGGACAATGGCCGCCAGAGCGACGTGGATGTACGGGACCCCAAGAAACTCCGCCATTATAAAAGCGGCGGCCCCCATGACAGGCGGCATTATCTGTCCGCCGGTCGAGGCCACTGCTTCTACGGCTCCTGCAAAGTACGGTTTATACCCTACGCTTTTCATAAGGGGTATTGTAAACATCCCGGTGGTGCAGACATTGGCCACCGATGAACCGGAAATGGATCCCATGAGGCCCGAACTGAGTACGGCCACCTTTGCCGGCCCACCAGTCGACCAGCCCGCGAGGGCCATGGAGAGATCGATGATGAAACGCCCCATGCCCGTCTGCTCCAGAAAGGAGCCGAAGAGAATGAACATGAAAACGAACGTAGCCGAAACGCCAAGCGGTATTCCGAAGACACCTTCCGTTCCCATGTACATGTGATTGATTATCCTCTGGATGCTGAAACCTCTGTGCGCGAACATCGTCGGGAAATGCCTTCCGAAATAACAGTAAAGGATAAAGAAAATGGCGATGCAGGGAAGGATCGGATTAGATACGCGTCTCGTGGCCTCGAGCAGAAGCGCTATGCCCACAAATCCCACCACGAGATCCATCGTTGTAGGAAGACCGGAACGCATAATGATCTCGTTGAAGAAAATAACGTGGTACATAGCCGCGAATACGGCTATACCGGACAGGACGAAATCATACCAGGGAACACTGCCCTTGTTGCTCTTGCCGGACATGGGATAAAGCAGAAATACCAGAAAAAGAACCAGGGCAAGATGTATGGAGCGCTGCTTGATCGCCAGCATGAGTCCGAACCCCGATGTGTACAGATGGAACAGCGACAGGGTAATGGCCGCCAGCAGGACCAGCTTGGCCTGCCATCCTTCCAGAAACCGCGTTCTCGCCTCGGTATCGAACTTTCTTCGCAGCTCGTCAAGGTCGATGGTTTCTGAACCGGGAACAATGTCTTCGTTCAAATTTGGATCCTGGATCTTCTCGTCAGGCACTTGTTTCCCCTCCCGCGTAAAATAATGAAATAGTTTTGCAATAAACGTTTGCACCAAAAACCGGCAACGATCAAAGTAATGTCGATTGTACCACAGGCGCTACCTGGCAGGGTCCGTTTTTTCATTACGGAATGCCGACAAGAGAGGTTCCTGATCCAGGCTGTAGGCTATTCTTTTTGCGGGGAGGATCTTGTAAAGGTCGTACTCGATCTTCACCGGGGCCGTCAGAAACAGTTCGTTTCGTCCGATGTCGGCTGTTCCGACCCTTTCGTAAAGAACCGTCCACACATAGCGGCCGCCCCGAAAGCGAAACCACCGGCCATCACTGATAAAGCGACCGTTTCTGGGTTCGCCCACCGGCAATCCCGCGTTGTGAGAGACTACACATTCCTCCCACTGCCATATCCTTCCGTCCACGACTCTGTAATAATCCTCCACGGGTGTTCGCTGCACTGAATGGATATACCTGGTATGAAAACCGTTCCCGAGAACACAGGGAACCCGCAGAAAAGCCGTCTCGCCGTCGTGGACAACAAGAACCTGGACCGGCGAAAGGAGAAAAAGCAACATACCCGAAACCAGGATCGCTGCGACGGCGATCTGTTTTATCAAGGCCATGCAGAACCTCCTTCTATCGACAATAATTTTCCGGGGTCATGACACCCGGCCCGAAACAAGTGGAACGAAACGGCACCAGTCACTCCATGAATCACTGTGATAGCCGTTTGAAAAGGACCGCGTCAGGAGCCTTTCCATTCCTCCTCCAGTCCGTACCGGAGCCACGATCTTTCCGTTAACGGCAAGCTGCTCCGTCCATTTCCTGTTTATACCGGAGCATGCCGCTGTAACGATTATCCTGTCGAAAGGCGCTTCCTCCGGGAACCCCCCGTTCCCGTCTCCATGGACGGGGACCACGGAATATCCGCTCCTTGCAAGGGCGGCTCCCGCTCTTTCGACCAGGGATCCTATCCTCTCAAGAGTAACGAGCCGTGCGCCGAGTTCTGCCAGGATCGCAGCCTGGTAACCGGAGCCGGTCCCTATTTCGAGCACTTTCAGTCCCGGGACTACATCCAGCTCCATTGTCATTCTCGCAACCATGTAGGGTTGGGAAATGGTCTGTCCGCAACCGATAGAAAGGGGGAAGTCGCTGTAGGCTTTTGTTACAGCTTCCGGGGGCGCAAACAGATGTCTGGGAACATTTCTGAAGGCCTCGAGTATCGTTTCGTTTTCAATACCCCGGGCTGCTATCTGTTCAAGCACCATACGATTCGCCTGGGTCCGCCAGTCCTGCAGTATGTAAGCGCCGTCTGGCTTCATTTTACGGAATCTCCCGTCCAAGGATGCTTTCCGGTCCGTTTTTCAATTCGTACGTATTGAATGTCGCCGAAACTAAAAACAAAAAAGACAAGGCCTGCTGCACCTTGTCCGAAAACGATATGGCGGGCCTGAGGCGATTCGAACGCCTGACCTACGGCTTAGGAGGCCGTTGCTCTATCCTCTGAGCTACAGGCCCGCGAATCTGTCGGATAGTGTATCACGGAGACGGATATATTATCAACGGGAAAACAGCAACTTGTCGCCATCAGGCGGGGTGGCGCCGTTCCAGGCCTTTCCGCAGGCTTTTCTCCATTCTGTCCATAAAACGCAGATTTGCGTCATAAAACCGCGACCAGGCCTCTTTAGCCTCATCTACATCAATAGCAAGTCTCTCCACAAGAGCAGAAACATCCGAAAAACGCTTTTCGCTGCGTGTCCTTGCCAGAAAAACAAGCGCAATGTTTTCTTCGTGAAGATTTAAAGAGAAATCGGGTATATGAGCTTCTACACGAAGGCCGCGTTTCCCTTCAAAAGTGGGATTGAAACCCACATTGATGGCCGCAGGCCTCAACCGACCCCTCACGAAAGCGCCACCGGCGTAAACCCCTCTTGCGGGAATTGCTCTGTCGTGGTGGGTCTGCAGATTGGCTGTAGGGAAACCTATCCCGCTTCCTCTTCCATCGCCTTTTATCACTCTGCCGGTCATGAAAAACGGGTAACCCAGAGCCTCTGCGGCCCCTTCCACATCCCCGCTTTCCACACTGAGGCGGATACTGCTGCTGCTGACCTTTGATCCGCGGATTTTAACGGTTGGCGCCACTGCGTATGTCCAACCCTTTTCGAATGCAATGGACCCCAGAGAAACGGCGTCTCCTGATCGGCCCTTTCCGAAACGGAAGTCTTCCCCCACTACAACTCCGCGGACAAATAAGCGTTCCTCGAGAAAAGCGGCGAACTCTTCTGTCCGCATTTCCGCAAAAGCCCTCGTGAAGGTTATCCTGTGTATCTCCGGGATATCGAACATATCCGCCATGATGTCCTTTTCCTTTTCCGAAAAAAGACATGGAAACGGTGTTTCACCAAGGACAGCTCTCGGATGGGGTGAAAAGGTTATGGCGCTCCACGAATCTCGGCCGGCCCTTGCCAGTTTTTCCGCAACTTTGAAAAGAGCCTGATGTCCCTTGTGAAATCCGTCGAAGGCCCCGAGCGCCGCAATCATTGTGCTTGCCCGGTCGTGATCGTTGTTTCCGGAAATGCGAACACGGCGCCGGAGCGTATCATCGGCCTGGCGGCCGAAAGAAGGCGCCGGGATCGAAGAAAAACAACTCGTCCGGGCTGTATTTCGCCCCAACGAAGCCTTTGCAACTTTTCTATCAAAACAGGCTGTCCGTTCGAAACGGTCTTTTCCTGAAGTTCGTCAAGTTGATATGTGGTATAGGATCCCAGCAGGCCATCGACAGGCGCCACGAACTTCGAAATATCATTGTTTTCTGTTATAGCGGCAAGATCACAGGCCATTACCCGCGAATACGGTCCGAGGTCCATTCGGCAAAGCCGAACCGTTACAGCACAGGCGCCAAGATTTCTCCCAAGGTCTCTTACGATACTCCTTACATAGGTACCCTTGCCGCATACGATCTCCAGAGTGACCTCACCGTTTTCCCCGATGTTCGTGAGGCGCCGTATCGATCGAACGAAAACAGCCCGTTCCCTGTGACATACCGCGGCGCCGTTCCTCGCCAGACTGTGCGATCTCTTTCCCTGAACACGGATCGCCGAAACGGCCGGGGGCCGCTGCATGATGGGTCCCAGAAATCGGCATAGTTCAACATCTATCATAGCCTCATCCACGAACTCGAACGGTTTTTCCTGAACGATCTTCCCGGATGCGTCAAGGGTATCGGTCTCTATTCCAAACTGTAGTCGCACAACATAGGTTTTTGGAAGCGCCATAACATATCTGGACAATCTCGTGGCTTTACCCACCAGGAGCACCAGCACGCCTTCGGCGGTTGAATCAAGGGTCCCGCCATGCCCGATCTTAACGCCCCTGGGGAGAAGTTTTTTTACCTCATGAACGCACCAGGAACTTCTTACGCCTTCCGGTTTCCATAAATTCAGAAAGCCGCTAAACATTGCCATCCCCAAAGGATTCTGTTATGAGCATGCGGGCCTCATTAAGGCCTCCCGGGATCCTGCAGCCAGCCGCCCGGGGATGGCCTCCCCCGCCCCATCTCTGCGCAATGGCCCTCGCGTTGAACTCGTCCCTGGTTCGTATGCTGACCCTTACGCAGGACTCCTCTTCTACCATCAGTACTCCCACCTTCACGCCGCGTACGGTTAGCAGGAGGTTTACCAGGTTTTCAGTCTCTTCACCAGGGGCGCCGGAAATACGGAAATCTCCCCTGGTAATACCAGCGAGACAGACCTTGTCGTTTCCGCAAAGGGAAATCCCCGCAAGGGCTTTACCCCACAGGCGGAGTCCCGTCGCTTCCCTGTTTTCGTAGATCCTGGCGTAAATTCGCGAAGGATCGGCTCCAGAGGCTATAAGCTCGGAAGCGATAATGTGTGTCCGGGGTGAAACTCCCTGGAATCTGAAGTTTCCGGTATCGGTGATTATGGCGGAATAAAGGGCCTCGGCCTCATGACGAGACGGCTCCCAGCCCGCGAACCTGTATAGTTCCCAGATAACTTCGGCAGTTGATGTCTTTTCTGAGTCTACGATCACACAATCTCCCGAAAAAGTGTTGTCGCCGTGGTGATCGACAACAAGCATGGGCGACCTGTCCTGCAAGTCGTCCGGCAACCTGCAGGTCCTTTCCGGGTTGCTTGTGTCAACGACAACAAACGCCTTGTTCGGCATGGAGACAACGGCCGGGGGCAAAACGGGTCCGACATAGTACTGACTGTCGCCCTGAAGAAAAGAGAGGGATGCGGGGACGGGGTCCGGTCCTGCAACGATCGGTCTTTTGCCGAGCTTCCTGCAGCGTTCAGCAAGCGCAAAGGCACAGCCCACTGTGTCCCCGTCCGGCTTTTCGTGAACAAGGACAAGCCATGTATCGGCTTTTTCAAGTATGTCGAGCGCGGCCCGCCATAGCGGCATTGTTGCTATTCCCCATTTTCGACAGGCCGTTCTTCATGGCTTAGCCTGTCGAGTAAGGTGTCGATCGATTTCGCCCGTTCCTCTGTTTCGTCGACCATGAACACAAGTCTGGGGATCAGCCTCAGCCGCATCTGTTTGCCCAACAGGCTGCGGAGAACACCGGCTGTTTTGCCCAGGGAGCGCCTGACCTGTTCTCGTTCTCCGGAGTCCAGTGTCGTAAAGTATACTTTCGCCTGGGAAAGATCTCGTGAACAGTCCACAGCAGTAAGAACGGCCTTTCTCGCATCCGGATCCTTGATCCGTGATCCAAGCAGTTCCGATATTTCTCTAAGCAACTCCCTGTTTATTTTTTCAATACGGAGACTCTGCATAACAATCAACCTCTTGTTCCATGTAGACTATGCGCAAACGCGATTCGTCCTCCATACGCCGTACCAGTTCCTCAAGTGACTCCATGCGCGACAACGCCTGTGACCGGGTAGGCGCCGCCGTGCAGAAACCCAGTCTGGCTTCCTTCGTTGCGCCCTCGGGACCAAGGTCCGCCACACTCATGTTCCACCTTGATTTCGCTCTGTCCATTAAAGACCGTACGACCTGTCGCCTGTCCTTGAGGCTTGTCGACCCGTCTATCCGGATAGACAGAGCAAGTACGGCCACATGGATACCCGTAGCCCGGGTCATCAGTCAAGCGTCCTTTTTTCCTCCACGAGTTCAAACACCTCTACCAGATCGCCTTCCCTGAAATCCTGATAGTTGGCGAAACTCATGCCGCATTCGTAACCTGCGGCCACTTCCCTGGCGTCATCCTTGAATCTTTTAAGCGTCGTCAGGGAGCCTTCCCATATGACCACTCCGTCCCTGACTATCCGGACCTTGGCGTTTCTTCTGACTGAACCTTCGGTGACATAGCACCCTGCGGCCTTGCCGCTTTTCGGGATCTTGAAGACCGCTCTGATTTCAGCCTGTCCTATGGATTGCTCGCGGATTTCCGGAGTGAGCATACCTTCAAGAGCCGCCTTTACGTCCTCGATGACATCGTAAATGACCCTGTAGAGTCTTATCTGAACGCCCTCGTCCTCCGATATCTTTTTGGCCATTTTGTCGGGGCGTACATTGAACCCGATAATGACCGCTTCAGATGCCGACGCCAGCATTACATCGGATTCCGATATCCGTCCGACTCCCTCGTGAACGAAGTTGATACGCACCTCTTCGGTCTCCAGCTTCTGCAAAGAGCCTTTAAGCGCCTCTATAGAGCCCTGCACATCGCATTTCAGGACAATACCGAGAGTGGGCGTTTCCCCTTCCTGCATTTTGCTGTAAAGCTCCTCGAGAGTGATCTTTCTGGATGGAGACGCCTCGGCTTCTCTTCTCGCCGCTTCCTTTTCATCGAGCACGCGCCTGGCTTCCTTCTCTGTGGAAACGGTCCTGAACATGTCGCCCGGCTGCGGCACTGTATTGAGTCCAAGTATCTCCACCGCAGTACTGGGCCCGGCTGTATCGACATTTTTACCCCTGTCGTCGAGCATGGCCCTTATGCGGCCGCATGCGCTCTCAGTAAGCAATATGTCGCCCTTTCGCAGGGTCCCCTGCTGAACGATGACCGTGGCCACAGGCCCTTTGCCCTTGTCAAGCTGGGCCTCCACAACAATGCCCTCGGGATCGACCGAAGAATCGGCCCGGAGCTCGGTCATATCCGCTACCAGAAGGATCATTTCAAGAAGATGTTCTATACCCAGCCCCGTTTTGGCTGAAACCTCCACCATTACAGTGTCTCCGCCCCATTCTTCAGGGACAAGTCCGTTATCGGACAGTTGCTGACGCACCCGGTCGGGTCTGGCCTCGGGTTTATCTACCTTGTTGATGGCCACGACAATGGGAACCCCGGCCGCCTTGGCGTGGTTCAGGGCTTCGACTGTCTGCGGCATAACACCGTCCTCAGCGGCCACCACCAGAACCACTATGTCGGTGGCCTGCGCTCCCCTGGCCCGCATTGCGGTGAAAGCCTCATGACCCGGTGTGTCGAGAAACACTATTTGCCTGTCACCGCGCCGGACAGCAGAGGCGCCTATGTGCTGTGTTATTCCCCCCGCTTCCTTTCCGGTGATGTTAGTGTTTCTGATGTAGTCGAGAACAGTGGTCTTACCGTGGTCGACATGCCCCATAACCGTTACGATGGGAGCCCGTTCTGAAAGATTGTCGCCCTTCGGCTTCGGTTTTTTTCTGACCGCGGGTTCCGTCCGGGACGGCACCTGTTCATCCATTGCGATCTCCCGGTCATACTGTATGGAAAGAATATCCAGTATTTCCCTGTTGACCGGTGCGCCGGCAGGTATCATCTGGCCGGCCGCTATAAGCTTTTTGACGGCGTCGGCCGGTTTTACCCCAAGAGCTCCAGCCACCTCTGCGACAGTGTCTCCCCGTTGGACGTTCAAGGGTTCTTTAGCCGGCTTTCCTTCCGTATGGGTGTTTTCCGCCGGGGCGGATCCGGGTTTTTCCGATACGGCGTCTTCCACTATCTGTGCGGTTTCGGAATCTATAGAACTCATGTGGGATTTGGCTTCAACCCCTAGATCGCCAAGCAGCGCCATCAGTTCCTTGTTGGTTTTTCCAAGCATTTTGGCGAGCTCGTAAACCCTGATCTTACTCATCGAGATTTCCCCCTTTTGCTGTAAGCGCCTGGATCTTTTTCGACAATCCGTGTTCTGCAGGTATTCCTGCTATCTGGGCTTCGCGTCTTGACACGGAATGCCCCAGCTCGTAACGGGTGCATTCCGGCATGACGACCACTCTGCACTGCCCCCTTGACTCGTAACCCCTGAGCATCGCCTCTACATTGCGGGAGCGATCACTCGTCAAAAGCACAAGAAGGCGCTCTCCATTCTTCAGGGCTTCCCTGATGTTCTTTTGCCCAATGCGGAGAGCTCCCGCGCGTTGGGCAAGACCCACAATATCGTGAAGATCCCTGTTCAAGAAGGTAGTCCTTTCGCGTCTGCATCAGATCCCGCGCAAAGCGCCTTGAGTTCTTCGTAAAGAGACTCGGGCGCAGGCGTTTTAAGGGCCCTGTCGATGCGCCTGCCTTTGGCGGCGGCAACCGCGCATTCCATTCTGCGGCAGATATAGGCGCCTCTTCCCGGAGTCTTGCCCGAATGGTCGATCAGAATTTCCCCGTCGGGAGTCCTGACCACCCGGATCATTTCCCTCCGGAACGATTCACTGCCACAGGCTACACAGGTTCTTGGCCGTTTTCGCTTTGCTGTTCCGTTTCCTGGCAAGGCTCTTCTCCGTCATCGATCACCAGATCCTCGAACAGATCCTGCAGCGTAGGCAGTTTTTCGGGTTCTATGACCTTGATATCGATCTTCCACAAAGTGAGCCGGGCGGCAAGTCTGACGTTCTGTCCAGCTTTGCCGATGGCCAGCGAGAGATGATCGGGGCGCACAAATACCTGTACCGACCTTTCCTGTTCCAGAACAGGCTCGACCTTGACGACCCGCGCAGGAGAAAGGGCGTTGCGGATATACTGTAGCGGATCATTGCTCCAGACTATTACGTCTATTCTCTCTCCGCCCAGTTCCCTGCTGATGGATTTTATCCTGGAACCACCGCTGCCTATGCAGGCGCCTACGGGGTCAACGTTGGCGTCCAGTGTCGTTACAGCCACCTTCGCCCTTGCCCCGCCTTCACGGACTATATTCTGGATCTCCACTGTTCCTTCCCGAATTTCAGGGATCTCCAGCTCGAGCAGCCTCTTGAGCAGGTTGGGGTGGCTTCGCGAAACGATGATCCTTGGCCCTCTCGTGGTCTGCCTGACCTCGAGCAGATAGAATTTCTTTCTTTCCCCAAGCGCATAGCTCTCGCCGAAAATACGTTCTTCTCTGGGAAGTATGGCCTCGGTCCTGTCATTGAGACGCACCAGCACCTGGTCGTTTTCGGATTTAAAGATTATCCCGTTGACAAGGTCGCCGATCTTTCCGGAAAACTCCTCGAAAATGATCTGTCTTTCGGCGTCCTTGAGCCTCTGGATTATTACCTGCCTGGCGGTCTGGGCGGCAATGCGTCCGAAATTTTCCGGAACGACCTCTATCCGGATGACATCACCCGGTTCAATGTCCTCGAAACCTATCTTCCGGGCGTCAGTAAGCAGAATTTCAGTGTCTTCGTTTTCGATCGTTTCCACTATTTTTCTGACCTCGCAGATGGAGAGCTCTCCATTTTCGAGATCGATGAACACCTCGACCTCCTGGTCACCGCCCTTGTATTTTCTGTACGCGGACACAAGCGCGGCCTCCAGGCCCGAGGATATGATCTCATGCGACAGTTTTCGTTCCTGAGTTATCTGGCGCAGAGCCCGGACAAAATCACGTCCAAGTTGCATTTGTGCAGCCTCCTTCAATAGTGCTTTCGTTTATCGTTTATTTTTTGGGCGCCGTTTCGGTATCTCCACGTCAATTACAAGATTCGCCCTTGCGATCTTTTCGTACGGTGCACTGAACGATTCGCCGTCTTCTGTCTGGCAGTACACCTCGCTGTCTTCTACCCGAATTATTGTTGCTGTAACGTTCCTGGACCCTTTGATCTTTTCAGCAAACCGGACCCGGACCTTTCGCCCCTTGTATTTTATAAAGTCCTCCAGGGAAAAAAGCGGTCTCTCCAGTCCGGGAGAGCTGACCTCGAGAAAATAGCGGTCATCAAGTGAAAAATCCGATTCGTCGAGGAAGGGGTTTATCCTTCTGGACACCCTTTCACAGTCACCAGCCGAAATACCCCCTATAGAGTCGATATACACCCTCAGGATCTTTCTTCCATACTCGAAGGTTATCTCGCAACCGGGGCATTCGTAACCCATTCCCTCGACGATCGTTTCTATTTGTGAAAACACTCCGCCGCGCTCCATGTCCCCGGCATTACGGTCACGCATAAGCTTCTCCCTTCGTCAAGCGCCTTTGCAGATGCCCTGCTGAACAGATAAAAGGCGAAGAGCGGAAAACTGCCACTCTTCGCCTGAGAAAAAACCTCCGGGGCGATATAACAACGGAAGTATAACACGGCTGGTTCGGCCGTTCAATGAGCAGGGTTATCGTTGCCTCTTATTCAACCCGGTAATTTGGAGCCTCCTTGGTCACAACCACGTCATGCGGGTGGCTTTCCCTGACCCCTGCCGCCGTGACCTTTATGAATTTTCCACGCTGGCCAAGTGACGGAAGGTCGGCGGCGCCCACGTATCCCATGCCCGACCTGAGCCCTCCCACAAGCTGATAGACTATCGCGCTCATTGGACCCTTGTACGGCACGAGACCCTCTATTCCTTCGGGAACGAGCTTTTCCGTCTCCGTTTCCTCGCGAAAGTATCTGTCACGACTGTAGCCCTCTTTCATAACCTCAAGCGAGCCCATGCCCCTGTAACTTTTATATGATCTTCCCCTGTAGATAATAACCTCTCCAGGACTTTCATCGGTCCCCGCGAACAACGAGCCAACCATCACCGTATCTGCGCCCGCAGCCAGAGCCTTTACGATATCCCCCGAGTAGCGGATGCCCCCGTCGGCAATGACCTTTCCCCCCATGGCGTGAGCGGTTTCGGCAACTGCCATCACTGCGGTAAGCTGGGGAACGCCTATCCCTGAAATGACCCTTGTCGTGCAGATGGAACCCGGGCCCACGCCGACCTTGACACTGTCAGCACCCGCCTCAAACAGAGCCCTGGCGGCATCGGACGTTGCTATGTTACCGGCTATCAGCGAAACATCGGGAAATGCTTTCCTTATTTTGCCTACTGTTTCAAGTACGGATCTGGTAAAACCATGCGCGGTGTCAACGACCAGACAATCCACTCCCGCGTCAGTCAACATGCCAGCGCGGTCCACGACGTCTGCGCTCACACCAAGTGCGGCGCCAACGCGAAGTCTTCCCCTTTCGTCCTTGGCGGCGTGGGGAAAATCTTTGGCTTTCTGGATATCCTTGATCGTTATGAGGCCTTTCAATATCCCTTTTGCATCTACGATTGGCAGCTTTTCGACCTTGTGCCGTCTCAATATCGCCGTAGCGTCCTCAAGGGTGGTACCCTCGGAAGCCGTTATGAGCCCGTCGCGTGTCATTACATCGGCTATGGGTTGATCGTATTCCGTAACGAAACGAAGATCCCTGTTGGTTATTATCCCTACCAGTTTTCTGCGGGGATCAACGATGGGAACGCCGGAGATGTGATAGTTCTCCATAAGATCGACAGCATCCCGAATGGAATCCTCGGGATGCAAATAAAAGGGATCGACGATAACACCTGATTCCGAGCGTTTGACCTTGTCCACTTCCGCCACCTGTTTTTCCAAAGGCATGTTTCTGTGTATGATACCCATTCCGCCTTCGCGGGCGAGTGCTATGGCCAGCCTTCCTTCGGTAACTGTATCCATTGCCGCACTGCAAACCGGGATATTCAAGGGAATTCCCGGTGTAAGATACGTTCTTACATCCGTCGACGCAGGCATTACCTCGCTGAATGCGGGAACCAGCAACACATCGTCGAAAGTGAGCCCTTCCTCTATTATGTTTTTTTCAAGCCCCATCGTTTCGCCTCCTGTCAGGGTTTGGAACCGGTTGCGCGAAAGTCTACAACATAGGAGGGCAACCGCGCAACTTATTGGTCGCCGGCTTGCCGGTCCGCCGGTCGCTCCTTTCGAAGCGTTGCGATCGCAAAACACTGAAAGGCCTCCGAGTTACCAACGACACCGCTCAATTCCCCGGATTTCACCTTGACGTTTACACGGGGCCGATAAGCCGGGCCGATCCCGGCAAGAACCCCGTCGAGATTCCGCGTTATCTGATCCGTAAATTCGGCCAGTCTCGGCTCCTGTATATGGATCACGGCATCTACCCACTCTACGGACCATCCCTCTTTGTCAACAAGTGCGACGGCGTCCCTCAAGAGATCCAGACTGTATGCTCCCCTATAGGCGCTGTCCGAAGCTGGGAAAAGCACACCCACGTCCGGCAGCCCGGCCGCCCCCAGCAATGCATCCGAAATTGCATGGCAAAGCCCGTCACCATCGGAATGCCCTTGCGAACAGAGCGCGGAACGTATGGATATTCCTCCGAGTACTATGCCGTTCCCCGGCGTCAGGGGGTGAACGTCAAAACCAAAACCGGTACGGTAGAACGTTCTGTTTTCCGCCATGCTGGACGCCATATCGAAATCCTCCGCGTAGGTGATCTTGAAATTCCCGCTTTCGCCTCGAACTTCCCGTAATGGCGATCCTTGCGCACACCAGGCCTCGGCTTCGTCCGCACAGGCGCCCTGTCTGGAAAGCGCCTCGAAAAGAGCGGCGCGCGGAAAGCACTGAGGGGTCTGAGCGGCCCTCAGGATCGTTCTGTCAATGGGCGAAGTCGTAACGACGCCGTCATCTCCTGCGATTTTGAGCGAGTCTCTAACGGGTACGCAGGGAACTGCGCCGATATCCTCGTCGACTGCCGCCATCAGCCTTCGGCAGAGGCCTTCCGTCAGAAACGGTCTGGCGGCGTCGTGAACCATAGCGTAAGTTCCCGAGGAATTGCTCAGACCGTTGAGCACTGAATTCCAGCGCTGGGATCCACCTTCCGTCAGGATGACCGGTATACTCAGTTCTTCTATCCAGGGCCTGAAGGATTCTTTCTCCCCGGCGGCATGCACCACAACAAGCTCGGCCAGTGTTCCCTCCAGAAAGAGACGGTCGAATATCCGGGCCGACCAGAACCACACAGGCAAACCACCCAGCATGAGAAACTGCTTTGGAGCGGGTCCTCCCTGTCGCGAGCCGCGGCCGGCCGCGACAAGCACGCAACTCCATTCGATCAAACCCTGACCTCTTTTCTGATCCTTCCAAACACCATGCGTCCTGCAGAAGTCTGCAGCATCGATGTGACCACGACCTCCACTCTTTTACCTATCCATTTTTCACCGTCTTCAACAACGATCATCGTTCCATCGTCGAGATATCCAACTCCCTGTTTCGGTTCCTTGCCCTCGCGTATGACATCCACGGTGACAGCTTCTCCCGGGAGAAGCATGGGCTTGAGAGCGTTGGCCAGTTCGTTGACGTTAAGCACCCTTATGCCCTGTATCTGCGCGATCTTGTTTAGGTTGAAATCGGTGGTCACCACAGTGGTGTCTGTTCGCTGCGCAAAAGCAACCAGTCCCTCGTCCACAGACCCCACCTCGAGTTGATGCAGGGAAACTTCCACGATCTGCATAGTCACGGTGTCGATCTGCTGGAGCGCATTGATAACATCGAGCCCACGCCGTCCCTTTGTCCGTCTGGTCGGATCCGATGAATCGGCAACGGACTGAAGCTCGGTAAGAATAAAACGCGGCAGCACCACTACGCCCTCAAGAAACCCCGCCTTTGCAATATCCAGTATCCTGCCGTCAATGATGACGCTTGTATCCAGAACCTTTGCGCATGTTCTGCCTTCAACGATCTCGCAGGATTCGAAAACCTCATCGCCAACGGCTCCGTTCTTGGGTTTCCGTCCCTTCATCACCAGCCTGTTCCTGAGACCGCCTATCGAGCTCCACATGCCGTGGATCTCTTCTTTTCTTTTGAGGAAAAGCCTTACACCTATATAGGCCAGAATGACGTTCAGAAGAATGGCCAGATAGCTGCCAATAGCGGGAAGATCAGCAAGGGGCAGCGCCACCAGGTTGGCTACAAGCAATCCGGCTATCAATCCGAAGATAGCTACAGATATGTCCTGCCAGCTCAAAGATTCGAGGTTCTTTTCGAAGGATAATCCTATAAAGCCGAGCACCCTGATAAATACAGGCGTCAAAAAATACCCAATGGCCGAAAACAGCCCCACCAGAATCAGATAGGGTGCGATCGACTGCGGGAAAGTAGTCCACGGCCACCATCCGCCTTCCAGAATGAACCTGGCCATCTGGTAGCCTGCCACGCCTCCGAGAAACACAAGGATCCCCCTGGCCAGAAAGACCAGGAATTTGCCTATTCCTTCAGCCATTTTCTCACTCCCTTCTTTCCCTTTCGTTATTGTTACGTCGGGCTTCGACCCTTGATTCTATTGATGCGTGCAGGGTAACCCTGTCGGCGTATCCGATGCTGCCTCCCAGCGGCAGACCGAACGCAAGTCTTGTGATCCTGGCGTCCTTTCCTTCCAGCGCCTCAAGGACCGTGAACGATGTAAGGTCTCCTTCGATCCTCGGGCTCGTCGCCAGAATTACTTCTTCGAAACCTTCTGTTTCAACGTAGCCGGCAAGGTCAGCCAGTCTTTCGGGATCGACATCTTCTCCATCCAGGGGAGAAACCCTGCCGCCCAGAATAAAGTACAACCCCTGGTATACTCCGGCCTGTTCCATGCTGATCATGTCTTCAACGGTCTCAAGCACACAGAGAGTACTTCTGTCTCTCAATGGATCCATACATATGGAACAGGGATCCTGTGTAGAGAGGTTTCCGCACCTGGAACAGGTGACGGTGCGGCTTCTTAGATCGTTAAGAACATCACCCAGCTCGACCGCGAAGGACGATGGCTGTTGTAGAAGAAAAAGCACAAATCGTCTGGCGGTCTTGTCTCCCACACCGGGAAAACGGCCGAACAACCGCGTCAGGCGCTCAAAAGGCTCGGAAACAGCCAAAAGGCAAAAACCCTCCTTTCTCTAGAAAAGTCCCGGGATGCCCAGGTTTCCACCCAGCTTCCCGAGTCTTTCACGGCCAAGTTCGGCGGTTTTCCTGGCAGCTTCATTTATCGCAGCGAGCAGCAGATCCTCCAGTATATCCTTGTCGTCGGGGTCGATAACCTCGGGGTCTATGGAAATGCCCAGTATGTCTCCCCGCCCGTTAGCTGTTACCTTTACCATTCCCCCGCCGGAAACACCTTCTACTCTTTCGTCTGCAAGCTGTTCCTGTGCTTTCGCCATTTCGGCCTGAAGTTTCTGGGCCTGTTTAAGCATCTGATCCATTTTCATTCATATCATCTCCCTGTTGTTGTAATCCCCGAAGGGCCTGATACTCAATGGTGATAGGAAGTACCTCTCCGGATAGAGTCGGCCCTGTAAAGTTGCTCGAACAGAAACAGAAGGCACATCTCATGGGTAAAAGTCATAGGCGACATCGATATACAATCATCGGCCCTTTCGCGTACCGAGTCCGCCACCCCGTATGCGCCCCCGATACAGAATATCATTTTTCCGGATGTTTCTCCCGCTGCGGCTTCCAGCCAGCCGCTGAAGGAGACGCTGCTCATGCTCCTGCCTTTTTCGTCGAGTAAAACGAGCATGTCCCTCTGTCCAACCTGCCGAAGAATACGATCGCCCTCTTGCGCAAGTCCTTCGCGCGTTTGCTGTTTGCCGCTTTTGCGGACGGTCTCCCATTCGCACGAAAGCGCCCTCTTCACCCGGGTGAGGTAATACTCGACCCCCGGAAGAACCCATTTTTCCCTGGGGCGATCGACCGATATCACCAGGATCTTCAAGAACTGGCCCTTTTCCTGGCTACGTTAGCGGCCTTTTTTCTGTTTGACAAGCGCTTTACCGCAAAACGCTCCTGTCTTTCTCTTTCGGCCAGAACGGATATTATTCTCCTGAGGTCACCCGCCAGAGAGGGCAGAACTGTATGTTCCAGCGTGTTCACCTTGAGCGTTGTCTTTTTGAGTTCCTTTTCAAGCGCGTTGAGCTTGGAATTGAGATTGATATAGGTCCATACCAGCGCACGAACATCCTCCAGGGCTTCCAGTAGATCATCCACGTGGAGCGAGGCGAGCGCGGGGTCCACAAAAGATCTGCCGAACGAATCGGCATCCTGTTCGGAAAGGCGGAACTGCTGATATCTGCAGCCCATCAACGTGTGGTTAACGACATGCACCCCTGCAGGGGCCGAACCGCCCATCAGAAGCCTCATTATGGACTGGCCCTCGAAAAGACGAACCAGCGCGTATGAAAAAGAGATACCCGAACAAGCTTCTTCCATACGCCTGTGGACGTCCTTGAGGCGCCTTCTGTCTTCCTCGATAGCCCTGATCAGGGCGTCTTTTTTTCGTTCCAGAAGCTGCCGACCGAACGTGACCGTCTCTATCCGTCTGCGCAGCGAAATGATCTGGTCCCTTGTAGGTGAACGCTGCTCGCTCACCGCGTGGGGACCTCTCCCAGTTTTTCAATAACCTTCCGTTCCGGGATCCGGAAAAGCTCCTCCCTGGGAAGACCGGAAAGACAGCTCCACGCAGCCTCCAGGCTCTCGGCCAGGGTCCGTTTCGAATCGTTCTGATGGACGAAACGGTCATCCATGGCCTCTCCAAAAGAAAGATAGCTTTTTTCTACGTCGGTCAGTCCGTCGTCCCCGACTATCAGCCTTAGCCTGTATACTTCCCTGGCCCTTGCATAGGCTGCGTACATCTGGTCGGCAAGCACCCTGTGCTCCTCTACGGTCCGTTTCTTGCCGATGCCCTTGTTCATCAATCTACTCAAACTCGGGAGGACGTTTACCGGCGGATACACTCCTCTTTCGTGCAAACCCCGGTCAAGAACTATCTGACCTTCGGTGATATAGCCCGAAAGGTCTACTACCGGGTGGGTCATGTCGTCATCCTGCATTGTGATTATAGGTATCTGGGTAATGCTCCCCTTTCCGTTCCTTATGCATCCCGCTCTCTCGTAAAGACTCGCGAGGTCGGAATACATATAACCAGGGAACCCCCTCCGGCCGGGGACTTCCTCTCTGGCGGAACTGATCTCGCGCAGGGCTTCGCAATAGTAGAGCATGTCGGTCATTACGACCAGAACATCGTATCCTTTTTCGAACGCAAAATATTCCGCTGTGGCCAGCGCTGCGCGGGGCGTCAGCAGTCGCTCAACAGTTGAATCACTGGCGAGATTGATAAAGAACACCCCATTGTGTATGGCGCCGGTCTTCCTGAAGGAATCTATGAAGTAGGATGCTTCACGTCCTGTAATGCCTATCGCCGCGAAAACCACAAGGAAAGACCCCGATCCGCCGGGAACCCTGGCCTGACGGACGATCTGCGCAGCCAGCCTGTTGGCTGGTAGTCCCGCTCCGGAAAAGATCGGCAGTTTCTGACCCCTGACAAGGGTGTTCATCAGGTCTATGGTCGAAACACCTGTTTCAATATAGTTGCTGGGGCTTACTCTTCGCGCCGGGTTCAGCGGCAATCCGTTGACAGGAACATATTCCTCTACTACAGGGAGCGAGCCTCCGTCCAGGGGCTGACCTCTTCCGTTAAGGACCTGACCGAGCATCCCCCTTCCCAGCGGCATCCGGAAGACATCTCTTTCCAGCCATATAGTGGTTTTTCCGGTATCAATGCCCATCGTTCCCTCAAAAACCTGAATAGCGCATATATCCCCGTCGACCTGAAGTATCTGTCCGGTCCTTCGTGAATCCGGGGTTTCGATGGTGACGAGTTCACCGAATCCGGGTTCCCTTACACCGGAAACGAACAGGAGCGGGCCCGATACGCCCTGGACCGTTCTGTACCCCTCTCTATAGAGATTCACTGGAGAATCACCTCCAGACCCGAGATCTCCATTCCCAGTTTTGCAACAAGAGCCTCTCCGCGCTCCTCCATGACTTCGTCGCCTGCGGCCCTTAAATCCAGAAGGTAACGCAAAAGAGGCAGTTCATCGATCTGAGCAAGCAGCAAACCTCTTGCAAGACCCTCGGCAACCACCCGATCCACTTTGAAAAAGACCGAAAGAAGACGGAGCTGGCTCTCCGGAAGGAAGTATGCGTCCCTGTCGTCGAAAGCGTTCTGCTGAAGATATACGACCTTGAGCAGTTCCGAAAAACGCAGAAGCCATTTATCTTTTTCGGACAATCCGTCCCTGCCGACTATCTGGACAAGCGTCTGCAGTTCCTTTTCCCTGTCGAGGAGTATCCTGAGCTGGTCACAGTACCGTGACCATTGCGGCCCCAGTCTTTGTTCGAAATAGGGCGCCAGGTTATCCACATACAGGCTGTAGCTCTGTTTCCAGTTTATCGAAGGGAAGTGCCTCTGCTGGGCAAGCGCCTTGTCCAGAGCCCAGAACGCACCGGAAAGCCGGAGGCTTGACTGTGTGACAGGTTCCGAAAAATCCCCGCCGGGAGGCGAGACGGCGTTGATGACCGTTATGGACCCGTTCCTTTCCGGTTTTCCAAGCGGTTTGGCTCTTCCCGCACGTTCGTAGTACTGCGAAAGACGGGAACCCAGATAGGCGGGGTAACCTTCTTCTCCCGGCATCTCCTCGAGCCTTCCGCCTATCTCGCGCAGGGCTTCCGCCCAGCGAGAAGTTGAATCGGCCATTATGGCTACGTTCTTTCCCATATCCCTGAAATATTCACCAAAGGTCATTCCCAGATAGATACTCGCCTCTCTTGCCGCGACTGGCATATTCGAGGTGTTAGCGATAAGGATCATCCTGTCCATCAGGGGTTCACCGGTCGAGGGATCTGTCAGTGTTGGAAACTCCTCAAGCACTTCTGTCATTTCGTTACCGCGCTCTCCACATCCAATATAAATGATCACATCGGCATTGCACCACTTGGCCAGAGATTGCTGGGTAACTGTTTTCCCGGTGCCGAATCCGCCGGGCACCACGGCCGCTCCTCCCAGCGCCACAGGGAAGAGAGTATCAATTATTCGCTGTCCCGTAACAAGAGGTTCCGAAAGATCTATCCTGGCGGCTACGGGTCTGGCGCGCCTGACCTGCCATCGCTGGGATAGCCCGGCCCTTAGTCCACCTTGCGTTGTGCACAGAATATCACTTACGGGATAATCACCCTGCGGTGCAATGAAATCGACGCTGGACTGAACTGTTCCGGGAGGCGCCATGACCAGGTTGGTCATGGCTGGGCCTTCTTTGACCTCCCCTATAACGTCTCCCGGCCCCAGTAGATCGCCGACGCCGACAAGGGGGGTAAACGGCCATTTTCTATCGGGCGCAAGATTCGGAGCATCGGACCCTCTCTGGATGAAACAGCCGTTTCCAGAAATCAATTCAAGCGGTCTTCCGATACCGTCAAAAACATTTCCCAGCAGACCGGGGCCCAGATCCACTGAAAGTAATTCACCTGTAAAACGGATATCTTCACCGACCCTGAGTCCTTCCGTATCCTCGTATACCTGGATATCGGAGACATCACCGTCGATTCGGATCACTTCGCCAAGCAGGCCTCTTTCCCCTACACGCACAACCTCGTAAAGAAAAACGGGGAAATCGGTCCAACCCTTGACCACAGGCCCGAAAATTCCCTGAATACGACCCTTACCCGACATCATTACACCTCATTCCATACCAGGCTCAATGTTGGGGAAAATGATCCAGGATGGCTTTTTGCGCAGTTCAAGCATTTTTCTGTATTGCTCGGGGGTCTGTTCGAACCAGTCCTTCTCTACAAGCACAAAGGCCACCTCGTCTCCCAGAAAACGGGCATAACAACCGGGCAAGTCCCTGGGAGACTCGCATACTACAGGCTCGAACCCGAGAAGAGCCCAGAGATCGACAAAGATCTGCCTGCCCAGCACCACAGCTCTTTCGGTCCCATGCTCCCTTTTCACTAAACATCACCTTCGCCCGGGAAAGTCAGGCGCGACATTATATCATCGGCAGAAAAACCCATCGCAATACCTACGGAGGTGATGTGGAGGTTGTTCCATTCCAGTATCTGCCTTGCGGCGTAACCCATCGCCACCTCTATGCCCAAAGGATTTTTTCGAAGCAGAGAACACTGCCAGAGAGTGAACGTGTCCGATAGCTTCCTCTGGAAGTCGACAGGGTCATTTCCCCTCTTCTTGCCGAAAATGGCCGACCAGGGCGTTCCCGCAAGCAGATCCTCAATGGAACCGGTCTGCGTCAGACGTTTCTGCTCAATATGAGCGCCACCAGGCAGAAAGGTTCCCGCGGCCTCCGCCATATCCACTTTTCCCGTTTCGGTCCTTCTCCATATGTTTATGTTCCAGATATCCACTACCCTGCCGAGGTACTCTGCGACCAGACGCGCGTTTGAACCTCTGCTTTTTTTCAGAAGATTTGTAAAGTAGCCCAGAAAGAGAGAAAGAAACTTGCGTTCCGCCCTTACCACATTGCCCGCTATCTCCAGGTCTGAAAAAGAGGCCGCCAGCGCCCTGGCTACAGCGTGCCCATTGGCGAAACACTGATCCATGATCTCCTGGAACCCCTGACGCACCCATAGCGAATGATAGAATTCACGGGAAAGCGTTCCATAGCCGTGCCAGAGGGGTTCCGAACCCCGGAACCCCTCCTGGTCGAACGAGCGGATCAGAAGCCTGGAATTGTGGAGATCTGCTCTGGAAAGGAGAACTTCGAACAAAACCTCTGGTTCTCCCCGGGCCATATTTCGGGCTTTTTGAAGTTTGTCGGATGCGCCTAGTGCGAGCGCTGTTTCTATTCTCTGGTACACGGAATGCGGGTTCTGGACAAGCTCCCTTCGAAAAGTTTTTCCGTAGGAACTTTCCAGCAAAAAGACCTCAAGATCCTGCAGCGTTCCCGACGCCAGCCCGGCGAACGTTCCCCTGCCGAAAAAACCCGATATTCCGGCCCTGAGTCTGGCGTTAAGATACGGGTAGTTCCCGGGAGAGTTCATCGACATTTTCCAGCGCCTGTGAGAATTCTGCGGAAAACCGGATCTTTGTTTCCCCGGAAATGATGCTCCACATCGTCTTGAATGACATATCGAGCAGACGTCCTTCTGTGGCGGCGTCGGAAACGACGCAGCCCCCCCATCTGCCTTCCAGGGTTTCACGAACATCGGCAACCTGCTCCAGTTCAGGAACAAAATCGGCTTCCCCCTGGTGAACACAGACCACTATTCTGTCTCCAATGACCTGCGCACCACGTTCCACGAGGCCACCCATCAATTCGTTGTATCTGCGGCTGTCCTTTTTTACTTCTTCCAGTAACCCGAAAACCTGGGACTCGACGTCCGAAAACATGGACCCCATTTTGTTCAGAACATTTTTTCTGAAAGAGGAAACCGCGCCGAGCATGATATCTTCTCTTTTGCTCTCGTAGATTTCCCTTTGGGTGTTTCTGATGCGGGCCACCTCACGTTCTGAAGCGACACGGCTCCGCGCCGTCAACTCGGCCATTTCGCCCTCGAAAGCCTGTTTTTCTTCCCCGGATTTTCTTCGGTACTCTTCCTTAAGGGCTTCCTTGAAGGCCTGAATATCATGGTCGTCGGGTTTGTTGGCGCGTTTCCATTCTTTCATTCCGCTGTCACACCCACTGTCAGGAAAACTGCAGGATGAGCATGACGGCAACGACAAAACCCAGAATCACCATCGTTTCGGGAATTGCCTCGAGGATTATGATAGTGCCGCCGGTTTCCGGTTTTTCCGCGATAGTACCCGCTCCCGCGCTCCCGATCTTCGACTGGGCGATGGCCGTGGCGATAGCCGGGATGCCTACGGCCAAAGCCGCGGCGAAAGCTATCAACGCTTTTTCCATGATCGTTCTTTCCTCCTTGAAAAGGGTCTGTAGGCTGTTCCGCCTCCTGTGTAGAATTTGCCCATGAACTCAACGTACTGCAACCGTGCGGAGTGTAATCCGGAACCTCCGATCGCCAGCACGAAATTCAACATATGAATCCCCAGCGCCAGTATCACCCCAAGGAACGATACTCCGAGCAGGTCGACGAAGCGGGAAGCTACGACCGCCAGTATGGCCGAGGAAAGCCCTATTGCCGCAATTCGGACATAGCTCAGTATATTGCCCACCGAGCCGAAAGATTCCACAAGGCCGCCCATTCCGCCTCCGGCGACCAATAGTATGAGCCCGATCACCATAATTGTTACCGAGACGGTAAAAAAAGCATCGGGCAAAAGGTCTCTGACAGTTATGAGAGCTATAAGGAGACCCGCCAGAACGACAATATTGCCAAGTCTTTCCATCCACATATGCCGATCACGGTTTTTGAGGCCCTGATAAAGCCCCAGAAAAAGCCCTATGCAAACATGGGCGAAGCCGATGGCTACGGAAAGGACCATGACGGGAATGACCGCCTGAGATCGCTCGACCCACAGAGGCTCCATATGGAATAACCTGTGTCCCATATCGCCGAACATTTCCCCGAAAGCCGCACCCCAGGCAAGGCTCCATGCCCCTATAAAAAGGAGAATGACACCTACATCCCTCACAAGCGGCTTTGACCCCGAACGCAACAAGGCAAAACCCGCAAGCGCTATGACGGCTCCGTATCCAATATCTCCCACCATGCATCCGCAGAAGAAAGGGAAAAATATTCCTATGACTATGGTCGGGTCTATGCTCTTGTAACGCAATGCGGGCTGCAGCTTCAGGAAAAGCTCGAAAGGCCTGAAAACAGGGGGGTTGGCCAGAGCAGTGGGTACGTTCCTCCATTCCTCGGAAAGAGGAAATCTCCAGCTGACCAGTACCCGCTCACTGAAACCTTTCTTCATGGCGGCGGCCAGCGACGGGAGTTCGTCCGAAGGGATCCAGCCTTCGATGCAGAACATCTCGCCCTTGTCGACACTTGTGCCCTCTGCGAGATTCTGTTCGAGCTTTTCGTCCAGCATAAGGAACAATATGGCAAGTTTGGGTCCCCATTCGGATCTGGCCCTGGTTATCTCTATATCCAGCGACTCGATAGTTGCCGGATATTCTTCGAGCAGATCCTCCATGGCGGTGATAGCCGCATTCATCGGCAACCTGGGGATTCCAGCAGGGGGTTTCCACAAAGCCGCATTAAGCCGTTTCATGATCTCGAATACAGGTTCCTCGAAGCTGGCGTCAAGGCTTATTGAAAGTACCGGTTCTTCTCCCTCTACCCTGGCCAGATGATATCTAAAGTATTCACCTTTGCGTGAACGGATCCCGGGGCGAAGCAGTTTTCGTATCTCTTCCAGAACATCGGATTGATTATCGTCGTAGATCCACCACAGCGAAACGGCCTTGCCTTTTCTGGATTCGTCACGGCAAAACGAATCGAAATGGCTGGCGACCCGAAGGCTTTTCCTCAGAGAACCTATCTCTCCGATAAGTCTTTGGCGTTCCTGCCTTTGAGCGGTGAGCCTCCGGCTGAACTGATCGAGGCTCTTGTTGATCTCGATAATCACTGGATCGGTGAAAAGCGGGGTTTTCTTCCTCTGTTCCTCTATGACGGCGTCCGTAACAGATCCCCAGTCGCGCCAGTCAAGCGCCTCAAGCAGTCCCAGGAGCTTGCCTCCCAGCAGCTTCAGGTCATTGAGTTCCTTTCCCGGCGCGGGGATCTCCTCCGGTGAAATGATGTGCATGACTCCCGCGTCGTGAAGCATCTGGATGACCTCGGTCTTTTCGCTGGTCAACCCTCGCACAGCGACGCGGTTCATTTCGCGTATCAACCGGATCTCCCCGTGTCTGCTCTGCTTTCCTCAAGTATCAGAGATACCGACTCTACAGCCAGTTCCCGAATGATCTTTCTGCAATCGACCCCCCTGAACAACTCATCCAGTCTTTTTGAACAAATGCTGTCGATGCGACTGCTTTCATCTTCAAGAAGGACCCTGTACTGATCCCATTCGGCCTCGGCCATCCTTGTGGTCTCCAGTTCCATTTCACGCAGACGCGCCAGCGTGTTCTCTCTTGCTTCTGCGCGCTGCATTCTGTCATTTTCCATATCCTTTTCCAGTGTTTCTCTCAAAGCGTCAAGTTCCGACGAGACATCCCATGACCCGCTCTCAGTTCTCATGGATACGCCCCTCCATCATGAATTCGCAAAAAGCGCCCCTGTCGATTATGCCTACCAGCGTGAAACCCTCGGCGACAGGAAGCCGTTTGACGCCCTTCCTCAACATGAGATCAGCCACGGTCATCAGGCTGGCCCCGGGCTCAACAAAAACAGGATCGGCGTTCATGAAATCCCTGACAGGATAGTCGCCTATCTTCTTGAGCCTTTCCAGAAGGTTGCCCTCAGTGTCATCAAGAAACGAGCTCTGCGCCAGGATCTCGAGGTAGGTGGGAGAAGCCGCCTGCAAGACATCCTTTTCCGAAAGGTAACCCACAAGCCGCCAGTCACCCCTGATGACAGGAACACCGCTCAGCCTCTGGCTGTAAAGCACATGGACCGCTTCCTGGACAAGGTCATCCTCTGATACAGATGTAAGGTCTCTGTGCATCAATTGCTCTGCGCTTACGGTCACTGGATATGGTCCCCTTTGGAACCAGTAATCCCGGTTCGCGCTATCAGCACGTAAAAAACGAACATCGGGAGCTTTATTACCCTCTTCCATCTCCACGGCTCCTGGATCAGCCGGTAGAGCCATTCGAGACAGGTTCGCTGCCAGAGGACCGGCGCTCTCCGGAGTTCGCCGGAAATGACATCGAAACTTCCCCCGACGCCTATCGAAACCACGCCGTTCAGTCGCTCCGCCAGGGAGTCCATCCAGAATTCCTGTCTGGGAACACCAAGCCCGACGAAAAGGAATTTTGCCCCGGAAGCGGCTATGTCTCTCAGGACATCCGATTCCTGTTCATAGTCAAAATATCCATTGCGAATACCGGCCACTTTCAGACCGGGATAACGTTTTTTCAGGTTCGCCGCGGCCCTGTCTGCAATTCCCTCGCGCCCGCCCAGGAAAAATACCGGCAGTCCTTCCGTAGATGCAAGGCGGCACATTTTTTCGGCGAAATCAACACCCGCTATTCGCTGGCGAATAGGGGCGCCCAATAGCCGCATGGCGCTGGTAAGCCCCTTGCCGTCGGGGAGCACCAGGTCCGCCCGCCTGATGACATCTGCGAACCGGTTGTCCTCACGGGCCCTGAGTGCTCCGAGGGCATCCAGTGTGATGATCGAGTAATTGCCCGCTCCCTGCCTGATCCAGGAACGGATTTTACCGAGAGCGTAATCGACGGCGACATTATCGACAGGAATCCCCCACAACAGGGGACGCCTTTCATAATGGGAAACACCTCTTCCAAGCAGAATGAACGAAAAGTAACCCGCAAAGAGTGCTGCGGAAACCATTCCGACCCAGAACGCCGGAGCGTCGTTTCTCAATTGCCAGGCCGCGACCGCTGAGCCGACAAACGCGCAGAGCGATCCTACGGCGTGGATAGACTGCCTGTGATCCAGCCCGCGGCGCATCATCCGATTGTAGATCGAGGAAGTATCCCTGAGCGAACGTGATGCAAAGGCGGTGCTTACGAAGTGCGCCGAAGCCTCGACCATTGGAATGGCGAAAAGCCCCAGCGGCAGTATCATCAGCGTGGAAAAGGCAACACCCTTGCTGACGCCAAGTATCGACGTACCCGCCAGGAGGACGCCCCACATTCCGGCCAGCGGTTCGCCAAGCTTGCGAAGGGGATGACCGTGTCTGCTCCAGAAAACCGACAGGATCATGAATCCGGCGAAGGACATGAAAAAGGCGGCGCCAAGATGTTGACGGGACAACCCCGTTACGAAAAGCATTACCGCCCATGTTATGGCAAGGAGAAAGCCCGCCATTCCGGGAATGCGGTCAAGCTCCTGGATCAACAGCGGAAACAACCCGACCCACAGACCCGTTATAAGAATGGAAGTAACGGACCCCAGAAAAACGTAATCTCCTCCCGGCAGGCCGATAAAATCGATATGCAGCCCTGACAGCGCCATAAGGCTTCCAGCTCCGAAAAAGGCGTAGCTCCATGCTTTGCGGCCGGTAACCCTCTGGGCTACTCCCACTACGGCGGCAAGAGCGGAAATGGCTATCACCGACCTGATGGATGCGGTTGGGGCCCAGACCCCGCAGAGAAGCCATGCAGCGACGAAGCCAATATCCTTCAGAAAATAGTACTGGTCTCTTTCCAGGATCTTCTTTGAAAATCGCTGGAACAGAAACAGAAGGATAAAGACAGAAAGTATCAACAGAATGGTATGCCACATCTCGGGAAGATCTACAGGCACTTTCGCGCCCCCTTCCAAATCCTTTTTCACTCAGGGTCTTTGCGAGACCCTTGGGACCATACCGTTACCGCATTATGATTCTACCATGAAACCCTGGTCTTTTACGACGGCGCCATGCGCTCAAAACCGTCAGGGGCGCAGTACTTCCAGCCCGTTGCAGAAAGGCCGTATGGCCTGCGGTACGACCACAGAACCATCTTCCTGCTGACAGTTTTCCAGCACCGCTATAAGGCAACGGCCCACCGCTATACCCGAGCCGTTCAGCGTGTGCAGGAACCTCGGCTTGCCTCCGCCGGAAGGTCTGTATCTGGTATTCATTCGTCGCGCCTGGAAATCCTCGCAATTGCTGCAGGAACTGATCTCCCTGTATTTGCCCTGTGATGGCAGCCACACCTCGAGGTCATAGGTCTTGCTTGCAGAAAAACCCATATCGCCGGTAGAAAGAGATACCACTCTGTACGGAAGTTCCAGAAGCTGCAGGACTTTTTCCGCACATTTTGTAAGAGATTCCAGTTCGTCATAACTCTGATCAGGTACGGAAAGTTTGACCAGCTCTACTTTGTCGAACTGGTGCTGACGCAGCATTCCCCTGACGTCGCGCCCATGACTGCCGGCTTCTCTTCTAAAGCAGGGAGTGTAAGCAGTGTAGGAAAGCGGCAGGTCCTCCTCGGCGAGGATCTCTCCCCGATGGATATTGGTCAATGGAACTTCAGCCGTAGGGACAAGCCAGAGATCGTCGCTGCAGGCATAAAGGTCATCCGCAAACTTGGGCAACTGACCTGTTCCAAGCATGGTCTGGCTGTTCACCATGAAGGGCGGCAGGATTTCCGTAAACCCATGTTCCAGAGTATGAAGATTCAGCATAAAACCGGTAAGCGCTCTTTCCAGAAGCGCTCCAGCGCCTCTGAGGAGTGTGAATCTGCTCTGGGCAAGTGAAACACCCCTGTTGAAATCCATTATTCCAAGATTTTCTCCCAGTTCCCAGTGAGGTCTGGGAGTAAACGAGAATTCACGGGGCTTTCCCCATGAACGCACTTCCACATTGGCGCTTTCATCGGGTCCAACGGGCGCCGAAGCATGGGGCAGGTTCGGGATCTGCAGCATGTACTCGTGAAGCTGTGTTTCCAGCGCGGTGATTCTTTCATCGTTAAACTTGATCGCACGGCCGGTTTCCCGCATTTCTTCCATCAGGTCAGAAGCGTCCTCACCGCGCTTTTTGGCAAGAGCAACCTCTCGTGACCCTTCGTTCCGCTTCGCCTTGAGTTCGTCGACGCCGGTCAGGAGCTCCCTTCTTTCCCTGTCAAGAGCCAGTATTTTATCGACTGGAAATTCATCTCCCCGCCTGGAGAGTATCTCCTTTACATGATCCGGCTGTTCTCTCAAGAGTCTGATATCAAGCATTCCGGCTCTCACCGCCCGTTTCTCTCATCCGCTTGAGCAACTGTGCGGTCTCCAGCGCCGCCTGCGCCGCCTCGGCGCCCTTGTTCCCCGACTTGCTTCCTGCTCTGAGCAGGGCCTGCTCCAGGTTGTCGCAGGTAAGGACCCCGAAACCCACGGGCGTCCTCTGCTCCATTTCAATCATGGCGAGGCCTTTGGAGACCTCGGCGGCCACAAAGTTGAAATGGGGAGTATCACCCCGGATCACCGCTCCAAGGGCAACAAGCGCGTCGTAACGTCCCGAAAGCGCACACTCTTTTACGACCAGAGGTATCTCCCACGCTCCCGGAACCCAGAACACGTCTATATCCTGAGCGCCTACGTCATGACGCAGCAGAAAATCCTTGGCCCCTTCCAGAAGCCTTGAGGAAATAATGTCGTTGAAACGGGAGACACATATACCGACCCGGAGACCGGAGCCAAC
>Ga0272441_10002478_pt1 | contig 37109 bp, 30 predicted proteins | sample SSMProp6N_FD_193582 | JGI IMG/M metagenome (GOLD analysis project Ga0272441, IMG submission 193582) | Marine sediment archaeal communities from Little Sippewissett salt marsh, Falmouth, MA, United States - SSM-Prop-6N | ecosystem: Environmental > Aquatic > Marine > Wetlands > Sediment ...
GTGGAAACATCAGGTGCAAACCCTTAGATGGCGACTCTATCAAAAAGCCGGTAAAATTGTCTCTCATGCGGGTCAAATCGCTCTCAAAATAAACGATTACCTTTATGAACAATATGTAAGAATAAGACATAGAACATGGGAGTTTGCTATGGGATGAATTTAAAACCAACTCAAAATTTAATATTTTCAGTAAAATCAATGGCGAGGTGTCTCAAAACTCGATAATTTTAAGATTTTTTACATAAAAAATGATTGCATGATCCAATTTTTAATAAATTAGGGATGTTTATGACTTAAAAAACTATTTTTTTGACTAAATCACGATTCTTGACAAGGAAATGAAATCCTATGTCGGTTTTTGGGTGGATTTTGGGAATTGACTTATGGGTTAAAAAGTATTATAATGAAGGTTTATTGAGAGATCCATTTTAAATAAGATGACGTATTTAACAAATGATGAAATAAACCCTTTTTGGGGTAGAAATAAATTGAAATGGAGGTAGATTTACATTGCCTATTTATGAATACAAATGTACAAAATGCGGATACAGTTTTGATATCATTCAAAAGATCACAGATGAAAGTCTAAAGATTTGCGAAAAGTGTTCAGGAGAACTGATCAAGGTGATATCTCCCGCTGGTTTTGTATTGAAGGGCAGCGGTTTTTATGTAAACGACCATCCGTCCGAGACGAGAAAAAAAGGTTTAGCTGAAGAGAAGAACGGAGGTATAACCGTTTCAGCAAATACCTCAAAGACATCAGAAAAAACAGGCAGTAGTAAATAATATATGGAAAAGAGAGATTATTACGAAGTATTGAATGTATCAAGGGATTCTTCTTTAGCTGTGATAAAGAAAGCTTACAGGACTCTTGCAATGAAGTATCATCCCGATAAAAACCCCGGTGACAAGAATGCAGAAGAAAAGTTCAAGGAAGCGGCAGAAGCTTATGAAGTATTAGGTAATTCCGAGAAAAGAGAGTTATATAACCAGTATGGACATTCAGGCTTAAAGGACACTGGATTTTCAGGTTTTTCCAATTTTGAAGACATTTTCAGCTCTTTTGGTGACATTTTCGGAGATTTTTTCGGATTTCAGCGGGAAGGAGGAAGAAACCAATCAAGAGCGCGTCAGGGATCCGATTTGAGATACAACTTGGAGATTGAATTTCTTGATGCTGCATTTGGAGTGGAAAAAGAGATAACTTATGAAAGAGAAGTATTCTGCAAAAGTTGTTCAGGAGTTGGTCACCCAAAAGATGCAAGTAAAGTTCAATGTCCTATGTGCGGAGGTCAGGGTCAGGTAATATCTGCTCAGGGATTTTTTAGAATAAGCAGAACCTGTCCGAATTGTCGGGGAGAAGGTTACAAAGTTGACAAAACATGTGAAGATTGCAGGGGTAAAGGTAGGGTAAAAATCAACCAGGAAATAAAAATCAATATTCCGGCGGGAATAGAATCGGGTCAACCAGTATTAAAACCGGGATTAGGTGATGAAGGTATTAACGGTGGAGGAGCGGGTGATTTATATGTTGTGGTTTATGTTGCAGAGCATGAATTTTACAAGAGAGATAGTGATAACATTTACAGCAAGGTACCCATAAGTTTTACTCAAGCAGCTTTAGGAGCAGAAAAAGTTATACAAACGATCCATGGTGACAAGAAATTCAAAATACCTCAAGGAACACAGACCGGTGAGGTATACAGGATGAAAGGTCTTGGCATTGATAATATCAGGACGGGAAACAAGGGTAATCATTATGTCGAGGTTTTAGTCAAAACCCCGACACAACTCACTGAAAAAGCAAGAGAGTTATTTCTTGAGCTTGCAATGATTCAGGGTGAAGATTATATTCCCGGTGAAAAAGATAGTATTTTCGAAAAAATAGGTGATGCATTCAACAAATTTATATCACCGGACAAAGAATCAAAAAAAAATTAAATGAGGAGGAATAACATTGCAGGATATCATAGCCGAATGCAGAAAAAGGATTGCTTCTCCTTATAAACTTTCAGTTCTGGCATCAAAGAGAGCCAGGCAACTTCAAATGGGTGCTCCAGCATTGGAGGAGAACAAGTTTAAAAATTTGACCAATGTTGCCTTATTGGAAATATCAAAAGGTAAGGTCACTTTCGATAACATACTTGAATTAGATAAGACTATTGATTTCAGGAAGCTTGATGCAAAGCTCATAACATTTGGTTCGAGCGAGGAAGATGAAGAACTAAAAGAAGAGATGTCCAAAGAAGTTCAGAAACCCAGGGTGTTATTGGAGGAATTGGATATTTAATCTTTTGGAAGGGTTACAGAGAATCTGGTAAATTTTCCAACTTCAGACTCAACGCTGATTTTACCGCCATGAAGTTCAACAATATATTTTGCAATAGCCAAACCTAAACCAGTCCCAGCGTCTTTTTTTCTTATTTTGTAAAATTGTTCGAAAACCTTGTGAATTTCATTTTTTTCGACACCAATACCGTTATCCCAGACATTGATGACCTGATTATCACCCTTCTCGGCTAAAGAAATAACTATTTTACCATTTTCCTTACCGAATTTAAGGCTATTCTCCAGAAGATTAACAATGACCTGTTCAATAATAATATCTGCATTTATCATTAGAGAATCGTCAGCTTCTACTTCGATATTGATGTTCAATGAATTTTCGCTAAAGGATTTTATTATTTCCTCAGCCCATCTTTTGAATAGAATTTTTCTTTTTTGAAGAACAATATCGCCTGATGACAAGTTACCAAAACGGTTAATATTATCGATCAGCTTACTTATTTTCAGAGTGTTTTTAATAACCTTGTTTGTATAGTCTTTTTGTTTGTCGTTGATTGAACCGATTTTTTCAGAGTTCAAAATTTCAACAAATCCCATAACGGAAGATAAAGGTGTTCTGATATCATGGTTTAGAATATGAAACAACTGAGTTTTAAGAACATTCATTTTCTCCAGTTGTTCCTTTTGTTCTTTAATCTTATTAAGGCTCATTTCGAGTTCATTTGTTCTTTCCCTGACCTTTTGCTCCAATCTATCGATCAGTTCGATATTTTTATTGTTCAATTCATGTTTACGAATAGATATTGCAGCGTAATTCGTCAGCAGTGAGACGAGTGCAAGATCGTCTTCTTTGAAAAAGTTTGTATGGGAAGAATTATCGATCTGAATGACACCTATGACATCACTTTCTATCCACAATGGTGCACATATAATTGATTTAATTTGATGCAAGCGAAGACTGCTAGCTTTTTCAAACCTTTCATCTCTCTGGGCATCAGAACTTAAAATGGCTACATTTTCTTCGAGGACTTTGTTTATTACGGTTTTACTTATAGCAATATCATCACCAGATGCCCTAACAATTTTGGGTTCCAAATCACCTGTTTCAAGATTCCTCAGCATCAGGAAACCTCTCTCAGCATTAACCATATTCATTATCTCATCAAGGCACAATTCCATCATATGATCCAGATCTACTTCAGAATTCAACATACGAATGAAACGATGGAGTTGAATATTTCTTTTTAAAAGATATTCGAGATCATGGATTTTGCTGGTTTTTAATTTCCATCTCAGATCATCCTTAATAGTATCGAATTGTCCTATACCAAAACCTTCGGTCTCGCTAATTGCTTTAGGAGATCTGATAATAGCATTTTGAATATTGAACTCGGAAGTTTCATCAGATGAGAAGACGAGTTTTGCTTCATACTCCCCAACGATTCTTATAATTGAATCACCAATAGCGATTTCATCCCCCAGCTCGAAAAGCGAATTCTCTATCTTTGAACCGTTAAGATAAATTCCATTTTTGCTTCCACTATCTCTTATTTCGAATTTATCACCTTCAATAAAGATTTCAGCATGTTTTCTCGATACACTTATATCGTTCAATACAATATCAGCATCGCTAGCCCTTCCGATCGTAACCATATCTTTATTGATTGGATATTCCGAAGGAGAGGAATTTTTTTGCCAGATTACAATCTTATACATGAATACACTTAATTCTCAACAGGATAATTTTTAATCATTTTTTGATATATAAAGTTGTTTATTTATCCACATCATAAAATGGAATAAACCTCAACTAATCTTTATTAACGGTCGGTTTTTTTAAATTAACTTTCAAAATCCTTTCATTACCCGAACGATGAGTAAGCCCTTTTTGATCGAAATATTCCAAAAGTGGAATAATATATTTTCTTGATGTGTCGAATATACTTTTAAAAGACGAGATATCCAGAGATTTGTTGTTTTGAAAATATATCTTGATATCCCCTTCGATTTCATCAAGTGTTTGAGTCAAAAAAAGTATACCGGAAGTTACCTTTGTAATAATACCAGAGCTTATCATATAATCAAGGACTTTTCTGTTTACCCTGTTATCATTCACAAGCTGTTTAAAATCGGGCGGTTTTGTTGGATTAACCTTGAACAGGTTAATTATTTCTAATTGTGTTTTTTTGTCACCACTGGAAAGTTTTTGTTCAAAATCCGGTAAGCTCAAAAACTGGTTGGAAACAATAAGCTTATCTTTATTCAGAAGGTTTTGTAGTAGAGGTTCCAGAGATAATAATTTATGATTTCTCAAAAACCTGCTTTTCAACTCTTCTTTTGGAAATCCAGGCTTCAATGGATTATTCTCATGATATTTCGCTATTATATTGAATATTTCATTACATAAACTTTCATAAGAATTCTTGCTAATGTAAAAATAACCATCTTTACTTGTCAATTTAAAAATGGTTTTTGAATTACCGAGTTCTTTTTCAACCTTTTTAACTTTTTCATTGTCATAATTGAATAGATAATTCAAATCGGAAATTCCGGTCAGTTTATCTGATTTATCTATAATATAGTATTCAGCAATATCAAGGTCTTTACCGGATAGGAAAACCCGTACCTTTTCTCCGATAGTTTGATCGTTTCTCTTAATTTTTTCTGCTGAAGGTTCTATCACAACACCACCTCCAACAGTTCGAGATGGAGAATAGGCTCTTATAACAAAACGATCACCGCGCAAACAACATATCGGTTTTTCAAGTAGAACCTGAATGGGTATCTCCTCCCCTGCACTTACTTTATCTCCACCAAGAATAGTTATCCTTGCAATGATCTCTGAAGTTCCAATATGGAACCTGATCCTTGCTCGATTCTTGAGTATATAATCTGTATCCCTAACCATTTTCAAAAGAGCAGTTATTCTCCTAGACGGAATTAATCTGTCAATATCTGCAAGTATATTACCTCTTTCGATATCCTCTTTTTCGATCGATGCAAGGTTCAAGGCACCTCTCTGACCGGTGTGGATCTTATCTTTTTCCAGGTGGTGAACCTGCAGTCCTCTTATACGGACTTTTTTTCTCGAAGGAAGTAACTCCACGTCTTTTTCTTTTTTCACCGAACCGGAAATAACTGTACCTGTTACGACGGTTCCGAAGCCTTTGATAGAGAAGATTCTATCTATGGGGAACCTGAATATGGAGGTGTTTGACTCTCTTTTCAGATTACCCACGAGTTTTATAATAACATCCCTGAGCTGATTTATCCCCTGACCGGTTTTAACAGAGGTTTTTATTATCGGTGTATTCTCCAGAAAGGTTCCTTTAATGAATTCCCTGACATCGGATTCTACTAAATCAAGCCATTCATCATCAACCAAATCAACTTTTGTCAGGACGATTATGCCTGATTTTATAGATAAAAGATCGCAGATATTGAGATGTTCCACACTCTGGGGCATCACTCCTTCATCCGCAGCAATGACGAAAAGGACAATGTCGATCCCTGTAGCACCCGCCAGCATATTTTTAATAAAACGTTCATGCCCGGGAACATCGACAACGCCTATCCTTTTTTCCTCATCCAGATCGATATATGCAAATCCCAGGTCGATGGAAATACCACGCTTTTTTTCCTCAACAAGCCTGTCGGTATCTATCTTGGTAAGGGCTTTAGTCAGTTCTGTCTTCCCGTGATCTATGTGACCTGCCGTTCCTAAAATATAAAATTCTTCCATTTTAATCAACCACCGATACATCGTATTTGATTAGTTTTTCAGATGTAGAGATATAACCTTCAATACCCTGTGGTATTGTTAATTTATCCTTACAATGACCGAAGGGCAGGTTGTAGATTACCGGATAATCATATTCTTTGAAAACATCTTTCAAAATTTCATCAACCTTGAGGTCTTTTTTTGAAATCTTTCTGGGGATATTGGTATTTCCAATTATAACACCTGCAAGCCCTTCGAACAGACCCGCATTTTTAAGGTGGAAAAAAATCCTATCAAGGCGGTAAGGGTATTCACCGGAGTCTTCGAGAAACAGGATTTTATCTTTGAAATCAGGCATGTAATCTGTTCCGATCAGGGTTTGAATCAAAGAAATACACCCGCCTATCAATGTTCCATGTGCATTCCCTTCATTAAGTACAGTATAATACTCCGTCTTCATGAAATCGTGAATTATTTTCCCATTTGAACATGTTAAAACATCAAGAAAAGAACTCCATGTAAAAGGGCTTACAGAGTCACCGAAATCGAAAGACAGCATTGGTCCGTAAAAGGTCATGAGTTTCGATTTTTTATAGATAGCAAGCTGCAACGCGGTTGGATCGCTGAAGCCAATGAAAATTTTGGGATTCTCTTTTATGAGGTTATAATCCAGCAAATCGAGGATTCTGCTGGCTCCATATCCACCTCTAATACACATTACGGCATCAACGGAAGAATTTTCGAACATATCGTTTATATCCTTAGCTCTCTCTTCATCTTTACCTGCCAGATATCCGTATTTATTGAATGCATTTTTCCCAATTTGGAGTTTATAACCTTTTGATTCAAGGAACTGGCAGCCTTTTTTGAATTTTGTTCTTATAAATGCACCCGATGCTGCAACCAAGCCTAAAGTTGCGCCAGGTTCGAGTTTTTTGGGCTTTATCATCATCGGTTCAATCCTTGATCTTTAATAATTTTACAATGAGAAGCAACTTCAAATCAATAGGTTAAATTCTTATAGACTCAACTTCATTCTTCTGTTCCATTTCCAGGTATCATTTCCAAATAGTAATTACAGAGATGGGAAACAGGGCATCTTTTACATACCGGATTTCTTGCTTTACAAACTGATCTTCCGTGCAAGATCAATGTCATATGTAGTTTATACCTGTGTTCCGGTTCAACAACAGACTCTATATAATGGCATGCTTTTTCACGACTTTTCATTTTACCGGGTATAAAACCCAATCTCTTGCTAACCCTGAAAACATGTGTATCGACAGGGAAAAAGTCCCTTCCGAGTGAGAAAAGAAGTACGCAACGGGCTGATTTAGGTCCGACTCCATCCAATGAAGTGAGATATTCAAGTGCTTCATGGTCTTTCATTTCAGACAGGAAATCAAGGTTATATTCACCGGATCTTTCGTGTGCTTTTTCGACAGTATTTTTTATCCATCTGGCTTTTTGATTAGCAAGACCTCCCCTTCTGATAGCGTCAGCAATTTTCTTTTCAGAAGAATTAGCGATTTTTTTATAATTTGCAAATTTTTCGAATAAATCCCCGAATGCTAGAAAAGAATTATTATCCGATGTATTCTGGGACAGAATGACCAGGACAAGTTCATCCAGTGGTGATCTATTCCTTATTTTGGGAGGAATTTCATATGCTGGTTCAAGGATACAAAGTATTTTTTCATATTCCTTACAACTAACCATTACAGGTACCCGAGGCTTTTTAAACGATTGGTCAGCAGTTCATTATCTTCCTTTGAATAGACTTCTTCCGTTTTATCCGGGTCATGGTTGAACTTATCGTCTTTCAAAAACCGGACGGGATTTTCTTTTACAAAACTTTCCTTGAATATTTCGAATTGAATAGAACCATCCATACATTCCGGTATTGGAAGCCCAAGAGAGTACAAGACCGTAGGAGCCAAATCGTAAACCTCAATATGCTCAATGTCGTGATTTCCCTTTATATGATGACCTGCTGCGATGAAGATACCATATCTGGAGTGGTGCCCGGTACGCCAGGAACTTCTTTTGACTACTGCACCTGAAGTAAGGCTAGTGATTGGTAATCCCCTAATAGATTCGTTCAGAAATACAATATCCGGTGCAAGATCGACATAATCACCCTGGTAGATTTCATCTTTCTTAAAAAGGTGAGAGAAAGCAGGACAATTTGACTTTGGATCTTTGTAACTTTTAAGAGATTCGATAATACCTTCGATATTTTTTTGAATATCTTTTTGCTCAATAATACCTTCCGGTTCACGTCCTTTTACATTCAATCTCAGCCCCTGTGAAGTCTCTGTCGGCATGAAACAAAGAGTTTTCTTCCAATCGATCAAATCAAAATTAACAAGAGGGTGAATCAGGTCTTCAGGATCAACCTCACCATTTGAAATATTCATGATATCATCTTTATATTGAGCTTTGACTGACAATAATCCCAGATCCATCAGGATTTTGTTCACATAAATCAGGTTATGTAAGGGAGAGAATCCGTGATCGGAGACTATGAAAAGGGAACAAAATCTATCTATCCTGAAGAGTAACTCACCGATGGTGTTATCAATTTCAGCATAAACTTTCGCAACGGGATCCGACTGATAATAAGCATTTTCTAAATCAAATTCTGGGTGATTCTCATCCTGAAAATGCCAGAAGAAATGCTGAATCCTGTCCAGGGCGGTGAATACAACCGTAAACAGATCCCAATCCTTTTTATCCATAATTGCCAGTGAAGCCTTTTTTCTTTTATCAAGGCAATAGAGGATATCATTCAGGAACTTATCCATATTTTTAGTCTCTTCAAGGCTCCATCCCGCATCAATTTTATAGTCAATATTCATTTTCAGTAAATCTTTTTTCAGAGATGGGGGGTATGTATAATCTGAATCAGTAGATGGGGTAAGCATACCGGATATTATGGTACCCCTCGAATTTTCAGGTAAAGGGTATGTCACAGGGTAATTTATAATGACGGTCTTTTTATCGAATTCAGATGCTATATTCCATAAACAGGGTGATTTTACGTCATTGTAATTAATCAAGCGGTATTGATAGGTATTTTTTTGTGGAGTCCAGAAATCGAAAATACCTGTTTTCCCCGGATTATTTCCCGTAGCGATTGAAACCCATGAGGGTGCTGTCATTGGTGGAGTTGTGGATAAAAATTTACCTTTCGATCCAAATCGCATCAGAGCTTCAAGATTTGGCAGGAGTCCTTTTTTTATAAGGGGATCAATGAGATCGAAAGTGCCGCCATCCAGACCGATTATAACCGTCTTTCTATCCATCTGGATTTCCCATTACCTTTTCGTAAACATCTTTAGTCATGCTTACAATTCTTTTGTGGGAGAATTCGGTTCCGGCTCTCATTTTTGCGCCTTCACCCAGTTTTTTCCTCAATTCGGGATTGTCTAAAAGTCTTTTAATCGCCCGTGCGAGGAGATCCGGATTAGCTGGTTCCACTACAATACCGGTGACATAATTTTTGTTAACATAGGGAACGCCCGTATCAAGGTTTGTACTGACTACAGGTTTTCCACACGCAAAAGCCTCGATTTGTGACAGTCCGAATCCTTCAGACCTGAAGATTGATGGAAGGCAGAAGACATCGCATGCATGATAAAATGCAAGTTTTTGTTTATCATGGACTTCACCTGTAAATGATACTTTTTCTTCAAGATTCAAGTTTTTCGTTAAATCTTCAAGTTGTTTCATCATTGGACCTTTGCCGACAATAACGAGATTCCCGTTGACATTCTTCATTGCTTTTATGAGGTACTGAACACCTTTATAGTAACGCAGCAAACCGACGAAGAGTATAATCCTGTCGCCATATTTTCCTTTGATAATTTCAACTTCACTTTGAATTGACGGATTTGATTCATATTGTTTCTGGTCTATACCCAGTGGGATAGCGACACATTTTTCCTTAAAATTTTTAAGATGAGGGGAAGTTTCGATGTATCTTTCCGAGGTACCAATGATGACGTCTGCATAATTGAGGAATTTATATAGAAAAGGACGGTATGCGACGAGGAAATTTTTCTGTCTAATTATATCGCTATGCCATGTAACAACGACTTTACCTTCTGGTTTTCTAATCAGATATGATATTACCGAAGTGGGATTAGGAAGGTGAATATGTAATATATCAGCCTTGATCTTTCCTATCCAGTAAGGGAAAAGCGGGGATAAGGGTGCTGACAGGACCCTACCCAGATCGGCAACTTTATAGACTTTAACTCCCTCAACATACTCAATTTCCGTTTTGCAAACTCGATTTGTAACCAGTACTTCAACATCCATTGAATCTTTGAAGTTAGTGCACAGGAAATTAATTGTTTTCTCTATACCACCTTGAATTGGGGGAAAATAATCCTTATAAACATGCAGTACTTTCAAATTATCAGCTCTATAATGGCTTATTCCTTTTGATAAAGGGGATTCTGAAAATCTGGTTTTTTCAAATCGATTTTACAGTATATCCATGCATCAACGATATTTTGATCGATCGTGACAGGTTCGAATTTCCATTTTTTCATTTCGGTTAAAATATAGACATCGGTAGGTTTATATCCTGTACCCTTCGAAATTTTAATATCCATAACAGATCCGTTAATATCAATCAGAACTTCAGCTGCAAAATATCTGGTATCGATTTTTTCAAGGATGAATGAATCGATCTGGAGCAATGGAGTTTTTTCCATTATGTGAGTTTTAACGGAAATTCCAGAAACCTGTTCTTTTTTATTTTCCTCAGTTTTAACGTTGAGATCATGATCGACTGACAAGCCCAGGTTTTTCTTTAAAATCTCGAGATCAAGAAAATCGATAAACCCACTCTCATCCAGGTCACATTCTTCAATCCATCCCAACTCACTTCTATCAGCCCCCAGAGCCCTTTCCAATATAATCCTATCTTTATCGTCAATGATGCCATCCTTATTAAAATCGCCTTTTATATTTTCACCCAATAATGGGGAAACATTGGCAATTGACATTAAGATTATGAAGATTGGAATATTGATTCTAGACAAAGTCATTTATTTTGATCATCACCAGTAACAACAGGGTTGTTTTTTCCTTTCGTGAAATTATTTCCCTTTACATTTTTATGCTTTTTTTTAACATGCAAAAGGTTTTCATTTTCGGTATTTTTCTCAGGTTGAATTGTCTCGATATTTCTTTTAACGTTTTTATTTTTTTTCTTGACAGCGTTAACATTACCTTCAGTATTGGTGTTTACTTCCGGATTATTCTGCTCGAACTTTTTCACAGAAAACTTTTTTGGATCACTAGTTTTATTTTGGTTCTCAATTTGTTCAGAATTATCATTTTCTTTGAGAATATCATTTTGATCAGCAGAGTATTGTTCTTTATTGAAAAACATTACAATACATGTAATAGAAACAGCAATGATAAAAATAATCAATATACAAACAATTGTTTTCATGACAGTAACCTTTTCAAATCGAGTTAATTATTTTCAATTTTAATAATGACCCATTCTATTTTGGTAGAAGTTGATTCCTTGATGATGAAGGTTATTCCCTCATAAGTAATTTTCTCACCTTTTTGTGGAATATGCTCAAACAGATGAAGAAGAAGACCGCCGATAGTTTCAAAATCTTTTTTGTGAATATTTATATCAAAATGTTTGTTCATTTCCGAGATTCTTGTTTGAGCTTTTGCGAGGAATAAATTCTTCGAGATTTTCTTCAAATAGAATTCATCCTTATCATATTCGTCAATAATATCTCCAACCAGTTCTTCGAGTAAATCCTCCATTGTGACGATACCAATATTACCTCCATATTCATCGACGACAACAGCGAGTTGAAGTTTTCTTTTTTGCAATTCTCTCAGCAGCATGCTGATTTTCATATTCTTAGGAATATAATAAGCTGTTTTGATGTATTTCTCAATACTCTGGTTATGATCAACCGTTGTTAAAAGGTCGAAAGCGTAAACTATTCCCTTTATGTTATAAATTTCCTGATCGTACACCGGTATTCTTGAATAACCTGTTCTTTTGATAATCTGGATAATTTCACCGACGGTGCTTTTATTCGATGCAGCTTCCAGTCTTACAAGCGGAACCATGATATCATCAACTTCAATCTTATTGAAATCGAATACTCTCTGTAATATTTTAACGCCTGCGGGATCAAATCTTTTACTAAAAGTCTCGCTGAAAAAAAGATATTTTATATCATCTTTCAAAAAAGTTTTAGCAAATCCTTTTTTGACGTTTAGCAACCGTAGAAATTTCTCTGAAATAAATGTCAGGACAACTACAAACGGGGAGAAAGCTTTAAAGACAAAATTCAATGCGAAGGCAACGTTAAGAGTCAAAGTTTCTTTTTTTCTCTGGAAAACCATTTTGGGTAAAATTTCCCCTAAAAACAGAGTCAATGGTGTAAAAATGACAATAGCCAGAGCAGCTCCCTTCTCCTCTCCATATTTTGAAGATAGAAAAGATGTTAATATGACAGAATTCAAAACAGTACATAGATTCGTACCGACTAGCGTTGTTCCAAGAAACAGATGTGATTTTTTCAGGAACCTGGAAATAATCACAGCTGATTTATTCCCTTCTTTTACAAGGTAATTCAATCGAACACGGTTAAATGCCACGACACCGAATTCAGATCCCGAGAAAAATCCTTCAGTTAATATGAAAAAGGCAACGATTGAAATAAGTATGAGTAATTCCATATATTTAGGATTTTCCTTTATATTCCGTAAGTTCTATTGAAATAATCCTGTTATTAATAACTTCCATAATCTTGAAAGAAAAATTTGCAATGCGAATTTCGTCGCCATTTGATGGAATTCTTCCAAACTGTTCGAGTAGCAATCCACCAATTGTGTCATAATTGATCTTTTCAAAATCAGTATTAAACTGTTCATTAAAATCACTCACTCCCATTAGTGCAGAGATACGGTATTTATTTTCACCCAGTGTTTTGATAATCGGTTCTTCTCTGTCAAATTCATCCTGAATTTCACCGACGAGTTCTTCTAGGATATCCTCAAAACTGACCAGCCCATCCATACCACCGTATTCATCTGTAACAACAGCAACGTGAATTTTTCTTCTCATAAAATAGACTAGTAATTCGTTCAATTTCATAAATCCGGATACATATTCCACTTTATGCAAATAGCTTCTTAACTCTTTGTGAGAAACGATCATTTCAACATCGAGAAAATCTTTGGTATATAGCATACCGATAATGTGATCAAGGTTCTCGTTATAAACTGGTATCCTCGAATATTCCGGTGATTTTATTTTTTCGATAATATTGTTTAAATCGTTTTTAAAGTCAATTGAAAATATATCGGTTCTCGGGGTCATAACATCTTTAACTTTTTTGTTTTTCAGGTTCAATGTTTGATAGATAAGTTCATATTCATCTTTATCGAGAATTCTGTCTTCTTTGCTTGTCTCAAGCCAATGCATGAAATCATCCGTGGTCATGTGGTCATCTTCGCCCGAGGATTCCATTTTCAGGAGTTTGAAAATGAGTTCATAAAATTTTATTAATATAAATCTAAATGGATAGAGCATACGGTACCACAAATTCATAATTGCAAAGACGCTATTGCAGAATTTTTCAGGGTGATTGATTGCAAATGATTTTGGACTTATTTCGCAAAAGAGAACGAGAAGAAACAGGGAAGTTATAAAAGCGATAAAAGGTCCGAAATCGGGACCTGCAATAATAATCCAGAGGGCTGTTGCAACTGCTGAAACCGATACGTTAGTCAACTCATTTCCCATGAGAATTGAAAGGAGAAGGTTACGCGGCTTTTGTAAGAGCTTAATAATACCTCCTGCTTTTTCATTACCTTCAAAGCTCAATCTTTGCAGGCGCATCCTGTTGACCGAGAAGAATGCGGTTTCAGAGCCCGAGAAGAATGCAGAGCACATCATAAGAAAAAGGAGCAATAGGATATGAAGTATAATCGATGACAACATTACTTATTTTTGTTTCTTATAACAGTTTCTTTTCTCAATTTCGAGATAATGAACAGGAAGAACCAGTATGATAAAAAGCCACCCAAAACAGCAAAAATCATATTCCCTAGCAGGAAGGATTTGAAAAGGGGTAGACCCATTTCTTTCAACGTATAAAATGAGTCACCAAAGTCGATGTTTTTGAGATGGGTTTTGTGATAACCTAGGAACCAGGCACCAAAGGCAGTGCCCGAGCCATAAATAGGGATAAACGTAAAAGGATTCACAATCCAGGGTGCTCCAAATACAGCCACTTTGTTCAGTTTAAAGACAAAGCCCCCGACGAAAGACAACAGTGTATGGAGACCGTAAAGAGGAGATAGTCCTATGGCTATACCGAATGAAAGTGCCAGTGCTAAATTACTGGTTTCCTCTTTAAATCCGGAAATCTCTTTTACTTTGTTTTTAATTTTTGTTAACAGTTTCAATTGCAATGTCATAGCTTAATTTTAAAAATGTTCAAAACCGATTGGTTCCATTTGATTTAATTTCCCGTACATATCGTGGTACTTGAATCCTTCAGATATATCGAGGATCTTACCGATCTCTTTAATATCATGATCCGGGTAATCCAGTATAATATGTTTTAAACGTTCCAAATTGTTTTTATCCACGGTAAAGAGAAGCTCGAAATCTTCTCCTCCCGATATAACTTTGTTTCGGTCAAGTTTTATAATATCAGCAACTTTTGTGACTTTTTCAATACCTGGTAGTTTCCTCAAATCGATAGATGCTCCAGTATTACTCATCTTACATATATGATCCAGATCTCTGAAAATACCATCCGAAATATCGATCATGGAGCTTGCCAGGCAATTTACAGCTAATTTATGTGCAATCGATGTTCTTATTGGTGGTTTTTTATGCAGGTTTACACAATAATTGACAAAATCTTTCTCAACCCCGTCGATTGATTTTTTACACGAATTTTTCAAAAGGAATTCAAGACCCAGGAATGAGAAACCGACCCCTCCTGTAATCCAAACAGATTGACCCGGTTTAGCTCCATTTCTTTTAATGACTTTTCCATCGGTAACTGTTCCGAGAAGGGTTATTGAAATTGTAATTTTAGGTGCTTTTGAAATGTCTCCACCAACTAAGGAGATATTGTTTTTTTCCCCCCATGAGATCAATTCTTCAAAAAATTTTTCCAGAAAATCCAATCCAGTGTTTTCCGGAAATCCGATAGAGATTGTAAACCATGCAGGAAGTCCACCCATTGCCGAGATATCGCTAATATTCACGGCGATAGTTTTATATGCTAGTTCTGAAGGGTTGAAGTAATCAAGTTTGAAATCGATTCCTTCAACCAGTAGATCTGTGGTTACGAGAATTTGACCGTTTTTAATATTTTCTATAAGGGAGGCATCATCTCCGATGGGAATGGAAACGTTGTAATCTTTTCTTTTGTTTATCGACCTAATGTAATCGATTAAACCGAACTCTCCAAGATCTTTTATTTTTAAAGACGACACGGATTATAGCATCTAATCAGAAATTTTATCTTTTTTAACGAGTGCAATATCAAGCACATCATCCATATATGAGAGGAAATGGAATTTCAACCCATTTTTTATATCGTTTGGTAGTACATCGATATCTTTTTTATTTTTTGCAGGAGCAACAATAATTTTTAATCCTCTCCTTTTCGCAGCAAGAACTTTTTGTTTCAAACCACCGACAGGCAGGATTTCACCTCTAACAGTAATCTCGCCTGTCATAGCGACATGCCTGTCAATAGGTATATCAGCCAAAGCAGATATTAAAGCTGTCGCTAAAGTTATTCCAGCGGAAGGACCATCTTTGGGCACTGCACCAGCGGGTATATGAATGTGTATATCGGTTTTATAGTAAAATTCTTCTGGAAGGTTCAGTTTTTTTGCGACAGTTCTTGCATAGGTCATTGCAGCCTGAGCTGATTCTTTCATGACATCGCCCAGTTGACCTGTAAGTATGAGGTTTCCCTTACCTTTGACAATGGAGACTTCAACATAGAGAACATCCCCGCCTGTTGCGGTCCATGCAAGTCCTGTTGCTTTTCCCACTTCTTCTTTAGCCAGATCATAATCATCGATATATTTTGGTGGTCCCAGATATCTATGGAGCATACCGGCAGTAATTCTATAGTTTCTGGAATCCCCTTCCGCAACTTTTTTAGCAACTTTTCTGCATACGATTGCTATTTCTCTTTCCAGGTTTCTCAAACCAGCTTCACGGGTATACTCATCAATAATTTTTTTAAGAGCAGGCTCCGTAAATTGAAACATCTGATCCGAGAGCCCATTTTCATTGACCTGTCTTGGCACTAAATATCTTTTTGCAATCTTCAACTTTTCTCTATCTGTATAACCCGAAAGTTGCAGGACTTCCATTCTGTCGAGAAATGCGGGTTGAATAGGCTCCAGCATATTTGCTGTTGTAATAAACATGACTTTTGAAAGATCGAATGGAACTTCAAGGTAATGATCCCTGAAAGAGTTGTTTTGTTCGGGATCGAGAACTTCCAGCAAAGCTGATGATGGATCACCGCGGAAGTCTGTACCGATTTTATCCACCTCGTCCATCATGAAAACCGGATTACAGGTTCCTGCCTGTTTCAATCCATGGATAATTTTTCCAGGCAGGGCACCAACATAAGTCCTTCTATGTCCTCTTATTTCAGCCTCATCTCTAATGCCACCGAGGGAGATTCTGATAAATTTTCTTCCAAGAGCCCTTGCGATTGATTTCCCGAGTGATGTTTTTCCCACACCGGGGGGACCGACAAAACATAAAATAGAGCCCTTATGATCCGGTTTGAGTTTTTTAACAGCCAAAAACTCCAGGATTCTTTCTTTGACTTCTTCCAGATCATAGTGGTCCTCATCCAGTATTTTTGCAGCTTCTGTTATATCCATATTATCCTGTGTTTCAACACCCCATGGTAGATCAATCAACCATTCGAGATAAGTACGAATGACGCCACCTTCACTCGATTCGGGATGCATTTTCTTTAATCTGGAGAGTTGTTTTTCTGCAACAGCTCTAACCTCATCCTGCATTTTTGAATCATCAATTTTCTGTTTCAGCTCTTTTAAATCTTCGGTATCACCACCGGACTCTCCCAGTTCATTCTGAATTTGTTTCATCTGCTGTCTCAGATAATAGTCACGCTGCTCACGTTCCATCCCTTCCTTAGTCCTGTCCTGGATATTTTTCTGAACATCAAGGATCTCCACTTCTCTCTCCAGAAGCTTTCCTATCGCTTTTAATCTTTCGGTTTGATCATAAATTTCCAGGATTTTTTGTGATTCTTCAACAGACATGCTTACATATGCTGCGATAAGATCGGCTAGTTGTCCGGGATTGCTTGTGTTTGCGGCAAATACCATAATTTCCGGGGAAATTTGTTTCCCCAATGAAGCACACTTATCAAAATCAGCTTTTATATTTCTCATCAGGGCTTCGTCTTCGAGAGTCAATTCTTTTTCTTCTTCCTCTTTTGTCTCAATTTCACCAATAAAGCATGGATCCGAAGCATTGATCTTCTTTATTCTAGCTCTTCTCAATCCTTGAACCAGAATACGAGTTTTTTGGTCAGGCATTCTAAGTAAGCGGAGGATCATTCCAATGGTACCAATTTCATAAAAATCACCATCTTCTAATTTATCCTTGGATGAATCTTTTTGTGATGTCAGGAATATCATTCTTTCTTTTGTTGCCATTGCTTTATCAACAGCTTTCAAAGATTTATCTCTTTCAATAAAAAGTGGAACAATCATGAAAGGATATAATACAATATCCCTTAATGGTAATATTGGCATTTCAGATGGAATAACCAACTTATTTTCTTCTTGCTCTTTTGAGTCCTTTTGGTTTCCGTTCATCTCAAATTTCCTCTTCAATTTCAAGCAAAAACCTTTCAGATCTTCTATCTGAAGAGATTTTGGGTAATATAATTTTCAGCAAACCATTTGACATCATCGTTTTTGCTTTAAACCTATTAAATGGTTTGGGTATAATAATCTTTCTGGAGAATTGACCAAAATTTCTTTCAACACAGAGGTATTCTGCATCTTCCTTCTGGGTCATTTTCTTTTTTCCTACAATATAGAGTGAGTTATCTTCAATATAAGCTCTCAAGTCTTCTTTTTTAACACCGGGCAGTTCAGCAAGACAAATAAATTCATTTTCAGTTTCGAAAAGGTCTATTGTGGGAGAGAATATACCCTGTGATTCATTCCACAAACCGGATGCTTCAGAAAACATAATATTTTTTAACAATTCCATAACCTGCTTTTGTATCAATGCAAGTTCACTTGTAGGGTCAGAATCTTTAATTGTCATAAATCCTTCCTATATCTTAAAAGATTAACCTTTAGTAAGCTTAAACAAGGACTTTTCAGGTTTTTCTTTAAACATGTTCCCGGCTTTAATTCTGTAACCTGAAAGGAATTGTTTCCATGTTATACCTCTTTTCCCTGCTGGCTGGAGTTCTATAATAGAAACGAAACTATCTGTTCCAGATTTAATGAATAAACCTTTTTTAGAATCAGCAGTTACAACTTCTCCACAATCAGGATTTTTGAAGCCATTATTTCTCAAATCGACCTGTTCCACTTTTAAGATTTTCAACATTTTATCTTTGTAGTAAGTATAGGTTCCCGGGTATGGAGTCAGCCCTTTAACGAGGTTAACAATCTGCTCTGCTCCTTCTGACCAGTTTATCAATCCATCATCTTTTTTTAAAAAAGGAGCAAATGTAGCGATTGAATGATCCTGTTTTTTTCTTTCAATTTTGTTTTCATAAAGCCCGTAAGCGGTTTCAACAAGCAATTTTGCGGCTATTTTTGAGAGTCTTTCCAGAAGGATTCCAGCATTTTCATGATGATAAATAGGAGTGCTTTCCTGGAGCAAAATGTCACCGGAATCCCAGCCCTGATCCATCATGATAGTAGTGACCCCTGTTTTTCTCTCACCACGAATCAATGTCCAATTGACCGGTGCAGCTCCCCTGTATCTGGGTAGAAGAGATGGATGAACGTTGACACAACCGTGTATTGGAAATTCCAGAATCCTGTTTGGTATTTTCAAGCCGTAATCAGCTACGAGAGTAATATGGGGTTTTTCTTTAATAAAATAATTTTCAAAAAAATCCTTATCGAGTTTTTTGGGCTGATAGAATTTCAAATTTTTCTCGAGGGCGAGTTGTTTGACATAAGAAGGTTTCAATCTATGTCCTCTGTCTTTCAGGCTGTCTGGTTGAGTTATAACAACAACATCAAAAAAATTGTCTTCAGCTAACGAGGACAGGCAATAACTTCCCAACCTGCCAGTCCCCATGAAAACAACCTTCAAGATTTTCGAACCTCTTCCTCTTGTCTTTCTTTCATCCATTTTCTTTTGAAGACATCCTTCTTTACCCTTGGCATGAGATCGATAAATAGTTTTCCGTTCAAATGATCTACTTCATGTTGTATTATTCTTGCCAGTAAGCCTTCGGTCTTGAAATCGATGGAATTTCCCTCTTTATCCTGAGCTTTTACCCGGATTTTTTCCGGTCGTTCAATTTCCGCGAAATATTGAGGGACACTCAAGCAACCTTCTTCAAAAATTTCCGTCCCTTCCATTTCGACAATTTCAGGATTAATCAGGACCAGTATCTGGGAAGAATCTTCTCCAAGGCTGGGATCGATTGTAATTACCCTTTTAAGAACACCAATTTGGACTGCTGCAAGTCCGACCCCTGGAGTTGAACCGTGAATTATGTCGAGCATATCTTTAATAAGCTCTTGAATTGTATCGTCTATTTTATTAACAGGTTTTGATATTTTCCGAAGAACTTTATCCGGGTAAACTTTTATTGATCTTTCACTCATTTTTAAATCTCATTCATTAAATAGGTTATATCCGACTTTCTTAACCAGAAAATCCTTAAAAAATTTTCTATTACTTTTTTCCATATAATATTATATTATTGATAGGACAAAATCAATATTCAATTCGATCTATGATAAGTACTGATGACAAAAGAATATTCAAGGCTGCAAAAATAGGGATCATCTTTCCTGCAATTTTGTCTATTATCAAACTTATTGTTGGAATATTCACAAATTCTATAAGCGTACTTTCAGGTGCATTTGATTCTTTTCTGGATCTATTATCTACGGCGCTTGCTTATCCAGCTATAAAAAAGAGTAAAAGCCCCCCCGATGAGGATCATCCTTATGGTCATGGTAAATATGAAAACATCTTCAGTATTTTCCAGGGTTTAATAATAATAACGACGGGTATATTTATAAGTATCGAGGCTTTGAAAAGGTTTGCACAACCGATTCATATCGAATCCCTCGCGATCGGGATCGCTGTAATTCTTTTTTCAGGGGTAGCTACATTTTTCTTTGGAAGCTGGTTGAAAAAAGAGGGTGAAAAAAACGATTCCATTATATTGATTGGAGAGGGTGAAAATTTTCTTGCCGATGTTTATTCAAATGTAGGCATATTAGCAGCACTGTTAATAGTTGAAATCACAGGATTTGCATTCATTGACACAATTGGTGGATTATTGATTTCAGCGATAATAATTCAATCGTCCTTCAAGATATTCAAGAGATCCATAAACGATCTTTTAGACAAAAACCTGCCTGATGAAATTATTGATGAGATAACCGGGATAGTCGAAAAACACAAAGATGAATATCTAAATTTCCACAAACTCAGAACGAGGAGAGCGGGATCGATAAAATTGATTGACCTTCATTTGACCCTTTGCCGCATGATGCATCTTTATGAAACACATGAACTGGTTTATCACATCGAGGAAGAGATAAAGGCCAAGATACCCAATTCAGATGTAATCATTCATGCTGATCCCTGTACGGAGCTTTGCACTATGAAGACACCCTGCAAGTTCAAGCATCATTTGAATTATCATCACCATCTTCTTGCCCCTGAAGGGACAATACCCGATGATATTTAATATTTTTTCGAAAAGTAGTCTTCAATTATCCTGTTATGGTCGAAGGCCAGTCCTTCGGGAACACTATCTTTTGTAAATATACCTATATCTTCTGCGTCATCATCAGGGTATGGATCACCTTCCGCTTTAGCGATGAAAACGACAGTAATGGTATGTTTTCTCGGGTCTCGTGAAGGGTCTGAATATACGTGAAACTGTTTTATCAATTCAACATCAAGGCATGTTTCTTCTTTTGCTTCGCGAACCGCGCAATCCTCCACGCTCTCGCCATAATCCAGAAAACCACCGGGGATAGCCCATTTTCTGGGTACATTTTTTCTTAGAATCAGCACAATACCTTTGCCCATCGACTTGGATTTGCAATCGATTATGATATCAACCGTAGGTATGGGATTTTTATAAAGGATCACTTTTCCATCACATTCGGGGCATCTCATATATCTTTCTGGTGACATGGTCTCCTCATCTTAATCAAACATAATCAATAATTACAGTAATATAATATCATTTTTTGTTGGAAAAGTGACTGACAGCAATAAAAAACATTTCTGAGTAAAGCTCAACTGAGCAAATTGAGAATGACACATAGAGCATTGCTATTGATTTATTTTAAGGAAATTCACATGAAAAAAGAAAAGGGTGAATATTACTTCACCCTTTTTATATTCGAACTAAAAGAATCAGATTCTGATTTTACTATTCCATAATACTGACTAATAAGACCAGCCGTATGGTTCGCATTTGTCTTTTCCACCGGCAGGTTTTGGAAGCGGATAATTCCTCGAATTTTTGATACCATCAGCTTCTGCGGTCAATTTTACAACAATATTCAGGGCATGTTTTTTCAGGTATGTAAGCGTAACGGTACATTTTCCGTTCAAAGTATAACCGCTGGCATCTATAAGGGTGCCGTCTTCCGGATCCAGGATTCCGTTACCATTGATATCTTCACCGTAATCGAGAATACCATTGCCATTTATGTCTTCAGACCCCGAGAAGGAAATTCCTTTTCCACAGTGATCGATGATACATTCCGATACTACTATATCCCAGTATGCGAAGACATTGTAAACACCACCATCACCGTTAACATCCTCTGTATTGAGTATACCGTCAACTTTGAATATACCGTAACCATCTTCACCCACATCAAAATGATCGTCACCATCGAAATCCTCTCCAGGATCGAGGATGAAATTGTTGTTAATATCTTCATTAAGATCCAGTTTACCGTTATTGTTCAAATCCTCACCCGGATCGAGCTTACGGTTAATTCTCAGTTTATCCTCACCGGTATCAAAGTGCCTGTCGAAGTCGAGATCCTCGTCCCTGAAGCCGTCGCCGTCTATATCGACATCGTCGAAAATACCGTTTTTGTAATATTTTGTACCGGGTAAAGCCTCGTCTTCATTGGTATCATCAAGCCAGCCATCACCATCCAGATCTTTACCCACATCTACTTCGTTAAGGTCCAAGACACCGTTTTTATTGATATCCTCATCAAGGTCAAGGGTATAATTCAAACGGAGTATATCTTCACCAACATCGAAGTGACCGTCACCGTCGAGATCTTCATCATATAAACCCAGAGATTTATCATATACCCTGTCGAAAAGTAAATTACCGTTGAGATCTTCATTTATATTCAGTCTTCCATCCTCATTATAATCCTCAGATTCGAGTCCACATGAGTTATTTCTGTCTTCATCGAAGAGGATAGCCTGTTCCGAAAAATTGACTTTTGTTCCATCAGCAACGGGATTACCGTTAATATCAGAAACGAGTGCGGTTATGAAGACCTGCAAAACACCTTCACCCGGGTCCACAAGACCGAACTCCTCACCAAGGGCAATATCATGTGCAAGACCTGAAATAGTCAATTCAACAGTATTTGAATTAACAACATTATCACCCTGAATAACGTATGCCTGGATCTGGACTTTACTCTTAGCGCTGGCTATATCACCGCTGTACAGGAATGATTTAGCTTTTCCAGTATAGTTTGTCTTGCTCGTACCAGGATTTATATATTCACCGCCTCCGGGTCCATCCATAATTTTGAATGAAACTACCGCATTTGAAACTGGATTATCTTTAAAATCGAGGCATGTTGCATCGAGTTCTATTTGTTTTTTACCGATCCTCACATTATCCGGTGTTGCTTTCAATATAATATTATCAACATCACCTGCAACAATATCGACCTTAACAGTTGTGGTAATATCCTGTTTCAGATCATTATCCGGATTACCATCCATGTCCGTATTTGCAAGAGCAATTGCGGTAATTGTTGCTTCACCAATATTATCACTGCTGTAAAGGGTTGATACTGCAATACCATTCACGGTAGAAACGGAAACAGAAGCATCGGAGAATGAGCCGACTGTTGAATGGATTTGTATAATAGTACCATCTTCAACCCTTGTATTACCTCCGTTTACAAGTAAACCTGCTGTAATCCTGAGTGGTTTACCACCGAATTCGACTGAAGGGGGATCAAACAGACCATCACCGTTCAGATCTTCTGTTGCATCTGCAGCACCATCAAAATCCCAATCCAGTTCATCATCATCAAGTATTCCGTTGCTGTTCAGATCTTCCCCGATATCGAAATTCCCGTCTTCATCCTCATCTTCAGCAAAATCGAATATACCGTTAAAATTCAAATCCTCATTAATAAAATCAGATTTCCCATCACCATCAAGATCTTCTCCTGCAATAACCTTGAACTTAATAACTTCGGTAAAGGTCAAGCTTGCAGACTGAAAGATACCGCTGGCAAATGCCATGACAAGGGCATCACCGGGAATGGTGGATGATACATTTGCGTAAACCAGACCGGCAGTATTGGTAAATTGTTCATCGTCTAAATATTTTAGAACCGGTTCAATTTCGAAGGCATTATATTCACCTTCATCCAATTCGCCATCATTATCTATATCTTCCCAATCCTCACCGTATTCCAGCACCCCGTCTTCATCGCCCAAATCGAGAATACCATTTGCAGGAGGACCGTCATGAATAATATACAAAGAGACTTTTTCTCCCGGGAAAGCGCCTCCCGATGCATAAGTCAATTTTGTTTCAATATCAGCTTTTGCATTTCCATCAGCGAGAATATCACTCGGAACGACACTAACGAAGAGTGAAGCACCTATGAATGCAACATCTATGCATTTTTGTTCGTTAACATATCTGGCGCATACATTTGCTGTCTTGTTACCTCTTTCGCTTGTAAGGATAGCAAAAGCTTTGCCAGTCTCATCGGTTACATTCGTTTTGATACCTTCAACCATAGTAGAGATAATACCTGCGTCAGATGTAAAGACTACTTCTCTTCCAACGATTGCATTATGAAAGTAATCTTTCAGAATAGCTGTCAGGACAGTGAAACTGCTGCCATCACCCGGGATTTCCGTATCAACCGCAACCAGGTCGATCGAATAAGATAATAGAGTTATATCGATGGAATCTTTAATTCCCAGAGTCGGTGCGAAAGCTTCAACTGTAGCAATTTCAGTTCCCTCGAAAGAAGATCCGGGATCGCTGCTGGTGAATTCAGCCTCAACTTTACCCGCCAATGTATAAAGCAGGGATGGAGACACTGATCCTCCATATTCACAGCTGAACTCGATAGGTGTATTATCAGGTACAACCTGATTTGTGTCATCCTTTATGCTGACAAAGATTTTTGACGTATCTTTTCCATCAAAAAGCAGTTGTGTCGGTTCAGCTCTCATCTGAATCCGTGATTCCGAACCGATGACAACCGTTGTTTCCGCTTTTGCTCCCAGGGCAGAAGCAGATATAGTTGCTGAACATTTTTTCCTATTCTCAGGTCTTAAGGTTGCTGTAGCCTCCCCTTTATTATTTGTAGTACTATTTCCCCTTCCAAAATTAAAGCTTACGAAGCTGCTGGATATAATGTGCTCGCTGGTGTCATCTGATTCATCGAGAATATATGCGTAGAATCTATAGACCAGATTGGGTTCCCACCCCCCAAAGGTATAATCAAGTATGGGAACTGTGACATCGATCTGTCCGCTCTCTAACTGGTAGACATCTAATGGAAAGATTTCATCCACGTATTTTCCTTTATAAACTCCATCGAGAACATCCAGTTCAGAACATAATCCAAATTGAATTTTCATCGTCTCGCCTGCAGGTATATTCCATCTTAAATGAGCATTGACTAAAACAGAATCTCCTGCTGCTCCGAAATATGTATCGTTGGTAGTTAGAAAAATGGACGGAAATTCCAAACCTGAAGGTGCACTCTGGAGTAATAAATTATTGTCATAAAAATCCACATTATAATCAACATAACCCACATTATTCATATAACTTTCCAGTTGATGAATATCAGGATTGAACATGAGTTCACTAACAAACATCGGTACAGAAAGACTATCATTCAGATTAACAGGAGCATATCCTGTATCTTTACCTTCAGGAAGAATCATTGAGGGTGAAGAGGGAGGATTGTCACCTGTTATAATTCCACAATCGGTGGTAAACAGTACACCAGTTCCCGTTGGAACGAGGATGCCATCCGCATCAGACACAGTCGCGGTAATTTTTGAAGACTGACTTTCCCCTGTTGAAATACCCTCAGGATTTGCTTTCATTGTTATTATATAGTTTGCTTCCTTTTCAGGATATAATGTCATGCTCCAGTATTTCAAGGTTCCATCACTTCTGGGTACACTGTCATCTATGGATAATGTCCATGTACCATATGCTTCATCACCAATATAGTCATCCAGTTCCGATGTATATGTCTCATATAAACCATCGGTACCAGCAGTACCCAGGGTTTTATTGTGCAGGACGATTTTTTTGTTTTCAGGGGAAATTATGGTTACGACAAGATCGCCCACAAAATCATGTTCTAATTCGAGTCTCAAGATAATATCTGAAATTGAAAATTCTTCAGCAATATATATTTCGCTCCTGGTAAGGGTAGTAACAGAACCAATATTCATCATGTCATTTCTTGCAAGTTGGATATAGTTATCAACCTGATTTCCAATATTAGAGCAATCCTGTGAATTAGCAACCGCTGCCAGAATAAGTGGCAGGACAAAAACAATTATGAACAAAATAAACAAAATTTTTTTAGGTAACGGGTAATAATTCATTTTTAAATTCATCATTGGATCCTCCAGATCAGGTGATATTAAATCTCAGCTTTTTTCGAGACATAACTTTTCCATTATATCTCAACATACTCCTCGATATTTTATTATAAATACTTTAGTTAAAAGTAATGTTCAAAGTTTTCTTCAAGGATTCGGTGGAGGAACCGTCACAGTCTTTTGGATTATATGAAATAGTAACAGTGACCTGCCCCACCTCATCTGAAGTCAGTGATACAAAAGAATCTCCATTTGAATCGGTTGGCAAAGTAGCCGTTTTCAATTCTGTTTCAGGATCGAAGGATCCTCTATTGCTCTGTATTGCAAAAGTGATATTGGCATTTTCGACATCGGCATCATCATAATCAGAAAGATGGGCAGCTATCATGGTTGAACCACTGACACTGACAACATAATTTCCCGGTGAAACTTTCAAAGTAAAGCCTGGAGCCATGAAACCGACATAAGCTCTTGGACTGTGATAGGAGATATTATACTCATCTGTAAATGAAGCTTTCACGGAAGCAGTTTTATTATCGGTCAATGCCAGTCCAGATTGCATCGAAGTAGTTGCGATTCCATAGGAGTTTGTATATGCGAATTCCGGATTCAGGCATCCACCACCATCCGTTTCAAACTTAATCCTCAAACCTTCGACAGTCCTGGAGCTGTTATATACAGTTGCAGTAACGGTCGTATAATGTCTTGTATCTCCACCAATTTGGCTGTCTGCAGTGGATATTGTTATATTATAGGGTTCCGGGGTTGGGGTTGGTGTCGCTCCCGAATTTATATAGACACCTAAAGTTGAGGAATAGATAGTTGCTGCGATTGAACCATCGCAATTTTTCGCATCATATCTTGCTTCAACGATTGCATAAACATCTTCATCAGAGGTCAGACCAACTGATGCTCTACCGTTAACGGTCGAAAGAGTAACTTCCTGCCCACCATAGATAAATGAACCATTTGTGGTGGTGAATGTAATTCTTTGATCATCAGGAGCGTTGTTAAGATTACAGGTTAAAAGATGAGCTGTAACCGTCGGCTGGGACTGACCATCAGCAGTCAACGGATCGAAATACCATCCGGGACCCTGAAAATTTGTAGAAAGCATCTGAGTCTCGGAATCAGTTCCGTCGGTATAATTAAAAGTCGTTGTCACATCCATATCGTTAAAAACGGAATCAGTGAAAAGTGTAACAGTACCGTTTCCATTTGCATCGGTGATAACTTTTATATTTTTCGAATTCGACAGGCATCCCATTGTTGTCGAGACGTCAACGGAAGCGTTATTCACCGGGACGGCATTTTTTGAAAGATAGAATGTAATTACTGAAGAATCCATGCCATTACCACACGGGTATGGATTATCAATATTAACAAATGTAATGCTATATTGACTACCGGGTGTAATTTCATCTCCAAACAGCAGGAAGAAAGGATTTGCGCCATCTCCATAATTCGTTTGAGCGTTTATGATTCCATTTAGACCCTGATCATCACCATAATAATACAAGAACGTTGTAACGCAGTCTTTTTTATCCCTGACATAATCTGACGTAGTAAGTTCAATGCTTCTAACGTCATTATTCTGATCAAATGATCCACGGCTTGTAGTTACGAAGACTTTCACTTCAGCGTCTGGTGTTCCTCTGTTATCGTTATGCTCCAGGCAAATCTCGACAACATAATAACTGGAGTTACCCGGATCAGTGACAGAAATGTCCAGCCGGCTGAAAGGTTCTTTCTGGGAAGAGTAAGCCTGAGCCTTGTCGGAAGGACCTGAAGGCTCGTCATCCGACTTGCATCCGACATAGAATGTGGAGCATGCAAGTGCGAGTATCATAAAAAATATTATTATGGAATTTATTTTCTTCATCTTACTCCTCCAGATTTTTCTTTCAAGTAGTATTTTTAAGATTATTCTTCATTATTATAATTTGCATAATTGATTACAATCTGACCAGTTTTGGGTTGCAATTCATTACCAGAACCATCTTTTGCGTATAGAGTAATGAACGCATTTACCTGTATCTGACTCAAACCTGTGGATGGTTCCACACCGGACTCATCATAGAGATAAGAAAGAGGGGGTTCAAATTTTTGCTGAATAGTTGTAACAATAATATTGAGTTTCTTATCATCATCATCAACTATTTCAGTCGGGACAGTATAAGATACAGCTATTCTCTCCAAAGGCGATGGTACTTCAGTTCCACCAAGATCTTGATCATGCTGTGATCTTTCATAATAGACAGAATATGCATAGATATTTATTGATGTGTAACCGGTATAATCCTGATCTTGCGAGCCTTTAAAATTATGAAGAAGGACCATTTCAATATAATCGGCATAGGTTCCACCCAAATTGCTGTCGACGATATCGCCGAATAATGGTTTATTGCTTGTTCCTGTGCCGTGGTACATTCCGGATTCATCAACACTTATGATTTCAAAATAGACAGAGGAAGCTGTATCGGTATCTTCATTGCCATCATCACCGCACCCCGACCATATTAGTAATAAAACAACAAGTGGTATACAACCTAATAATTTATAATAATTTCTCATGCTTTTCCTCCAGATCAAGTATTTACAATCCTATCTGATAATATGTGGGGTTAAAAAGATAAGGATATCATCTTTTTCATTTGTCTTGACCCGTTTCTTGAACAACCATCCGAGAACGGGAATTTTGTGTAACAAAGGTACCTGTTCATTAGTATTAGCAACATTACTCGTATTCAAACCACCGATAACAGCGGTATCACCATCTTTGACCAGGACTTCCATTTTCGCTTCATTCTTGTTTAAATAAACGATACCCTGAGGTGTAAAACCCGCGAAGGAATCCTTGGTCACTTCGATATTCATCTTTATGAAGTTATCGTATGTGGTGTGAGGGGTTACTATTATTGAAGTAACTGTTTCCTTGAAGGATGTAACCAGGGCTCCGTTTTCATCTCTTGTCTGATATGGATATTCCTGACCGAACTTAATACTTCCAGGAACGTTATCCGATGTTGTAACCCGAGGCGTTGAAAGAACTTTCGTTTCATTGTCATTTTCAGCAGCGCTCAAAGCGATATCGAGTTTGACCGTATCGAGGGTATCACCAAGCAGAATACCAATCCCGCTGTTTATATCGGAAGTTGGTAGGTTGACTGCAGCAGGAATAAGACCGGCACCTCCACCCAACACAGCAGCTCCGGCAGCTCCGGCGATGCTAATGGAATTCGGGAATCTATAACCGGTTGTATTACCATGGGCAGCGTCAGCAACGTATGTACCACCCCATTGAATACCAAGGGATCTGGAGAATTTCTTTGTTGTCTGGACAATCCTTGCCTGGATATAAACTTGTTTTGTCTGTCTGTCAAGCTTTTCTACCCAATCCCAGATAACGTTCAAATTATCAGGGGTATCATAAACCAATAATGTATTAGTCCTTTCATCAACTGCTGCGAAAGCATCTGATCTGCCTTTTGTCAGGAGTTTTTCAACGATGGTCTTCAGGGCTTTGGCAGAGGCATAGTTAAGGCTTCTGCTTTCCTTTTTCAGTTCAACCGTCATTTTCATGTTCTGTTTTAAGATAGCTTCACGTTCCCTTTCTTTTGAAAGTCTATCCAGTGTTCCAATCCTGACTATACCTTCACGTATCTCGATACCGTAGCCGTAACTATTCAACACTGTAATCAAAGCAGATTCCAGGGCAACTTTATCGAGATGAACAGTGATTTTAGAGTTTACTTCGGGATCTATAACCAGGTTGAAATTATATTCTTTTGCAACAAGCCTTAAAAATTCTCTGAGATTTGCATCTCTCAAATACCAGCTTACAGGAACATCGGGAATGATATTTTCCACTTCTTCTTCTTTTTCAATGACCTCGGGAGTAATATCTTCAACCGTCGGTTTATCCTGTGTTTCAAGAGCGGAAAGGATATCCTCTACTTCATTATCAAACAAAGGTAAATCCAAATCCTCCTCAATCACCGGTTCTTCGACTTTCTCCTCCATGGTTATTTCTTCCGTTTTAATCTCTTCTTTTACAAAAGCTTCGGGTTCAGAATCTTCATCTTCTTCAGGTAAAACAGGTTCGGTTTCTGGTGCATTTTCAGGATCAGGTTCTTGAAGATTGACCTTTTCCGGTTGAGTAACAGGAAGAGATTCTTCCGGTTTACTCTCCGGAATGAAAGTTTGCTCGACAGATTGATCGATTTTGGGACTGATTACCGGAGTGTAGGATTCTTCCGGGGAATTATCTATTTCCTGCTGAACCGGGATAGTTTCCGGTTCTTTATAATCATTTGCCGGTTTTTCATTTTCAACATTGATATTATTATCAATAGTCGTTTCATCATTGAAATCGATCTCTTCAAATTCAGTTTTAAGCTCATTATCATTTAAATTCAAATCAGGCTCTTTATTAACATCAACATTATCCTCAGTGAGAATGGTTTCCTTATCAGTCTCTAATTCCGTCTCGATATTTTCTTCTTTCAATATTTGAGCTAACAGGATATCTTCAGTCTCGATATTTTTCTTTTCCAAATCGTATCCTGGTACCGTCGAGTTCTCTTCTTCGGTTTCAGTACTTTCAAGGGTTTTTTCATGATTCTCGACATAAGTAATTTCATCTTCATTTATAGGATCATATGAATTATCAGGAGCAATAATAACTTCTTTAGGATCCAGCGAAGCTATTGAATTTGATGCTAAATCAACAGTTTCCAAATCCCCATGCATAAGATTGATCTTTATACGTTCCGGGAATTCATCAAATTCGGGATAAACTTCCTGAGTAAGATCTATTTCGACGCGAGCCAGTCTTCTTTCTTCATCTTCGAATTGAAAGACTTTTATCTGATTGACACAACCTTCACCAACGTTTTCCTGATCTAGAAATTTTTTTAATTTTGCCTCTGGAAGGTCGATAATCAGTTTATTTTTATCATGAAGCTGAAAGGCATTAAAATGTTCTATATCCTTACCAATAATTTCTACCGTTGTACCATTTTCGTAACGTGAGGTTTTAATTTCATTTATGAAGCTTCCCTGATCTTTATTAACTGCAGTATTCGTATTTGAACATGCAATGTACAGGGGAACAGCAATCATGAATGTTAAAATCAAATATAAAATTCCTTTAAATCTCATCTTCATAGCACCTCACCAGTAATTATTCGGGACTAATATATAAAATCCTTTCTATATCAAAAACTCTATCTCTCAAGACATCTTTTACTTCTTTAACAAAAACCGCATATTCGTTTGTAACAGTTTTAACCCTTCCATCGAACAGTCTATCTCCCTGAAGTACGAGATAGCCAATATTATCGTTTCCATGAATCATTGCTCCGAAACCCGATTTTAAACGTATAATTCCTTTCAGAGATATGTCGGTTACATTAAGACATTCAAAACCATTGCATTCCTTGGTTTTTCCACCAGCGGGATAATCAGGCTGCAAGAGGGAGAGGAATGGATCTTTATAAGTTCCTTCCGGGAAGGTTGGTAAGTCTTTTGATGATTTTTTTGAAGTTTCCTCTTCAACTTCATCTTCTTCATCTGCCATTTCAACTGGTTCAGTCGAACGAAAAGTAGTTGCAACATAATTTGCTTCAATGAAATTAGAAGGATTGTTATCTTTTGTATCAGCTTTCATTTTTAGATCATTAATATTCACAATTCTAGAAATTTTGCTGACTCTTTCACAGAATTCCGACACCTGGTCGTAAGATCCGGTTACCTTCATTCTTATGGGTAATTCCACAAAAGGAGCTTCTTCTTCATCTTCATCTCCACCATTTTCCAAAACAGGTTCCCTTTCTCCCATTGGGACGAAAGAGAGTATATTCAATCCAGCTTCAGATGCTTTTGCAACAATATCCCTCAGGAAATTGTCCATTTCAGCATTATCGGGTAATATTCTCGAAAGGCCTAGGATTTTCCTTTTAAGTTCCTGATTCAGGCTTTGAACTTCTGACAGTTGAGTTTCTACGGCTCTGATGCTTTGAATTTGCGAATTCAGGCTATCAATTTTTTGTGTCAACTCTTTAAGTTCTAGATGCTGTGGTTTTATCAAAAAATAATAATAACAGGTAAAAATGATTATAACCAAAAGGCTAATAATCAAAATCCGCTGATATCTGGGTATGGTCTCAAAAAAATCAAGCACCTTTTATCCTCCCCTTCTATCAAACTTTTTCATAGTAGTAATCATAAAATATTAAAACCTTGTCTCACATTCCAACCTGAAAGAAATAAACTCATTACCTTTATCAACCTTTTTTTGACTTGTAACCAATTTTACATCCCGGATTTCGTTATGTGATTTCAATGATGACATTAAATTTGCCACTTCAGAATAATCAAGTGCCAGCCCATTAAGATTGAGCATATTACCAGGATTTTCGAGTAATTGCAGCCAGGCAGAAATAGATCTTATCTGACCCTCTGGCGATCTTAATATGCCAGAACCATCAAAACTTTTTGCAACAACCTGTAAAAGTTTAACAGGTCCGACACGTTTCTTGTTCAACTTATCAATTTGAGCATATTTACGTTTGAGTCTTTTTTCAACGCTTTTTTGTTTTTCGAGTTCTTTTTTAACCTGTTGTAATGAGGCAAGTTCCTTTTCTTTTTTAATCTTTTCGGCCTTTTTTTCTTCAATCAAGTTTCCGTTTTTATTGTAGTAATAGTACATTCCACCCAAGATAGCTACCACAACTATTGAAATAAGGACAATCAATTGAATTATATTCTTTTCCCTTCCTATTTCGACTGGTAATAAATTAATCCTTATCATCTGTCTCCTAGCCTCCTTAAAGCTAAACCAACGCTAACCGCATATACAGATGCTATCCTTGATATATAATCAGGATCGAAATCCTTACTGTTAAATTCAATGTTATTAAATGGATTTGATATTTCAACCGGAATGTTCAATAAATTCATTAGATCCTTATCGATTTCAGGAATATTGCTACAACCGCCACTAAGAATAATTCTATCGATCCTTGCATTGGGTTTATTAGAAGTACTTACATAAAAATCGATTGTGCTTTGTATGTTGCTCGATATTTGCTTTGTAACTTTTTCGAAAATAGCATTTAAATCACTTGGCTCTAATTTATTATTTTGATCGGGATTAATCTTGATATTTTCTGCTTCTTCAAAACTGATAGATGCTTTTCTTTGAATCGTCTGGGTGTATTGTGAACCACCGATCACTATATCTCTGTATAGTGCGTGGACTCCGCCCTCCAAGATATTAATATTCATGACGGACGCACCTAGGTCTATCAGTGCAACAACATCATCAGGGACAATTTCATAATTTGCTTCAAAACATGATTCCAAGCCAAAACCTTCAACATCCACAATAACAGGATTCAAGCCTGCCTGTAAAACAGGTCTTAAGTAATCATCTATTTTTTCTTTCCTGACAGCGACTAAAACCGCAGTCATGTGTCCGCCGGCAGTATCTCGAGAGATAACCTGATGAGCAAGATTAACATCTTCGATATCTGATGGTATATACTGCTCTGCTTCATACTTGATTGAATCCTTAAGTTCATCCTCGGTCATATTTGGAAGAGTTATCGGTTTAACAGTCACTGCATTTCCCGCAACAGCTATAACAACATCTTTGAGTTTTATTCTTTCTTGTGCAAATAATTCCAGGATAGCGGTAGACACAGCTCCAGTATCCATAATTGAACCATCGACAATTGTATCCGGATGCAATGGAATCAAACCAAGATTTTTTAACTGTATTCCCTGTGAGGATATTTTTAAAACAACCGCTTTAATTGAAGATGAACCGATATCTAAACCGACTAAAGGTTTTTTAGGACCCCATAAACCCATCTGTTTTATGTCTCCATGTTGAATTCAATTACTTAAAGTATTTTATTAAGTTATTATATGCAAATATCTTTGTCAAGGACATTTTCTCGCTATTATTTCTAATATAATTACCTATATTTCGGCAATCTTGACAAAATACTTTAAACTTTTATACCAAGGAACTTTATTAAAAATCACCTAGATCAGAATAATAGCATATATTCTTTTTTGATGTTATAGTCTTTCGCGCTAACATATCTTTTAAAATCTTATAAATCAGGAATATTTCGCAGGAGGACTTTCATAAACAATTTTTCTGACTTGATTCACATTCAATTTTAGATTTTGCAAATCTAATATAAAAAAGCAAACCACATTTCCTTACAAGAATCTCATATTTATAGATATTTAAACTTATTGTGGTTTTTGTGTTAGGAGAAACAAATGGGAAAATAAGATCCGAAAGCTATTTTCCGAAAGCCACCTTGAAACCACCGGAAAATCTGAAACCACCTACATCAAGATCATTATCAAGATCGAAATCGGCTTCACCCCAGTAATACCTTGCATCAGCACAAAATGCAAAATGTTCGAAAGCAAAATAATTGAGCCCGAAACCAATATTTAAGCCTATGGCATCATCATCATAATCGTCCAGAGACATATTTTGGTAACTATCAAAGAATAACTCTTCACTGCTTTCGCCAATAGCATATTTTTTCCCTTTTGCAGTAACCGAGTCAACATCCACTGTATACCAGGTTGGTCCTAAACTCACGTAAGGATCCAGCTTACCATCTTTAATAAAGCTATATCCGATGTTCAAGCTTATAGGCATTGTCGTGAGATCTGCTTCTGCATCAAAATTCAAGACATAGTCTGTTACTATTCTCTGACCGTTTGGAAATGTAACCTCGCTAAATGAGGTTCTGATATCGTATTCCATCTCACCGGGATAATATTCGGCGAGTAATTGACCCCAGAAGTGGGTTGTGAATCCAAAAGTTGCATTGAGACCATATATGGCTTTGTTTGTAGATTCCATGTAAAATCCATCCCCTACATGGTCGGATAATTCCGGATAAAAATATCCCAGTTGGAGACCAAATCCAAACTCCATTTTATTATCTCGAGCAAACAAAGAACCTGAAGAGAATATTAAACCTGCAATTATTAAAACGATAAATAACCTATTTTGCATTTGTCCATCCTTTTCGATAAAACTTTTCATTAAAAAATTTTCACTATTATATTATAAGTTGGTTGTAAAGGTCAACAATTTTTTAAATTCACCAACAAAGGATTATAGTAAAAAAAAATCCCCGGTAAAAACCGGGGACTATATTCAGTATTAATCGTTTACCATATTAGTGTTGCTGACAACTGCCATTCGTTCATGTCATCAAGATCCGTGAATTCGGTTAAATCCAGCTGCAAATACTCGTTGAATCTCCAGCCCAGACCAAAAGAATATGAGGTCGAACTCGATTTAGATTCAGTATTTACATCAAAAGAATCTGACCAATAATTAGAACTAGAACCGCCGTAAATGTTATCATCATCAAATTCAGAACCTTCACTGGTATCCCTGTCAATATCTGTCAAAGTCCATTTAGCACCGACTCTTCCAACAAGATTTTTAAGAAAGCTTATTTCTAGCGCAACAGGAAAAGACCATCTGTATTTAGTTAAATCAGCATTATCCCAGTACGATGTAACATGAGATACTTCCTTATTAACACCATCGATAATCTCGACGGCATGAACAACAGAATCATAATTCAATTCAATAGAATAATCCCACCATTCGTAAGTTACACCCCATGCAAACAACACCCTTTCACCGAAATTCATGAAAGTTTTAGTCGTGATACCCAGATTGAGTTCGTCCCATTCGACATCCCCGTCAATATCATAGTTGACAACGGTTGATTCTCCCCAATCTTCATCAGAATAATCCCAATAGCTTGTAACCTTTTGATCGGCATCGTAATCGCCATCTTCTGGATGGAAACCTACCCATGTCCAGACAAAAGTTTTTTTCCAGATATCTCCATCCCATTGTCTGACTGCTCTCAAGAGAATATCGAATCCAAAATCGCTGCGATCTTCATTACCGTGAAAATCGCTAAGATCTTTTCCATTTGTAATAGTTTGAGTTCCTTCATTTGTAGAATTTGAAGTAATCTTTTTTGACCATTCAATTTTTGTCTGGTTAAAATCCAAATCGACAAAAGCCTGGAGAGTTTGAAAAGCCCAATCTTCTTTGAACCAGTTTAAACCGAAACTAATGGTATCTCCCCTTTCTTCGAAATCATATTCATTCCGCGCATTATTGAAGGTAAAACTCTGTGGTTCATTATTCAGATTAGTAGCATTATATGTTCCACTATCAGTATCGATATCATGATCATTGTACCAGTGATACCAAGTTGCACCCCATGATAATTCATCGTTTATTTTTCTACCAGCGCTCAACAACCATACATGTTCATCTATAGCATCGCTGCTTGATTGCCATGTATCAGAAACATAATCAGTTACATCCTCTCCTGCAAAGGAGCTTGTCAGTGAATAATTATCAGTTTTATTTTCATGAGAGGATGTTTGGTAATTAAACATGAAGCCGACGTTGAATGTTTCAAACCATGGAAGACCACCTTCATATCCTACAGCGTAAGAATTGTTCGAATCCCAGCCCGGTCTTCCCAGGATGTTTTCCTTCTCGTCAGTAGACCACTCATATCCATCCAGATCAAAGGAAACATTGTCTTTTTGCAGGTTGCTAAGATTTGTCCATAGATAATTATTTTCTGCAGTTCCAACATGCCAAGTATAGAGGTAAAGATTATCCCATTCATCCAATAAAAGTCCGGCTGTGGCTTTTGCTCTCGAGGATTGTTCGAATTGAGCTCTTGTCTCATCTGAAAAAGCCCAATCAGAAGAACAAAATGTCATCATAAAAGTTATCAGGGCTAAAGATATGAAATATTTTTTCACGTTAAAAGCTCCTTTTAATTGTTAATAATGTAAGATAACGAATTCTCTAAACAATATTAACATTAATGGAATAAATTTATAAAGCAAAAGATTTCAAAAAAAATC
>Ga0272441_10002480_pt1 | contig 37060 bp, 37 predicted proteins | sample SSMProp6N_FD_193582 | JGI IMG/M metagenome (GOLD analysis project Ga0272441, IMG submission 193582) | Marine sediment archaeal communities from Little Sippewissett salt marsh, Falmouth, MA, United States - SSM-Prop-6N | ecosystem: Environmental > Aquatic > Marine > Wetlands > Sediment ...
GTGAAGGTCAGCAACTCCGAAATGAAAACCTTAAGCCTCCGTCGCCATAAGACTTGCCCTGACTGGAACTACACAATCAGCCCTCGTGGACCATAACTTCAGGATCTATTGGCTGACGCGTCCTAAGTCCTTGCCTGCCTGCGCATGGCCAGGTCAAGCGCGCGTTGCTGTCCGTGGCACACGTGCTTGCGCATGACTCGCTCCGCTACGTCGCGATCCCGCGTGGCAATGGCCTCGGCCAGCTGCAGGTGCCAGCCCGGCCGCGCGTCAGCTATGCCCCAGTGCGGCTCGCGCGAGCCCCCGATCCAGGTGAGCAGCATGCTGTGTCTTCGCCACAAGGTTTCGAGCTGCTCTTGGAAAGGCTCGAACCCGCTGCACGCGCCGATCCTGAGGTGAAAGGCCATGTGCTGCTCAAAAGCCTTCTTCCTGCGCAAAAGGAGGTTCTTAGGGGAAGCCCCGGCTTGCCCGGCCCGCTTCTTCTCACGCGCGGCAAATGCATCCAGCTTCCTGGCCTCCGCGAGCAGATCAACCATCTCCTCGTCCGAGGCCATCTCCGCGTACATCCGGGCCGCCTGGCACTCCAGCGCCTCGCGCAGCACCTGGTCGGCACGCAGTGCCGCCGGTGTCCAGACCTTGACGCGTGCGCCGACCATGGGTTCATTCTCGACTAACCCCTCCATCTCGAGGCGGATCAGCGCCTCGGTCAGGGGGATGGGGCTGATCTCCAACTCCCGGGCCAGCGCGCGACGAACCAGCCGGGTTCCCGGGGCCAGTTCGCCATTCAGGATCCGCCCGCGCAACTGGAGATATGCGCTCGCCGCGAGCGTTTCCCTGGCGTTGTCCCTCGTCTCGGGGGTTGGCATTTCGTGAGATTCCCCTTTTCAGCGGGGCCGTAGTGCGAGCACCCTTGCTCGCACTCGCATTTCCTGCCACCAGCCCGGCTCGTATCCCTCCGGAAGTTCGGCCCGCCTGTCCCGCAAGGGATATTAACAAGGTCCTGTTGACATGTCAAACGGATCAGATAATATATCGACAGTCGGCGCTCGTGCGCGGGAACGGCCCCGCACCGCCGTGCCTGCCTCCGAACACCGCAGGAAGGGAGTACCGGGATAATGGATCTGCGCAACTTTGCCCACGGCCGGGTGATCCCGGTCGAGAACTACTGCGACCAGCCCTACATGGTCAGGACCGACGACGGCGCCTGGCTGCTGACCCTGACCACCGGCCCCGGCAGAGAGGGAGATCCCGGCCAGCACGTGGTCACCATGCGGACCTTCGACCGCGGCGAGACCTGGCAGGACGTGCTGGAACTGGAACCGGTCGACGGGCCGGAAGCCTCGTACTCGGCGCTCTTCAAGGCGCCTTCCGGCCGCATCTACTGTTTCTACAACCACAACACCGACAACGTCCGGGACCTGATCGTGGACGACGAACACAGGCTGGTTCACCGCCGCCTGGACATCATCGGCCACTTCGTCTTCCGCTTCAGCGACGACCACGGCAGGACCTGGTCCGCTGAGCGCCATGACATCCCGATGCGTTCGTTCGATATCGACCGGTCCAAGCCGATGGGCGACGAGGTCCTCTTCTTCTGGAATGTCGGCCACCCGTTCGTCCGCGACGGTTCGTTCTACATCACCCTTCACAAGGTCGGCCATCAGCCGGGCGACAAGAGCCGCAGTTTCATGAAGCGCTCGGAAGGCGCCTTCCTGGTCAGCGACAACCTCCTGACCGAGCGCGATCCCGAGCGCATCGAGTGGCAGACGCTGCCGGACGGCGACTTCGGCCTGCGCGCCCCGGAGGACGCCGGTCCCGTCGCCGAGGAACAGAACGGCGTCCCGCTGGACGACGGTTCCCTCTACTGCGTTTACCGGACCACCTGCGGTTACCTGGCCGCGGCGACCAGCCGCGACGGCGGCCACACCTGGGAGGATCGCCAGTACGCGCGCTACGCGTCGGACGGCCGGCGCATCAAGAACCCGCGGGCCTGCCCGGCGATGTGGAAGACCGGAGCCGGGCGCTACCTGCTCTGGTTCCACAACAACAGCACCCTGACCGTCAACGACGGCCTCGGCGCCGGCAGCCGCAACCTGGTCTGGCTGAGCGCCGGCCGGGAGGAAGGCGGCAGCGTGCTCTGGTCGGAACCGGAGATCGGAGTGTACGTCGACGGCCAGGCCCGGGGCGTCAGCTACCCCGACCTCATCGAGGAGGACGGCCGCTGGTACTTCTCCGGCACGCAGAAGAGCGAGGCGCGAATCTGCGAGATCGACCGCGGGCTGCTCGCGACGATCTACGGCCAGGCCGAAGAACGCGCCGTGGTCGCCGAAGGCCTGGTCGTCGACCTCCAGGGCGAGGACTGCCGTCCGGGAAGTGAATCCCCGGCGCCCGCGCTGCCGGCGCTCTCCGGTACCATCCGGGGCCAGGAACTGCCGCTCGAGGGCCGCGGGGGCCTGAGTCTGGACGTCCGGCTGAAGCTGGAGGAAACCTCCGCGGGTCAGATAGTGCTGGACACCCGCGGGCCGGGTGGAACCGGCTACGCGCTCAAGACCGGCGACTTCGGCTCGCTGGTCTTCGAGATGTGTGACGGCTTCAACCACGCCTGCTGGGAGATCGACCGCGACCGGATAGCTGCCGGCAGCGAACACGCCGTGAGCCTGCTGGTCGACGGCGGCGCCAAGGTGATCCTCTGCGTCGTCGACGGCGTTCTCTGCGACGGCGGCGAGACGCGCGACTTCGGCTACGGGCGCTTCAACGATATGTTCAAGGACATCTCCGGAGGACCCGCACTGCGCCTGGGCGCGGGGTTGAAGGGCCGGCTGCACCGCGTGCGAGTCTACGACCGCTGCCTGCGGGTCGGCGAGGCGATCGGCAACCAGCGCGCGGACGGGACCGGTCTTCGCTTGGGAACAGGCCTGGCGGCGTCGCATTCTTGAAAGCGCGCCTCGCTTCCCTACACTCTCTTCTGCCGTCGGCAACACGGCACAGGCTGAAGGGAGCGGAGCATATGCCAGGCCCGGTGCGGGAATGGAATGAGCAGGTTTGCAGCGATATTCTCGCGCCGCAGGCCGCCAGCCGGGAAGAGCGTCCGTAGATGACCGTCCGCGCCGTCCTGCTCGGATTTGCCGGCGTCCTGTTTCTGGCCCTGTTCACGTTCTTCAACGACAAGGTGATCGGCGGGAATGACCTGACCGGTCACTTCGTTCCCTTCGCAGTCTTCGGGATCCTGGTGTGCGCGGTGTTGTTCATCAACCCCCTGCTCGGCAGGCTGCGGCGGAAGCTGGCCTTCTCGGGTGCTGAGCTGGCCGTGGCCGCCAGCATCTCTCTTTTCGCCTGCTTCGTTCCCGGCCGGGGCCTGATGCAGTTCTTCAACAACGCGATCATGATGCCTCACCACCACGCCCGGGTGCGGCCCTCCTGGAGAGGTGACGCCGTGCAGTTGCGGCCGGATCGCGTGAAGAGCTGGCCGGCCTTTGCCGATGCGCTGGCCCGCGGGCGCCGGGAGTCCGCCGGGGCCTGCCGCCGGTCGCTGTGGGCCGGGCTTCCGGCGAAGCTCCAGAAGCTGCTGGAGGCCCGGGAGACCGGGGCGGTCGTCCCTGCCGAGGCTCGCTCCGGGATCTGCGAAGCTGTCGGCGAGTACCTCAAGACCCGTGTCGACTGGCGCGAACCGGTCAGACAGGACGGGCTCAACCTGCCGGCTTACCTGCGCAGGCTGCTGGACGAGCCGGCCGGGGAGACCGCGGGGCGAGGGCGCGAGCGCCTCAACCGGGGAATGCTCGACCTGCTGTGCGCGGGCACGATCCATCCGCGCAGGCCGGGCCCGGTGGAGAGCGCCCCCGCGGAGATGCTGGCCGACGTCGACCGGCAGAGCGACTCCAGAGTGCTGGACGGCTTCGTGACCGGTCTGGCCGAGGGCGACCAGACGTTGCCGGTCTCCGAGGTACCCTGGGGGGCCTGGCTGCGGCCCTGGCTGTTCTGGATGCCGCTGGTTCTGGCCATTTCCGCGGCGGTCATCGGCCTGTCGCTGGTCTTCCACAGGCAGTGGGTCGACAACGAGCACCTGCCCTACCCGACGGTCCAGTTCGTGCACGAACTGCTCCCGGAAGAGGGCGGACTGATGCCGGCGGTCCTGCGCAACAGGTGGTTCTGGGCGGGCCTCAGCGTGGTGCTGCTGGTGCACCTGAACAACTACGCGGCCCGCTGGTGGCCCCAGGCGCTGATGCGGATTCCGACGTACATCGACCTGCGCCCCCTGCAGGAACTTCTCCCCGGCCTCCAGGCATCCAACAAGGCGCAGATCCTCGTGCTGCGCCTGGACTTTGCAGCCTTCGGCTTCGCCTACCTGCTGGCCAGGGACGTGTCATTCTCGCTGGGTATCGCCCCCTGGATCTACTGGATGATCATGGGCTACCTGGTTTCCACCTTCGGGATAGACCTCTCCGCCCAGTACGGAACCTTCAATCCCGGATTGCAGCCCTCGCTGCACGCCGGGGCCTACGTGGCGATGTTCGTCCTGCTGGTCATGGCCGCCCGCGGTCACCTGGCCGCCGCCTTCCGCCGCGGTCTCTGGCTGGGTCCCCCGTCGGATGATGTTCCCGAGCACGAGGCCTGGGGGGTGCGCGCTTTCCTCGCCGGCACGGTCTGCTTCGTAGTGCTGCTGGCCTGGGTAGGGCTTCCGCTCTGGCTGGGCCTTCTCTACGCCTGCGGCGCCATCGTGATCTTCACGGTGGTCAGCCGCATGCTGGCCGAGGGCGGCGTGTTCACCACCCAGTCCTGCTGGTACGCCGGTGCGCTGCTGTGGGGATTCCTGGGCGCGCGCTTCATCGGTCCCGACCGCATGCTGATAATGGGCATCGTGTCCTCGGTGTTGCTGATCACCTACCGCGAGGTACTGATGGGCTTCTCGGCGAGCGCCCTGCAGCTCTCCGGGCGCGAGGGAGTCCGTCCCGGGCGCATCGCCCTGAGCGGCGGCCTGGCGGTGGCGGTGGCCCTGGTCATCGCCGGCTGCACCACGCTGTATCTCCAGTACTCCCACGGCTCGACGCGCACAGGCGACGTCTGGACGCTGGAGAACGTGCCCTGCGCGCCCTACGAAAACGACGTGGCCATACGCAACCGCCTGGCGTCCCAGGATCTGCTGGGCGAGAGCCTGGCGGGAAAGAGCGGCAGCCTGGCCAACATCGCGCCGCACGCGGACTGCGTGATCGCCTTCGCCCTGGTCTTCGCCCTGGTGGTCGCATTCACCTGGCTGCGCCGGCGCTTCCCCTGGTGGCCGCTGCACCCGCTGATGTTCCTGGTGCTGGGCACCAACGACGCGGTCCTGCTTTCGGGATCGTTCCTGGCCGGGGGCACGGTCAAGTCCCTGGCGCAGCGCTACGGCGGCTGGAAGGTCTGCAACAACCTCAAGCCGATCATCGTCGGACTGATCGCCGGCGAGATGTTCGTCGGCATACTCACCGCCGTCATCGGCATCGTCTACTACTTCGTCACCGGCGAGCCGCCGGTGCGCTACAAGGTCTTCCTGGGCTGATTCCGGCGCGCGGCTACTTCTTCTCGAGTTTTACCAGCCGCACGTGGTCCACGCGCAGCCAGCCGTTCTTGGCCTTGGGGCCCAGGCGGATCCGAAACTGCTTCAGCCTGCCCTTCCAGCCCGGGGTATCCGCGCCGCCCAGGCGGTAGACGCGGTACTTCTGGTCGTAGATGTCGAACTCGTCGCGGGCGGATATGCTGCAGCTCATTCGCCTGGCGCCGTCCCACTTCTGCTCCGCCTCGGTCGTAAACTCAACGGTCAGGGTCTCGGCATCCGTCAGGTTGACCAGGGCGATCTCGATGCCGACCTTAGGGCCGATCCCGACACCGATCCTGTCCGGCGAGACCAGGCCGGCCTGCGGGCCCAATACCCGCCCGGCCAGCGCCGAGCCCATCTGGAACATCCGCTTGTGCATAGGCTTCAGCGGCTTCCAGCCGTCCCCCGGCGGCGTCTCCTTGTAGTTGTTGCCGTCAACGCGGGTGTACCACTCCCAGGCCTTGAGGATGTGCGAGCGGTCCGGCAGCCGCGCCGGCGTGGCGTGCGGTTTGCCGCCGCGAACGGTGAGCTCGCCCCGGTTGAGGATCAGCGGATTGTTGATCATCTTGTAGGCATTCCGCGTGCCGATCAGCGTCAACTTGCTGTCCGACCAGTTCTGGTAGGCGATCACCCGCGGCAGCTTCCTGAGCAACGCCAGCATCTCCAGGGCATTCCAGTCCTCGCGCGCCGTTCGCGCGCCGCACTCGCCGATCATCACCGGGTGCGGGTATTTCGGATTCCGAGTGCCGAACCTGTCAATATCGTGTTTCCACGCCCTTTCGAGCGACACGTTCGGGAACGACGAGTGCCCGTAGGCGTGCGGGGAGTACACGTCGAGGTACTTCCTGCCGGGGTACATGTCCCCGTAGGCGTCGCAGAGCCAGATCAGGTTGTGCAGCCCCTTCTTCTTGGTCAGGTAGTCGAACTGGAACCTCCAGAGCTTCGCGAAGTGCCTGCCCTTGCGTCCCCACCAGAAGTGGCCGCCCCAGCCCTCCACGAAGGGGTGGTAGAGCACCACCACGCCGGCGTCGGCCAGTTCCTTGATCCCCCTGGCGTGGGCGTCGAGCTGCCGGCAGAAGACCTTGTGCACCGGTTTGACCGGGTCGGAAAGGGCGTCCATCTCGGCGTTGCTCATCTGCGACTTGCGGGAGCTGCTGCGCCTGGGATTGAGCGCCCCGTAGGGGTTGGCGAACTGCGGCTCGAGCATCACCAGCCCGCCCCGCTTCCAGTGCCTGATCAGCAGCGGGTTGAATTCGTAGCTGATCTGGCCCTTGTCTATTTCCGTCCAGTGTTTGCGGCTGTACATGTCCGGCCAGCCGCATACGATCGCCGGGAAGCGCCCGGTGACCTGTTCGGACCAGATCTTGAGCTCGTGGTAGGCGTTGCCCGCGTGGTGGCCGGCCAGGTGACCGTGCAGGGGTCCTGAGACCCCCAGCGTGTTGCCGGAGACGACCCGCTCCCGGTTGCCGTTCTTCCTGAGCCCCTGGAGGTACTTCAGAATCCTGCGGGTCTCTGCGGTGGCCTCGGGGTCGGCGCACTCCAGGGCGTAGCAGCATTCGGCCGCCAGCAGGGCGGCACAGAACAGCACAAGGGTCTTGGTCATCACTCGTTGCCTCCTATTGGTAATCGACCGGGGATCGATTGGGAGTCGATCCGACCCGGACTCCGGGTCCTTTGAACCGGCGCCGTGCGGCCACCATCCTATTCCCGGCTACGGGAACCTTCAAATGCCGGTTACCTGGCCGGCTCGTCGACCGGGATCTCGTGCGCGCCGATGTCGGGCTTGCCGGCGTAGATGGGGTTCTTCCAGAAGTCGCGTCCGCCGTTTCCCTTGATCTCCGCCCCGGCATCCCGACAGGGAGAGCCGGGTCGGATCCGGTAGTTGTCGGCGTGCTTGATACCGTCCCGGGGCGGGCAGACCTTGACCAGCTGCGGGTCAGCGGTCAGTTTCCGGGGATCCTTGAGCCCCCGGTGCGGGCCGAAGAAGCAGTTGTTCCGGAAGGTCGGGCTTCCAGGGTGATTCGTCCTGATCTTCGAGTAGAAGATGTTGTTCGCAAGCTGGATCAGCTTGTTGTTCTTGACGGTGAAGGGCTGGGAGCTCAGGTTCACGAACGTGTTGTTGTAGATCGAGACCTTTCCCGGGCCGCGGATGCCGAAACCCTGCCGGGGCGCGCGTTTGGCCCGGTCGTCGACCGAAACGTTGTAGCGGAAGATCACGCTCCCGCGGTTGGAGGGCATGACCATCAGCACGCCGCCCTCGTTGCCGTGGGTGTAGTTGTACTGGAACACGTGCGTGCCGCTGCACTCGTTGTCCACGTCAAAGGCGTGGCCGTCGTTCATCCACAGCCGGGTGCGGGCCACCTCGTTGTGCTCGAACACCGAGTTGTGCGTGTACCACCCCACCCAGATCCCGGCGAGGACCTGGGTCCCGGACTCCCCCGGCTTGCCGTAGATCCCCGCTTCGTAGCAGCGGTTGCCCGAGACCAGAGCGTTGCGCGCGTAAGTGACGATCAGACCGTCGGCGCCGGTGCGCCTGATGAGGTTGTTGCAGAAGGCCACCCGGTCTGAGCGCAGGGCGTCCTTGCCCTTGCGTCCACGCTTCTTCTTCAGCCGGCTCCCGCAAATCAGGCGGCAGCCGACGCCGCGGATGTCGATCATGCGGCAGCCCTCCACGCGAAGGTTTTCCAGTTCGATGCCCGAGCTGTTCTGGACGTAGATCCCGGCGTTGGCGTAGAAGCTCGGCTTGGTCCGGCGGGTGACCACGCCTGACACATCGTGGACGAACAGGCGCCTGAGCAGCAGGTGGCCCGGCCTGGTGCCGGGCTTGGCGTCGGCGGCGCCGGGGAACTTCTTCCGGCTCTTGCCTGTCCAGCGCACATCAATGCCCGAGCGCAGCGTCTTGCCGTCCTGCTTTCCGGGATTGGTGATCTCCAGATCCTCGACGGTCAGGTGCGAGGAATCCATGACCAGCACCGCCCGGCGGGCGCCACCGCCGTCGATGCAGGGGAGTTCTCCCTCGCCGTACTTGCCGACCAGGGCCCGTTTGTCCTCTTCTCCCACGGCTTCGACCGTCAGCGTGCCTTGCCACGTGCAGCCCGCCCGGAAGAGCAGCCGGTCGCCGGGTCCCAGCTTCTGCTCGCCGGCCCGCTTGAGCGTCTTCCAGGCCTTGTCCGGACTCGTACCGGGGTTCTCGTCGTTGCCGGCCTGCGAGTCGACGTGGTAGCTCGCCCCCCAGGCCAAGCCCGCCATGCTGGTCATCGCCAGGGTCAGGCACAAACGTTGCATGTCCATGTCCTTTCCGGGTCCTTTCCGGGGATGACCGGCCCGCGGCGTGCAGGCCGCTCCCCCGGATACTACACCGCCGCAGCCGGATGCTCCGGCCCAATCCCGGCAGGTGCGTTGCGCGCTTTCGGGGTATCATGTATGATCCCCGGCGCATGAAGACGCCAGGGTCCGCTTTACCCTCCCGTTGCTCTCGCGGCGGCCCGCCCCGGCGGGCGCTGTTCGCGCGGCGCGCGACGGCCCGGCATCGCCGGCTCGCCGGGGAGAAGCCGCCGGCATGACCGTTCGCAGCGTGGTGCTGGGCCTGCTGGGCGCGATCGCCATATGCGCGGTGACCTACCTCAACGATCACGTGCTGCGCCAGACGCACCTGGTCGGCAATCACATGCCCTTCGCGGTCTACGGGCTGTTGATCGTCTTCCTGCTGCTGCTGCACCGCCGCTGGCGCGCGCTGGCGCTCACCGGAAGCGAGATCGCGGTGATCATGGCCATGGTCCTGGCGTCCTGCGCCATTCCGGGCTCTGGGCTGATGCGCACCTTCACGGCTTCGCTGATATTGCCCCATCACTACGAGCGCACCAATCCCGGCTGGCGCAAGCACCGCCTGCTCGAACAAGTCCCCGACAAGATGCTGGCGGACGTCTCCGGAAAGGACGACGAGGTGCTCGGCGGTTACCTGCAGGGCCTCTCGGAAGGCACCGGGCACGCCGCCATCGGCGACGTGCCCTGGCAGGGCTGGACCGGGACCCTGCTGTTCTGGATCCCGCTGATCATCACGCTGTTCCTGGCGCTGCTGAGCCTCTCGGTGGTGCTGCACCGCCAGTGGTCTCAGCACGAGCACCTGCCCTACCCGGTGGCCGCCTTCACCGACGCGATGCTGCCCGACGCGTCCGACGGCCAGAACCGGGTCGCCTCGGTCTTCAGGAACAGGTCCTTCTGGGTCGCGGTCGGCGTGGTGGTGGCGATTCACTCCTGCAACTACCTCGCGCGGTGGTTCCCGCAGTACGTGATCCCCATTACGTTGCGGCTGGACCTGGTGCCCCTGCAGCAGATCCTGGGCCTGCGGGGCGTGTCGGTCGGCAACATGTTCCGGCCCACGATCTACTTCACGATCATCGGAATCGCGTTCCTGATCCCCGCCGATCTCTCCGCCGGCTTCGGCATAGGCCCTTACCTGTGGGCCGGCGTGGTCGCGGTGTTCGCCGGTTACGGGCTCAACCTCAACTCGCCGGTGGCGGGGACCGAATATTACACCGGGCTGACCCCGCGGTCCTTCCTGCTCTTCGGCTCCTGCACCGGGGTGTTCCTGTCGCTGCTCTACACCGGGCGCCACCACTACGCCTCGACGTTCCGGCACGCGTTCCGCCTGAGGCCGAATGGAAAGGCGGACGTCGCGGCGGTGTGGGGCCTGCGCGCCTTCGGGCTCCTGAGCCTGCTTTTCGTGGTCCAGCTGGCGCTGGCCGGGATATCCTGGCCCCTGGCCTGCCTGTACCTGCTGCTGCTGGTTATCTGCCACACGGTCATGGGGCGGGTGATCGCCGAGGGCGGGGTGTTCCACTTCCAGATCAACGCCTTTCCCTGCATGGTGCTCTGGGGCCTGCTGGGAGTCTCCACGGTGGGACCCACGGTGCTGCTGCTGATGCAGATCGCGACCATGGTGATGATCATCGACCCGCGCGAGGCCCTGATGCCCTTCGTGGTCAACGCCAACAAGCTCCTGGAGTTGCGCGGCGCGCCCCTGGGCCGCACCGCGCTGGCGGCAGGGGCCGCGCTGGTCGTCGGTCTGGCGGTGGCCGTTCCGGTCACCCTCTACATCCAGTACGATCGTCCCCAGTCGCTGCAGCGCGACCGGTGGGGCTACGAGCGCGTTCCCAAGATGCCCTTCGACAACGCGCTTCAGGTCCGGCAGCGCTTGGTGGCCACCGGCGAGAGCGAAACCCTGGAGTCCCTCTCGGCCTGGGAGCGGATCACGTCGATCAGGCCGAACGGAGTCTGCACGATCGCGCTGGTCGCCGGGCTGGGGCTGGTGCTGATCTGTGCCGCGGGGCGCCTGCGCTTCTCGGGCTGGCCGCTGCACCCGCTGCTGTTCGTGCTCTGGACCACCTGGCACGCGCGACACTTCGCGTTCACGTTCCTGCTGGGCTGGGGCATCAAGTACGCGATCATGCGCTACGGTGGCACCGGGCTTTACGGCCGGGTCAAGCCGGTGATGTTCGGGCTGATCGCCGGCGAGATCCTGGGCGCCATGCTGCCCAACGTGGTCGGTCTGGTCTACTACCTGGCCACCGGCGACAACCCGGTGGCCTTCCATGTCTTCCCGGGCTGAACCCCGGCACTCCTCAAGAGGGCGCAGTCCTGCGTAGCTCGCAAGAGCGAAGCAGGGCCCAGCGCTGCGTAGCTCGCAAGAGCGAAGCAGGAAGGCTACCGCCCGGCCCCCTGGCGGGCCGAGCGCCGGTAGGCGCCGGGCGGCATCCCGTAGTGCCGGCGGAAGGTCTTTGAGAACTGGGCGGGGTCGCCGAGGCCCAGTTCGCGGGCGATGCGCTTGAGCGCGTCGTCGGTGCGTTCCAGGCGCAGGGCGGCGGCGCGCAGCCGGGCGCGCAGTACGTACTGGTGCGGGGCGACACCGGTGTGCTCGGTGAAGCTCTTGCGCAAGTGGCTGCAGGACAGGTTCATCTGGCGGGCCAGTCCCGGGAAGTCCACTTTCGAGCCGGGGTCCATGTTGATCCGCGAGCATATCCGGTCGAGCTCGCCGGCGTGGCGGCGCTCGTTCCGGTGCCCGGCGAGTTCCTCGGCGGCGCGCACCAGCACCTGCTCGAGGTAGACCACGGCGTTGGCGTTGTGCGTACTCCTGTGCAGCAGCGAGTGGTGGATCGCGGTGAAGAGGTCGCGAAACACGTTCACCCGCCTGACCGGGATGAACACTTCGCCGCAGAGCCGGCAGAATCCCTCCTGGTAGAGCTTCTCCGCGCGGCTGCCCCGGAAGGTAACGAAGTAGTGTTCCCAGCCCCCCTCGTCGAGCGAGCCGTAGCTGTAGGTGTACCTCGGTGACTGCCAGCGCAGCGTGGGCGCGCTGAAGGCGTGGGCCCGGCCGGGCATCTGCTGGAAGTACATCCGGCCAGATGCCATCAGTTCGACCGAGTAGTGCCGCGGAGACCGGTTTGTGATGTGCCCCCGGTAGTTCCTGTAGACCCCGGAGTGGACCGGCTCGATGTCGGAAAAGTAGCTGAGGGTACTCATTTATGACAAAGGCCGGGTATTTGTGACAAGAGAATAAAGGCCGCTGTATTTGCGCATGGGGCCATTATAGGCCATATTGGCTGTGGATCAAGGGTGCTTGGGGCGCTCACTTTTGCCAATTACAATCTGCATGGCGACGCACGGGAGTTCTGCATGAAGATACGACTCGGGTGCCAGACAATCATCTGGGGAGACAATCCGGCGGAACGCTTCGACCGGATACTCCCGGCGGTCAGGGCCGCCGGGTTCGACGGCGTGGAGATCGGGTTCAGGCACATCAGGGACCTGCCCCCGGAGGGGCTCAAGGCCAGCCTCCGGGAGCACGACCTGGTGCTGGCCGCCTCGCACATCGGCGGCAACCTGGAGGACCCCGACCAGGCCGGCGGGGAGCGCTCGTTGCTCGATGCCGCTCTGGACTACCTGGCGGCCGCGGGCTGCTCGCGGCTGATGTTCTCGGGGCTGAACGGCGAGTCCGTCGACGCGGTGGCCGGCGACATCGCCGTGCTGGGGCGGGCCGCGGAGTCCGCCGCGGGCCGCGGCGTGCAGCTGCACTATCACAACCACCACTGGGAATTCCTGCGCGAGGGGATAATGGAGGCGGTGCTCGAGCGCACGCCCGATTCGCTGCTGCTGTGTCCGGATGTCGGCTGGCTCTATCGCGCCGGCGTGGACGCGAGGTCCTTCCTCGAGCAGAACGCTTCACGCGTAGGCGCGCTGCACTTCAAGGACTTCGCCACGCCCGGAGACGGGCAGGTCTCGTTCAACCTCGACACCGTGCCGCTGGGAGAGGGGTTGGCGCCCCTGCGCGAGGTGGCGGAGTGGCTGCGGACCGGGCCGCTGGCGGTCGACCCGCTGTGGGTAATAGCCGAACAGGACCGGCACGACGGTCCCGCCGAAGAGGCGGTGTCAGTCAGCGGACGGTTTCTGCGGCAGGTCCTGAAGACGGAGGCATCATGACCGGCAAAGGAAGCGCGGCGCGCGGCGTTGCCGTGCTGGGCTGCGGCGACATGGGTCGTGCCCACGCCGCGGCCTGGCAGGAGCGGGAAGATTCCCGAGTCGTGGCCGTCTTCGACCCCGACCGGGAAAGGGCCGAGGCGATGGCCGCCGGGACCGGGGCGGAGGTCTGCGAGTCCTGGCAGGCAGCGATAGAGAAACCCGGCGTCCAGGCGGTCAGCATCTGCACCCCGATCTGCTTTCACGCCGGGATGGCCGGGCACGCAGCGAAGCACGGTCGCCACGTGCTGACCGAGAAGGCCATCGCGCTCACCCTGGAGGATGCCGATTCAATGATCGCCGCAGCGGCCGCCGCGGGCGTCAAGCTGGTGGTCGCCTACCAGCACCGCACCTTCCCGCAGCACCGCACCTGGCGCTCGCTGGTGCAGCGCGGCATTCTCGAGGGTCCCCTGCACGTCAGGTTCGAGGACATCCGCAGCATCCGGCCCAAGCCGGCAATGCACCGGCGCAGCATGAACGGCGGGCCGGTCATCGACATGGCCGGCCACCACTTCGACCTGTTGCGCTACTTCACGGGGGGCGAACCGCTACGCGTCACCGCCCACGGTCACTGCTTCGGCGCGTCCAAGCCGGAACTGCGGAACATCGAGGACCCGGCCGTGGACGCCGCCGAGATCCTGGTGGAGTACACCGGCGGGCACGTCCTGTCCACGTACATCAACTGGGGGCTGCCGGCCGGGTATCCCGGGAGCTTCTCCGCGAGCGTGCGTACCGCCGAGGTGGTGAGCGTCCCGGTCAAGGACGGGATAGCGGTCCGCCGCGGTGAGAACGAGGAGCTCTGCGAAACCGTTCCGGGTCTCACCGGCACGGCCGGGCGCGTGGAGGACCTGGTCAGCGCGATTGAAGCCGACGCGCGACCCGAAGTCGCCGGCGAGGACGGGCGCAAGGCCCTCGAGGTCTGCCTGGCCGCCCTCGAGTCGATCGCCACCGGGAAGACTGTGGAACTGGCCTGAGGGCAACAGCGGGATGCAGCCGGCAACCACGCTGTTCGTACTCGTCGTGACGCACGTGGTCGGTGGCGTGGCGGCTTTCGGCTCGGCGCTCCTGGCTCTGCCGCTGCTGCTGCTGATCGGGTGGGATCTGCAGCCGGCCGTGGCCCTGGTGGTGATCGTGGGGCTGGTGCAGGCCCTGCAGATGACCCTGGCGACCTGGCGCGGCGCCGACCGGAAAGCGCTGGTTCGCATCCTGGTTGTGGCCGGCATCGGCATCCCGATCGGATTCGTGGTCGCCGGCCTTCTCCCCGAACGAAGCCTGGGGGCCTTGCTGGGCGGCCTGCTGATCGCCGCCGGCGCCTCGCGCCTGCTGGAACGCCGCGCCGGCAGGGAGTGGTCGCCCCCGCGCTGGGCCATGAACGCCCTGTTGCTGGCCGGCGGAGTGGTGCACGGCGCCTTCGGGACCGGGGGCGCCACGCTCACGATATACGGGCGTTATGCGTTCAGGGACAAGGAGGCGTTCAGGGGCACGCTTTCGATCATGTGGCTGATCCTGAACGTATTCGTCCTGGCCCGACTGCTGCTGCAGGGCCACGCCGGGCGCACGGTCCTGCTTGCGGCCTTGCCCGGAGTTCCCGCCGTGATTCTGGCGACCTGGGCAGGAGAGCGGATCGCGCGCCGGCTCTCGCGGGAACAGTTCGCCGCTGCGGTGGCCGTGCTGCTCTGCGCGGCCGGGGTTCTGACCGCTTGCCGGAGCATCGACATGGTGAGCCTGGACTTCTTTGGAGCAAGACAATGACAAACATCGAACGCAACAAGCAGCTCATCGCACAGATATTCGCGGGGAAGGCGGATCGCCCCGCTATCCTCTACCGGCCGCTGATGGTGCCGCTGCGCGAGGTCGGCGACTTCACCCTCTCGGGGGAACCGGTGAAGAAGTGGGTCCCCTGGGTGGTCGAGAACTACCGCCGCCAGGTGGAGTCCCTCGAGCGCCACGGGGACGACAGCGTCCCGGTGGCCAAGCTGGCCACCGGGACCCAGATCTTCGCCAACGCCTTCGGCTGCGACGTGCACTACCCGCCGGACAGCAATCCCTGCGCCATGCCCCTGGCCCATGACTCCGCAGATGCCGAAAAGGTCGAGGTCCCCGATATCTGGAAGACCCCCTGCCTGTACCGCGTCTTCGAACTGGGCCACGCCGTGCTCCGCGAACTGGGCCCGGAGGCTGCGCTGGGCCCCTGCGATCTTCAGACCGGGTTTGACATCGCCGGCCTGATCTGGGACAAGAACGACCTGTTCTGCGCCATGGCGCTGGAGCCGGAGGCGGTCCGGTGCCTGGCTGACAAGTGCGCGCTGCTGCTGAAGACCTTTCTCGGCGAACTGCGCAGGGAGTTCCCGACCATGAGTCCCTGTCACTATCCCGGCCACTGGGTGCCCCCGGAGCTGGGGCCCTGGGTGTCCTGTGACGAGGTGGGCTCGATGAGCCCGGAGATGTTCGAGGAGTTCTGCCTGCCGGAGCTCAACGACCTCTCCGAGGCGTTCGGCGGCGTGGCCATGCACTGCTGCGCCGACGCCGAGCACCAGTTCCCGGGCTTCAACCGGGTAGAGAACTTCTACGCCTTCAATCGCGTGCAGTCGAAGCGCGGCTACCTGCCGCTGCTGGACCACTTCACGGGCCCGGACGCGCCGGTGCACTGCCTGGGCACGCTGCCGGTCGAAACCGTCGAGGCACTGGTGACCGGCGCTCCCGCGGGCACCCGCTTCGTGCTCCAGCACATGGGCGACAAGGACGACGCCGTCGCCGCCGAGTGGCTGGCGCGCTGCCGCGAAATAGCCGAAATGGTGCCGCAATGACTTCGCGCGAGATCGTCAGGCGCTGCATCGAGTTCCGCGACCCGCCGCGGGTCGCCTGGCACTTCCGCACCGACCCGGTGGACGGTCGGGTCTGGGACGAGACCGACTTCGCCGGCGTCTCCTGCGCAGCCGACCCCGGGTTCGTCCGCAAGCCCGGCCAGAACGAGTGGGGCGACGAGTGGGGCGTGCGCAAGAGGACCCTGACCACCCAGGTGGGCGAGGCCGTGGGCTTTCCGCTGGCCGACGGCTGGCACCTGCTGGAAGATTACCGTTTCCCGGACTTCGAGGCGCCCTGGCGCTGGGAGGGCTTCGGCGAGAAGGTCGCGGCGGGGCATGCCGCCGGCAGGTACGTCTACGCGGCGATCCCCACGCTGATGCAGCTGCCCGCCAACCTGCGGGGCATGGAGAACTGGTTCGCCGACAATCTCCTCGAAAAGGAGAATCTCGCGCGACTGCTCGACCGCATCGTGGAGATTCGCGCAGGGATTATCGAGCGCTACGCGGCCGCCGGCGTTGACGGGGTCATCACCTACGACGACATGGGCACCAACGATCGCACACTGGTCAGCCCGGACACGTTCCGGGAGCTGTACCTGCCTCGTTACAGGGCGACCGTGGACCTGCTGCACCAGCGCGGGATGCACTTCATCCACCACTGCTGCGGCCAGGTCCGCGAGCTGATGGACATGATCGTCGAGGCCGGCTGCGACGTGATCCAGCTGGACCAGCCGACGCTCATGGGCATCGAGTGGCTGGGCGGGAACTACGCCGGCCGGATCTGTTTCTGGAATTGCGTGGACATCCAGACCACCATGAACGGCGAGGACCTCGGGGCCATCGAGGCCGAAGCGCGCGAGCAGGTCCGCCACCTCGGCGGCCGCCGCGGCGGCTTCATGGTCAAGGCCTACCAGCAGCCGGAGTCCATCGGCCTGACCGTCGAGAAGGTGGATCGGCAGTACCGGGCTTTCGTGAAGTGCGGAAGCCGCCCGCCAGACAGTTGAACAGCAACCGGCCGGCGCCCCCGGCTCCCGTGACTGAACGGAGAAGACCATGCGCGACTTCATCGGAATGGAACAGTTCATTGACGAGGACTACGCCCGGCGCACCGACCACCGCTTCCACGCCCTGGGCTGCCCGCTCTCGCCCGACTTCGGCCGCGCGCGCCGGGAAGCCGCCGAGGAAAGCCGGCGCATGCGCCGCAAACAGCCCTGGGCCACGCAGACCGACATCGCCTGGACGATCTGCCTGAACCGCGCGGGAGTGATCGACCGCGACAGGGCCGCAACCGTACTCTCGGCGCTGGAAGAGGTCCGCGACGTCGAGGAGGGCGTCTCCGGCGAGGAGCGCCTGGTCAAGGTCCTCGGCGGCGACATGGACACCGCCAGCATCGTCAACTACGGGCGAACCCTGCAGGAGCCGATGTACCGCCTGAAGCTGCGCGACAAGCTGCTGGACGTATTCGACGACCTGCTGGAGCTCATCGAGCTGACCCACGGAATCGCGATGGACAACCTGGAAACGGTCATGGTCGGTCACACCCACATGAACCACGGCCAGCCCATCACCTACGCGCACTATTTGGTCGCAACCTTCGACGGCCTCTACCGCGGCGTGGAGCAGCTGGAGCTGGCCTACCGCTTCACCAACGTGAACTCCGGCGGGTGCGGGTCCTGTTCGGGAACCACCTGGCCGGTCGATCGCGAGCTGATGGCGGATCTGCTGGGCCTCGACGGCGTGATGGAGCCCACCTACGACTGCGAGGCCTCCCAGGACCACTCCATGGCCATCGCCTTCGCGCTCTCGAACGTCGCCATACACGTCAGCCGCTACGCCCGCAACCAGTACATCTGGGCCTTCGACGAGTTCGACATGTTCCGCACCCACCCCTCGATGTGCGGGATGAGCTCGTTCATGCCCCAGAAGTGCGACCCCTGCTCGATGTTCGAGTGGGTGGGCATCTGCGCGGGCGACGTGATGGCCGAGGCCGCGCGCGGCATGTTCCACCTCAAGGGCGAGCCCCACGCCGACGTGCAGGCCGCCTTCCAGCAGCCCTTCGTGGCCGCCGAATGCATGACCCGGGCCCAGGCCCTCATCGGAACCTATCATGATCTGCTCAAGCACAGCATTCCCCAGAAGGAACGCATGCTGAAGATAGTCCGTGCCGGCTACAGCTGCGCCACGGAAGTCGCCTCGCACCTCATCGAGAAGGGCGGCTACGGCGGGCGCCTGGCGCACAGCATCTCCGCAACCATGGTCCGCAAGGCCCGGGAGCGGGGGCTGAAGAGCTACCAGTGCACCGGCGAACTGCTCGACGAGGCCGCCGGGTACCTCGGGGTGCGCAAGCCGGGCCTGGACACCGAAACCGTGCGCCGGCTGCTGGACCCCGAAGAGTTCATCCGCACGCACAACCGTCTCGGGGGCACCGCGCCGGAGGAGAACCGGCGGCTGCTCGAGAAGCGCGCCGGGCAGCTGGCCGAGGCTCTCGAGCGCCAGCGCACCCGGCGCGAGCGGGTGCGCTCGGCACTCGAAAGCCTCGACCGCGCGTCCGCAGAGATCCGTGGTTTGGCGTGAGGATGGTAGTGGCCCGTGCACTTCCGGCTTGCTGCGGGTTGACTTCGGTTTTGGTGTTGACCGCTTCTGCTCGACGCGGTTAGATATCCCCCAACCGTCGCCTCGCGAGGGTCCCGGCAGCCAAGCGGGCCCCTGCAGCGTGGCGTCCTAACCGACCACATCAGGAGGTTTATCGAATGCGAAAGCTTGTTGGTCTGCTGGCCGTCCTGGCCGTCCTGGCGCTCTCGGGCGCCTCAGCCGCCCTTGCCGGCGAAGCCGGCGGGCAGAAGGAAGACGCCGAATCCAGGATCCCTGAGCTCATCCGCCAGCTCGGCGACGAGGCCTGGGACAAGCGTGAGGCGGCCTCCAAGGCGCTGGAGAAGATCGGCAGGCCCGCGCTGCCCGCGTTGCGCAAGGCGGCCGAGAGCGAGGACGCCGAGGTTTCCGCGCGCGCCAAGAGGCTCATCGAGAAGATCGCCCCGGCGCCCAGGCCCGGGAAGGCCGTCCGGGTGCCGGCGGCCGGGGGCCTGCCGGCGATCCGCGTCCAGGGCGGCGGGCGCCTGGTGATCGGCAAGGGGGCCAACGCCCTGGTGATCGCCCCCCCGAAGGGCCAGAACCTCAAGATCTACAGCATCCGCAGCGACGAGGGCATCGCCACCGTCACTGAGATGGGCAAGCGGATCTCGGTACAGATCAAGCCCGAAAAGAAGGGCGCAAAGACCCGCAGCTACACTGCCGGGGACCGCGCCGAGTTCCGCAAGAAGCACCGCGCCGTCTTCCTGAAGTACCTCGCGACCGACGAGGAGAAGAAGCAGGCCGCCAAGGAGGACAAGGCCAAGGCCGCCGCGGGCAAGACGGAGAAGAAGGAACCGGACGAGGACAAGGCCAGGGCCAAGGCCAGGGCAGAAGCCCGGGGCCGTACCGAAGCGGCGCGCGAACGCGCGCTCCTGAAGACGCTCAAGAAGCTCGACGAGCAGGCGCCCGCCAAGGCCGGAAGCGACTCCCGCTGAAACGGCGCTCCCCCCCCCCCCCCCCCCACCGGGGGGCGCAACCAGAGACCGCGAGGACCCGGGAACCAACTCCCGGGTCCTTTCCGTTGCGGGGGGGCTGGTGCACCGACCCCGAGCCGATTTCGACCCCGACGCCGAGCCGGACCGGAAACCGGGAAAGCCGGACTTCAGGGAGGCGGTCCGCGCGAAATCGAACCCCGCAGGCCGGCGAGAGGGACAGGAAGGTTTGGCAGGATCGGGGTTCAGGCCACGGGCACACAATCAGTTCTTGTGGTCCGACGAGAACTGCAGAATTGGGCGGCCCGGCAGGTTGTCCCAGGCCGCCTGTGTGTCCTGAGTTTGAAGTCAACGGCGCCGGGCGTTAACCTTTCTGCCAGGTGAGAAGCAGCGAGGAGAACCCGTGATGCGCCCGACCGTTGCCTGCTACTACTTTCCGAATTACCATCCCGACGCCCGCAACGCCGCCGTGCACGGCGAGGGCTGGACTGAGTGGGAGCTGGTCAAGGCGGCCCGCCCGCGTTTCCCGGGACACCAGCAGCCGATAGTCCCGGCCTGGGGATACACCGACGAGTCCAAACCGGAGATAATGGCCCGCAAGATCGACGCGGCCGCGGATCACGGGATCGACGCGTTTATCTTCGACTGGTACTGGTACGACGACGGCCCCTTCCTGCAGCGCGCGCTGGACGAGGGTTTTCTCGGCGCGGAGAACAACGACCGGGTCAAGTTCTCTTTGATGTGGGCCAACCACGACTGGAAGAATATCCACCCCTACAGGCAGGGAACCGAGATCGAAGTTCTCTTCCCCGGGAAGTTCAAGCCGGTCACTTTCGAAACCATCTGTGATCACGTGATCGAGAAGTACTTCATGCACCCGGGCTACTGGCGCATCGATGGCGCGCCGTACTTCTCCATCTATCAGCTCAGCATGCTGTTGGAGAGCTTTGGAAGCGTGGAGTCCGCGCGTGCGGCCCTGGATGACTTCCGGGCCCGCGCCCGCAGGGCCGGTCTGCCCGGCGTGCATCTCAACGCGGTGGTATGGGGCCGGCCGATTCTGCCCGGCGAGAGCATTCCGGCCGATCTCGCGGAGGTGGTCGCGGAACTGGGTTTTGACAGCGTTACCTCCTACGTGTGGATCCATCACGTGAGGATGCCGGAAATGCAGACCGACTACCGCCACGTGCAGGAGAAGTACTTCGAGTACTGGGGCGAGGCCCGGGAGAAGCTCGATGTGCCGTATTTCCCGAACGTGACCATGGGCTGGGACTCCAGTCCCCGGGCGCATCAGGACGACCCTTTCCGGAACCAGGGCTACCCCTTCACCAATACTATAGGCGGCAACACCCCGGAGCGTTTCGGCGCAGCAGTCGGCGAAACAGTCCGGCGGCTGAAAGAGCACGGCGGCCCGCAGGTATTCAATATCAACTGCTGGAACGAGTGGACCGAGGGCAGCTACCTCGAACCCGACCAGCGCCACGGCATGGCCTACCTGGAAGCGTTGCGCGAAGCGCTGAAGTAGAAGCCGATATCCGGTCCCGCACGCAATCGTTGTCGGCGGTGAGCTCGGCCGAATAATAGAACAGGGCGGGAGCCGCGACTGTTCTCCTCTCTCCTTTCTCCTCCCTCCTCCTCTACCAGAAATGAGAAGCCCGGACCGAAGTCCGGGCTTCTGATTTCTGGTACCCCCTCCCGGGTCAGCAGACTGGCCGCCTTGCTTAAGCCCTTGTGTTTCACTCTACGTGTGCCCGTGGGCAAGAAAGGCGTTCAGAAGAAGATGAGCTTGCCGAGGATCATCTGGGCGCCTTCGCAGATTCTGCGGCCTTGATCTTCTCAAGCGCTCCCGCGGCGGCGGTGCGCACCATCGGGTCATCGTCGCTAAGGAGACGCAGCAGGGCGGGGGTCGCCTCTTTCGCGACAGGGACCACGCTCTCCAGCGCACTCGCGGCGAGGTAGCGAAGGGATGTGTCCTTCTCCTGCAGGAGCTTGATCAGTCCGGGGACCGCGGGTTTCCCGATGTTCTTCAGCGAGACCATGGCCAGCGCCCCCACGTAGTTGTCGTCCTGTTTGCTTCGCACCGCGACTACGAGAGCGGGCACGACGACGTCCGTTGCGCCCACCCTGGCCAGTGCTCGTACGGCAGCATGACGCGCAGCCGTGTGACAACGGCTGTCATTCATCAGCCGGATCAAGCCTGTTGCCGCCGAAGCGGAGTCGGGCTTGATAGCCCCCAACGCATCCGCGGCTGCCCTGCGAACACCGTGACGGACGTCCGAAAGCAGAGGGATCAGGGCCCTGGTCGCATCCACGGCCTTCGGGCCGATGCTTCCCAGAGCACGGGCGCATTCCTCGCGAACCGCGGGATCTGCATCGCCGAGGGCGTGGACCAGCGCCGGAACGGCGACAACCGCTGGTGGCCCTATGCGCCTGAGCGCATTGGCCGCATGAAATCTGGTCAGGTCGTCCGGACTGCGAAGAAACGGGATGATCTCGGGTATTGCCCTGGCGCCACAGGCACCCAGCAGGCGAACGGCCTTGGGTTCGTGCGTCGCGATCCAGTTTGGCATCCGCGTGTACAGGCGCAACAGCCTGAGAGCCTCTCCAGGACCACCCAGCTGCTGCACGAACTCATCTTCGCTGTCCGCATGAAAGTCGAAGTTCCTGATCACCCTGTCCGTCCGCCACACCGGCACCACCACCAGCCAGCAGAAGATCGCTGTGGATATGAGGAGGGTGAGGGCTACTCCCCACAGAATGTAGAGTCTGCGGGAGCGCTTCACGGGAGCAGGCTGTTGGTCGCTCATTTGCGCCTCCCGTACTTGGCCTTGCCTTCGCGGTTCCACCAGTCCTGGAAGCGCTTGCGGGCGGGAGTCACCAGATCCCCCTTCTGCTGCCTGGGGTCTTCTTCGGGGAAGTCCTGGCCGGTGATCCGATCTGCGTTCCTGAGGGCGACCACGGCCACCCAGTAGTTGGGATCTTCCCTGGTGATGACCTCGCCCAGAATCGGCAGGGCCCACGTATCTTGGGGGCGCCTCAACGCCGCCACGACCTCGAACTGCAGGTGCACGCTCTCCTCGCCCAGCAGCCTGCGCAGTGCCCCCGCACTGCTCGGACCCACATCTGCGAGCCTCCGTGCGGCGATGGTGCACGGGCCCGCAAGCGGAGGGTCGCCCTCGAGAACGAGCTCAGTGGTCGGAGCGTTCGCGAGAACCTGTCCTTCCCAGTACCAGATCCTCAGCGGCGTCCAGACGAAGCAGAAGACAGCGAACAGGAACGCCAGGACCCCAGCACCGACGTAGAAGCCAAGCAGGCTCTTCTTCCTTCCCGGAGCTTCAGCAGGTACTGGTCCTTCCGGCATACACCCTCCGCTTGGAGTATATTCAACTGCTATACGGACGCCAGGAAGTACTTCGCGTGACGGGGTACAAGGATTGGCCGGTTTGTACCCCGGTGCCACACCAAGCTCTTCGGCCCGCGTGCAATAGAAACGCCCCGGGAGGTTTCCGGGGCGCCTCGGTGATTGCGTCAAGACTCTTGCTCCTTCAGAGCGGTCTGAGTATCATGGGGCCGGATGGCGCTGCGTGGGGCAGCGAACTCGAGAGGCGCACAGGGCGAACCATGCCGGAGATATCGAGATTCCTCGGAATCGTGATCGCCATGTACTACCGGGATCACGCCCCGCCGCACTTCCACGCCATCTACGGGGAGTACGAGATAGTGGTGGACATCAACACCGGAGTCGTGCAGGGCTCCTTTCCCCGCAGGGCACAGAGCCACGTGATCGAGTGGCTCGGGCTGCACAGGAACGAGCTGCTCGAAGACTGGGATCTGGCCAGGAACAGCCAGCCCCTCAACAAGATTGACCCGCTGGAGTAGAGCGATGACGCCCAGACTCGTGAAAGCCGATTACGTGCGGGACTTCACCGTGCGCCTGCGCTTCGCCGACGGCACCGAGGGCGAGGTGGATCTCTCCCCGGAGCTCACCGGTGGAGTTTTCGAGGCGCTTCGCGACGTCGAGTACTTCAAGCAGCTGGAGATAAACCAGGACATCCGCACCCTGGCCTGGCCCAATGGCGCCGACTTCGCTCCGGAGTTCCTGTACGAGAAGTCCAGGGTCTCGGCGTAACCGGGAAACCGGAGTGGCGACCGAATCGCTTAGAAGCCGATCTTGCCCCGAGAATCGACCTCTATCGCCAGAGGACCGTCACTGGACCGCCCGTGCACCGGGATTCAAAGAGTGGCCGAACAACCGAGGGTCCCAGGTTCGAGCCTTGTCCCCGGGTTAGCCAGGCTTCGCCCTGCGGGCTACGCCCCGGCAGGCAGACTAGCCGCATCGCTTAAGCCCTTGTCTTTCAGTCTGAGGGTGCAGATGGGCAGACGCGGAAGTCAGGTGAAGGCGAGTTTGCCGCGCCTCTTGAAGCCGCTGACGGATCTTGTACCATGACCCTGTGATGCTGCTGCCTAACCCGACGGCGGCACGCCGACAATGCTGTGCGAAAAGGCCAAGCGCAATGGACAGCTGGAGTAGTTGGTCTTGAGCAGACTCCCTATCGTTGATTCTCATCTTGATCTTGCTGAAGCATTTACCCTGTTTGGACGGGACGTCACCCTAGAAGTCGCGGAAATTCGAGCCCGTGAACAGCGCACGGAGAATCAAGCGACTGTTTCCCTGCCAGAACTCGAGCGGGGAAATGTCGCCGTGATCATAGCGACAGTTACCCCAGGATTCCTGGCCGCGGACGTTGGACCTGGTTTTGGTCCCCAGTCAGCTCTCTACAGTACGCCGCAGGAAGCTGAGGCCCAAGCGTTGTCTCAAATCGACCTGTACGAGCAATGGGCAAGCCAAGGTAGGATTAGACTCGTAAAATCAGGAACCGACTTAGACCATCACCTGCGATTATGGCAAGCCGACAACAAGCCAGGCTTGGTCTTATTGATGGAAGGGGCCGACCCGATTGTTGAGGTGGCAGACTTGCGCAGCTGGTGGCGACGTGGCCTGCGAATGATTGGCCTCACCTTTGGTAATACCCGATATGGTGCTGGTGTTGGCGGTGGTTCTTCCGCTCTCCGGCAAGATGGCTTGACTACCAATGGTGTCCGTTTACTTGAGGCTATGGCTGAACTAGGGTTTATCTGGGATGTCACCCACTTGACCGAGGCTGGGATGTGGGAAGGCTTGGCCATGGATATTGGGCCAGTATGTGCGACCCACGCCAATGCCCAGGCTCTGACCCCAACCAATCGACACTTGAGCGATGAGGTCATTCGTGAAATCAGCGCAAGGAACGGGGTGTTTGGCATTGTTCTATACAACGGATTCCTTGACCCGCGTTGGATTGCAGACAAAACCATATACGTGTCACTGGCCGATCAGGCCAGAAAGCACGCTGAGTACATCGCCAACCTTACTGCCTGGAAGCACGTTGGCATCGGGTCTGATTTGGATGGTGGCTTCGGGCTTGAGGGGAGTCCCATCGAGATCGATACCGTCGCTGATATTGGCAAGTTTGGGGCAGTTCTTCCAGATGAAGCCAGAGACGGTGTTGTGAGCGGTAACTGGCTGGCATTCTTAGGACGCTCGTTGCCACTGCATTCTGATGGGTAGTAGCCGCATCGCTTAGCAGGCCGTTGAAGAACGGCCTGCTAGAGCAGGAGAGAGGAGAAAGGTGAGAGGAGAGCAGAGACCCTCGCCGAAGGTCAAGCGGAAGGTGCCAGGTTGCGCGACCTACCTCTCCTGCGGTCTCCTTTCCCCTTACTCCTTTCTGAGTTGAAATCTGAAGACCACTTCTTCAACGGGCTGTTAGGCCCTTGTCGTTCAGTCTGCGGGTGCCCGTGGGGAAGCGGGGCACTCAGGTCAAGGCGAGCTTGCCGAGGATCATCTGGAGGCTTTCGCAGATTCTGTGAAACTGACCCTCAGGATTGTCATCTTCAGTAGAGGTCGTTGAACAGTATGTCGAACACGATTGATTTCCCCAAGTTGGCATTGTCGGAGAAGATCTGCGGCAGAGGAAACGTGATCGGGGCTTTCAGTTCGTCGATAGTCGGCATGTATACTTCGTGACTCTTCATCAGAGTCTCAACGTTCTCTGCGATCTGAATCCAATCTGGGCTGGAAACGCGATAGGCATTGTCGGAGGTTGGAGAATTAGCTTCGCCATAGATGCCTATGGGCGCGAAACGAGACACCGCAACGTATAGACCCCTTCCTCCAGATGAACCATCTGACTGTCTGCCATGCAGGAGGAAGCAGAAGAACGTCTCCCCGTACTCCCAGCCATCTTCGCGCTCTACGTTGACGGGCAGCGATTTGATCTCCTTGATCAACGGGTGGTATTGCGCAAGGGACCTGTCTTCCCCGCCGTCATCAGGCCAGCCCGGAACAGCGGGGCTTCCATTGGCTATGCGCAAGAGCAGTTCCTGAGTCAGCTTCACTGAGATGCCACCTTCAAGCGCATGTCCTTGGCCATGACGAATCCCGAGAGGCCATAGGAGGATTCGATGCGCCAAGCCCTGCATGAGCTCCGGGTCAAGTTTTCTCGGCAGGATTCTGTGGACTCATTCCACGGTCCGGGCCATCCGTGCTTCCTGGCAGCGTCGAATTCCTCGGAGAAGTCCTCCAGGATCTGGTCAATCGACTGCTCGCTGATGTCGAATAGCACCGACTGCATGTTGTCGCCCGCCAGCAGATAGGCTTCCACCCCTTCGAACAGAACTTCCGTCCGCTCATGCGAATCGTTGCCGTGGTACTCGGTGTGGATCGTGATCTCTCGGGCGTCGCAACTGACAGAGTAGCCTTTGACCAGATTGTCGCGCACTGATATCTCGCTCATGTGCGATTACCTCCGGCTGTACCTCCACGCTCGAGCGCTGCCCGTATCTCGCCTTGTGCCGACAATGCGGCTTCCTGGACTGAAGGATCAGAATCGTTGATGTAGGCTTCTATGATGGGGAGATACTTGTTGGAGCGCGAGAACCCCAACACGCATACGAGGTGAGCCAAAACGTTACCGCTCAATTCGGGCAAGAGTTTCGCCAAGGCCTGCCAGTTCACCATGATGTCGTGATTGGAGGAAGCCAGCTCGAGCAGCAGATTGGCCAGCTCTTCCCGTGGTTCGTCCTCCGTTTCGACCGTCAAGGCTTCAACGGCGGCATCAGCGACCTCCTGAGGGCTGCTGTCACCTACGAAACACCCTTCCGCTGCGTCGTAGAGGTACTGTGCGGCATGTACCCGGTCATCAGCGCGTGGAGATTTCAGCTTCGAGAGAGCCTTCCGCACGGTCATGCTACCCACGACTTTCTACCCTCCGCACCATTGCGTTGCTGCGTTGACCTGAATCGTAGATGGTCCAACTCTTGCTGTCCAGGTGGAACTTCGGCCATGCCCCCAGCCATTGCCAGGGGCAACCTTCTTCGCCTGCGGCTTCGCAGGTCACGAGGGCTTGACCACGTCTCCTGACGAGGCTATTCTCACATGATATGATAAGTGTGCAGAGCGGCGACTTCAGTCTCGAGATGTTTGACGCCCCGGACTACACGTTTGGGTCCGTCGACAACGCTCGGAAGTACGATCACGAGCACTTGTTCGACGACGCGGGCTCCGCCTTCTCCAAACATGGACTGGTGTGCTCGAAGGATGCCCGAGAGATCGGCTCAGCAATTCTCGGCGCTTCCGGAGGGCCGACGTCCGTGACCGAGCACTCTCTGGTGGCGCTGGAAGGCCGGTGCTTTGCCGCCGTCGGGATGATGGTTGCCTGTCTGGCCCTGCCTGATCTCTCCTTGCTGTGGTCCGAAAGAGGCGATCCGGCAACCTGCTTCGGGCTGCACCTGACACCGGATGAGGATGCCTTGGTTGTCCACGGCGAACTGGAGATCACGAAGTTCTCGCTCTCTGGCGAGAAGCTCTGGTCATTCATGGGACAGGACATCTTCACCGGCAAGTTCTCCATCGAAGGCAACAACATCGTTGCCGAGGACTTCGAGTCTGGGTGGTATCACATCCGGCTTGACAGTGGTGCCGGTGAGCAGGTGTCCAAGTGATAAGCCCAACCGCTTAGCCTGAGAGGAATAGCGAAGATGGCCTCATTGATCAGACGAATACTCAGCCATGACCGCGAGTTCGATGAACATATGAAGAGGCACCGGCAGGCCCTGCTGGCACCGGACTACGCGTCCTTCGAGTCGGCGTACGGCCAGGCAGCTCCCCCGGTTCTGAGGAACCTTTACTCGTTTGGAGAGCTTCTCTTCCCAACTCCCATGCAGATCGTCGTGTCTGAGAACATGGGCTTGGGTATCGAACGCTTCCTGGCAATGAGCGAAGCTCGCATGAATAGGACGATCAGGACCTATGGGAGCAGGCCCGTGTACGCTTTCGCAGAAGATCCAGACTGCAATGACCTGTTGATTAGGATTGACCAAGCCGCTCCAACCGTAGTGGCGATTGGGTACACTTCCGGAAGGAGCCCGGATATCGAGGAACTCGAGGGATTGCATCTGGAAACGCTTGTCCAGAAACTGGCGGCAGGGGAAGCCGAAGAACTCTGACCGCCCGCACGCAGAGCAACAGAGGACCGTCACTGGATCGCCCGTGCACCGGGATTCAAAGAGTGGCCGAACAACCGAGGGTCCCAGGTTCGAACCTTGTCCCGGGTTGGCAGACTGGCCGCATCGCTTAAGCCCTTGTCGTTCAGTCTACGTGTGCCCGTGGGCAAGAAAGGCGCTCAGGTGAAGGCGAGTTTGCCGAGGATTATTCGGGGGACTTCGCAGATTCTGCAAACGTGATGTTCTTGACCGGTGTGTTGCGCTCTGTAGACTGCGCAATCGTGTGCAGCCGGTGCGCACATCCTGGGAGGCGCGAAGGACGCTATCATGAACCTTGGCTGCCAACTTCACTGCCATGACGCCGACAGCTTCATGCTCGGGGAAGAATCGATCAGAGAGACCGATCCCGAGCTCCGCAAGATAACGAGGTGGCGGATCGGCAAGGGTGGCAAGCTCCATCCGGCGGTGTGTCCCACTTGCGGTCGCGTGCTTGATCGTGATCTGTGGGAAAGGAAGTTCCGGCTGCGGAAGAAGAAGCTCGACTTCTCGGTCACTTACGACGGGTACACCATCGTATCTGAGAAGGCGAAGACGTTCTTCGAGGAGAGAAAGGTGGACGGCCTGCGCTTCGTGCCGCTCCCGTCCGCCAAGGGCAAATACTGGTTGGACGAGTACGGCGTTCCGCAGCTCGAGGTGGACTCGGAAGCCTCGGTGGGTATGGTCATAGCTCTTGTGCCTCCATCACGTCCGCAACAGTATACTCGCGCTTGGCTGCCCGCAAGAAGACGTTGACCGCCCTGTCCGCAACAGGATACGATTGGGGGCATGATTAACCTGTTCTTCATCAACAGATGGGTGAAGCCGTTCTACCTGAGCATTCTTAACGGCAACTACTGCCACCTGCTGGACGAATCCGAGCGGGCAGCCTTCATCGCCGATGTCAGAAAGGCCCTCGGCAGAGTCAACTCGAGAGTCCTCGCCAAGCTCATCGACGGTCACTGGCGCGAGGCCATTACCGGAAGCTGGTTTGCGGGCGTGCTCGGGAAGGTCGATCACCGCGACAGGATCGGCGAGCGGCTACTGGCGTCGGAGGCCTGCTACGCGGGGCAATCCCACGCATTTGCGCTGGCGTGCTTCGCGGATGATGCCAGCCGCCAGTGCCTTAGGGACTACCTGGACCAGTATCTCCGGAAGCCCGAGTGCTACTATGATCAGCACTGGGCCATGCATGCCCTGATCTGGATCGACGAGCAGAGAGGAACCGACGCCGCCGACGAGTTCCTGAAGCCCGACGGCCTCTGGGACACATGGGCCCGCGAGCAGGGACCCGTGAAGCTCGAGGAGCGCAAGGAGCACTTCTGGGACTGCATGGCGTTCGTGCGTGAGCATTTCCCTGGTGACAACATGGCGGAGCGGAGAACAAGATGACCGCCCACCAGTCGGAGAGTATCATTGCAGCCCCACGGGCGGCTGATCGCCCTGGCCTTGGGGAGGTTCCATGTCTTTGCGCGACGATGTAGCCGAACTGTTTGACGCCCTAGAGAGCGTCGGCAATGAGCACGAAGAACTCTACGACACCGACGTGCGGGAGCAGTTGGCCTCGACGCTGAACTGGCACTTCGTCTGGGGGAATCTAGCGGACAAGACGCCGTTGCGCTACGGGATGTTCTCAGCCGAAGCCGACAAGGCAGTCGCCGACGCAGTGGACAGATTCCTGAAAGCCGCCCTTGCCAATGCAGAGGCAGAAGGAGTTGCGAAGGGCCAGCAACGGCACGACCTGCTCCAGGACCAGAGCATCAAGACGGAGACGGGCGGGCAGAGTTACGACTGCTTCATCGGGCACTCCGACACCCCGCCCGAAGGAAGCCCTCCCGCACCCGACCGCCTGGAGGTCATAGCCAAGGGCGGCGGGTGCAGTCTTGCGTTACTTGTTCTCCTCGCCGCTGCGTCTTCGGCGTTTCTTCTTCTGTCCAACTTGCCTTAGCAGACAGACGTGACCCCCGAAGACCTATCCCGAATCGAAGACGAGCTGGGCGTCGAACTGCCTGAAGGCTATCGCCAGCTGATGCTCGACTATCCGTTCCCGGACGGCAAGGGCAACACCAACGAGAATCTGTGGGATGACGCCGATGCAGTAATCGAGAAGACGGCGCTCTACCGGAGCCCCCGCGTTCACAACGTCTGGCCCTCGCACTTCGTCTACATCGGCGACGATCAGGCGGGCTGTCCCTACGCAATTGATGTCCGGGAAGATGCGGGGCCCGTGGTGCACACCGATCGTGGCGACCTTGAGAAGCCGCTTGAGACGTGGCCATCCATAGATGCGTGGATCAAGGACTACGTCGAGACGCTCCAGGCCGAAGGCCTCGATCCGCTGGTGGCCACGCCGCCGGAGACCGCGAAGGACAAATTGGCCCACTGGGCGTGCATGCTCTGCTGCCTGGCAGCAATACTCGTCGCAGCGCTGGTTATCGGGCTGATCTGTTCGTACTTCATGCGGAACTGACCGCCCCTGGGTGTTGACCGCCTGGGTCGTGCGGAGTATGTTGGAGACAGTCTGCTCCAACGGGGGTATCTCGCATGGGCATTGACATTCTCGGCTGGGTCGAGCAGCGCATCCAGGATGACTGGCAGGGCGTGCTTGACGCAGGCGCGATTCTGGAGCGTGACTACAGGCTCTTGGGCCTTCTATTCGGCGTACGTGACCACTCCATCCTGCCGCTGGCGGAAGGACGGGGTCTGCCAGAGGACACTTCAAAGGAAGTGCAGCTCGCTCTCGCAGGTTATCCAGTGGTGCCCTCATGCACCTGGATCTCCTGGGACGAGATGCGCAAGCTGGACTGGGAGTCGGGGAAGATCGTCACCCAGAAGCTGACCATTGAACTCTACCTTGGCAAGGGTGACGATCCGAAGTTCCAGGGCACGACTACAACCGGCAAGCCCTCGCGACTGGAATGGGATGAGTATCGCAAACTCCAGAAGGAGGGAGAACTCCGCAAGGACGCCTATCTCTACAAGGTCCGCAGCGAGCCGCTGGAGATTCCGGTCCACGATTCCTGGCGGACCGTCGTCTCCACGATGGAGCAGATCGGCAAGTCCTGCGGAGGCAACAACTGCAGAATGGTCGTTTGGTTCGAGTAGAGGACCGTCACTGGACCGCCCGTGCACCGGGATTCAAAGAGTGGCCGAACAACCGAGGGTCCCAGGTTCGAGCCTTGTCCCCGGTCAGCAGAGTAGCCGCATCGCTTAAGCCCTTGTCGTTCAGTCTGAGGGTGCCGGTGGGTAAGAAGGGCCGTCAGGTGAAGGCGAGTTTGCCCCGGATCATTCGGGCGCCTTCGCAGATTCTGTGAACTTGGGCTTCTTCAGGTACTCGTTATCACGCTCGTAGATGTATTGGAGCAAAGCGCCTTGCATTCCTCCGGGGGCCACGCATTCACTGGGCAGGCCATTGCGGTCATCGATCATGCTCTTGATGTAGTCAAGGTGTACACCCTTGAGTACAGTTGTCCGGATGAGTCTGGCCTGTGCTCGCCCAGTGAGTGAAATCCTTTCGTCCTCGGCCAGCGCAGCGAGCCGTCCCAGGCTGTGGGTGCCACCGAATGCTACGGCCCAATCGGCAGACGAAATCGCCACATGCAGTTTCGCTTTGTCTCTGAAGTTGTCCCGGAAGCGCAGTTCGGTCCGGTAGCTCATTACCGCCAGACCAATCGGGCGCCAGAAGGCGCAGCCCAGGCCGATCAGTGTCAGCAGGGTTAGGGCGGTGGCCCACAAGACGTACAGCTTGCGCGAGCGGGGCTTGGGGGGGCACTCGTCTGAAGGCATGACGTTCTACTCAAACCACTCTACTCGGAGTTCGTCGCGTATGAGGCCGTCGCGGTCCAGTATGCGATCAAACGGAACCGCCTTCTGCTTCTTGAGCGTTGCCATCAGTTCCGTCGCGTAGCGGTGAGCAACGGCTTCCCTCTCGGCTCTGGGAATGGAGCCGTATCTCGCTTCAGAATCTGTTTCTCTATAGTGGCGATGATGTCCGAGCTCGTGGGGGACCGTACGAAACAGCTGTGTACAGCGACAGGACTCCAGCGTAGATTCGACTACAATCTGCTTCTTCTCCAGTTGGATGTTGTGGCCGTCATCAGCCAGTCGGTCAAGCTCTCGCCGATCATCAGGCGTGAGCGACGTCGGCCATTTGGATATTCCGTTCCGGGGTTGAGATTCAAGGATGATGGCAACGCCAGAACACTCATTTGCCTCGTAGAAGAAGGACAATCGCCCCCAAACACTGCTCAAGATCCTCTGCTTGCGGGTTGGCTGGCGCAGGACCACCACGTCCAAGGGCTGAAGGTCCTCCCCGGGAACAAATCCTAGCAGCCGACAGATATCATCGACTGTGCATGGATGGCAGTAGTCGCTGAGGGTTCCTTCGACGAGAAAAGTCAACTCCTTGGCGCCGACCTTGCGGTTGAGGCGGATGGGCGAACGCAACTTCTCGTAGAACAGGCGCGAGTCATGCCAGCTCTCCGGGATCTCGAGGCGGTTATCCTGCCCGTGGCCCTGCTTGGATGTCCCGATATTCCGGTTGCGTCTTGTTGGGCTTCTCATGCGGGGTCTATCGTACATTCCACGCGATGTTCGACACCAAGCGGCACTTGTCGCACTTGAAGTCGAAGAGCTTGTGCATTCCCTTCTTGAGGAGCCACTTGCCGCCGCACTGCGGGCAGGTCCGGACTCGCTCACGCGCCAAGCTCTTACCGCTGCCCCTATACAGGTAGTAGTACGCTGGCTTCTTCGTTGAGCTTTCGATTCGGGCACAGATCTTTCGCCCTCGTTTGGAGAGCGAGCTGTCGAATCGCGATATTTCGCGGGTTCCGAACTTCTCGCCGGTACTACAGTTCATCTGCAGGCTATCGCAGGACTTGTAGTCCGTTTCCCAGCAAAGCACATCATCGTAGCTCTCACCGTCGGTTGGCGGGATGCGATACAGGGGAACAGGAGAGAAGCAGTCGCCGCAGTGCAGTGACGAACCCAGGTGCGCATATGTTGTGAACAGAATGTAGGATTGTCGCCTCCTGCAGGAACATGCTGGCGTAGCCTCGAGCTCAGGCCCAAGAATACGGATCGTTGGCTCGCTCAGGCCGATACCCCGCAGCCTCTTGTGCGCAGAACGCACGTACTTGTTGGCAAACCTGCTATTGAGTGAGCATTCCTCGGGCAATGAAACATGGACCAACAGCTTGCGGCCTCGGCGGGTCATTGGCCAGAATCCGTCATATATCTGACCGCTCTGCCTCCATAGGCCCAATAGCTCCGATAACAGGCTCGTAGCCTGGTCAGTATCCGCCTTGGCTGACAGGTTGAACTGGATCTCTGTGGTGAACATCTCTGTATCCTGCTCTCTCGGATCTGCGCCCGCCCCTAAGTATACCCCCCAGCCATTGCCCGGGGCAAGGGACTACTACATCAGGCACTGGGCCAAGTCATACGTGTAATCCTTGCCCGCGTAGGTAAAGGTGACCTTCTCAGCTTCAGCCAGAGGCTCACCTTCATCATCCTGCAGTTCCCACTCGGCGAGCATGAAGACCGAAGGATCGTCCACTTCCTCTACGCCCGAATCGCTTTCGTGCAGTTCGCCGTCGGCAGTTACCAGGCACAAGGACGCCCTGACGTGGTCTGGCTCGCCCTCGATGCCGTCGAGATCAGTTTCATCCTTAGCGCCCGCAAACATGATCCAGAGGCGGATCCCGGGCTCGCCTCCCGGGCCAGTTCTGAATCCTGCCACAAGAACCGCCTTCTCTGGTCCCTGAACGAGGGCGTCGTAGCATTCCTTGGCCCGCGACGCGACCTTATCAGTGCGTGCCTTCAGTCTCGCGGCCTTATCCTGGTGCTCGTGTTTCAGACTGGCCTCGATCTCGGCCCACGGTCTATCGAAGCCACTGTCTTCGGGGTGAGCCTGGGCGTATCTGCACCAAGCTGCGTAGATAGCGCTCTCGTTTCGCCTTACGCCGTGTAGCTCCCACGCCTTTTCGGACAGTTCGTCCAGGCGGGGCTTGATTCCAGCTTCCTCGGTGTACTCCTCGTACTCGCCTTCGAGCTGTTCGATTGCAGCAAGGTGAGGTCCAAGGACTCCGTAGGCCTCATGGAAGAGGTCCGCGAGCTCACCAAGCCCCAGTTCACGCAGGCCCGCCTCCGTCTCCTCGACGTGGTTCGCCTCGCCGAAGTTCAGGAAGTGCCAGCCGAGGTCGTCCAGCGTGAGGCTTAGGTCGAGGAAATGGGTAGCCGCCATGGCCCGTAACCCCCTCGGGAGCTCACGGACTTGTCGTGCGAAAGACCCGTCTGAGCCGTAGGGGTCGGCGTCTACGCGGCAGCCGATGGCGGCGTGGAGCTTCTCCAGGAGCAAATCGCGTAGGGGCGAGGGCATATCGTCGTCCTTCCGTTTCGCACGGGACCTTGCTCTCCAGATTCCGCCCAGCCATACCAGCGCAATCGAAGCGTAGAGCATCGCCTTCAGAAGCGCACGCGGGCCGATGCTCGTGCACTTCAGGGTGAGCATTAGCGCAACGGCAGCTACGCCGCCGATACCGATAGCCAGGCTGCCCGCAGTTCGATTAGTCATCGTCCTGCGGGCAGTATACCCCCCAGTCGTTGCCCGGGGCAAGCCCTTGACTCTGGATCTGCGCTGGACTATGGGGCAGGTTCGGGCGGATCAGCAGATTCTGCGGACTTGATCTTCTTGAGGGCCTCGGCGGCGGCTTGGCGGACGGTCTCTTCTTCGTCCTTGAGCGCCTTTTCCAGGACGGGGACTGCCCGACGTGCCACCGGGCCGATCTTGCCAAGTTCTCGGGCAGACAAAACTCTTTCCTCTGGCCTTCCGGATTCAACGCTGCCCATAAGCCAGGGGATGCTCCTGGAATCTTCCGTAACTTCTGACTTGAAAGTGGGCGGGTTGACATAAACGTTGCCGCAAAGACTGGTGAACTCCGCAACGCCGTTTTCTACTCCCTTGAACTCGACCTCGGGGTTGCGCTCCTGGAAGCCCGCTTCGATCTTCTCAGCTACGGTCCGCTGACCGCTCTCCTTGTCCACGATGACAATCTGCCAGTACGGCAGCTTTATCATCCCCTCGCCGTACCACTCTTCGAACAGCACCGTGTGCTGCCCGGTGTCGAGGCAGGTCTGGCTGCTGCGCAATTCCCTCCCAAACATCTTCCGCAGGGTGACTATGCCAAATATGGCAGCAGAAATGGTTATGAGAAGAATGGTTGCACATGTAAGGAAGGTGCTTCGCTTGGACGGCTTGCTTTTCGCTGTAGAACGGAACGGTGGGGGTGTCGGCGTACCGGGGTCAGGTTGTCCGCACTCAGCACGGGCCTTGGCCAGGTTCTTGCGCAGCACTTCGTTGTCGAAACCCAGTGCGATGGCCTTCTTGAAGTAAGGGATCGCCTCGCAGGCACGATCAAGTTCGAGCAGCAGGTAAGCGTTGTCTAGTTGAATGCTGTAGTCATTCGGCTTGAGCCTTACCGCCTTCTGGAAAGCGGGCAGCGCCCCCTCGTTGTTGCCTTGCTTCTCGGCGAGCATCCCGATGTTCTTGAAGGCGATCGCGTTCTTCGGGTCTATGGCCACGGCCTTCTCCAGGCACTCCATGGCCTGATCGGGATCGCCTGTCTCCCAGTGCATGATTCCTAGGTTGTTGAGCAAGTGCGTGTTGGCCTTGCCTTGCTCTATGGCCTCGACGATCTCCCGCATGAATGATTCATAGAACTCGGGCTCGTCGAAGAGAAAAGCGCAGTAGCTTTCCTTGGCGTGGGGATTCATGCCGCAACCATCCCGTGGCCAGCTACTTCCAGAACTGCCACCACTTGCTGGGTTTCTGGCTGCTGCCTCTGCCGCCGCTTTCCGGTTCCGCCGTCTTGCGGCGAGATCTGAGCTCTTCGACCTCCAGTTGGAGTTGCGCCAAGAGCTCGGGGCTCTCACTGTACTCAGGTACATCCAGAAGGCATTCCGCCTTGATGATCGTGACTTCTAGGTCTTCATCGTAGTTGTCAATGGGCCAGATGTACACACGCCCCAGCATAAGGAACAGTCCAACAGCGGCTCTCACCGTGTCCGCTTCGTCGGTGAGATGGCTGTTGATGCCTTCCAGCCAATGAGCGCGAAGCCCCGTCTTGTCCATGAGGTCGCCGTACCAGTCGGCTGCCTCGTCATTGTCCCACGGCTTGATATCCCACATCCCCATGGTCAATTCCTCCCACAGAGATTATACCCCCAGGCCGTTGCCAGAGGCAAGGGGTTGACCGGGAATGCGGCACGGAATATGCTGCCTCCGGAGGCGCCGGATGTCGGACAACTGGATTGCGCTGATCCCCAGAGACCCTCGGTACGTGCCGAGCACACCCCAGCGGATGCAGGCCCGCGACTTGTTCCGTCGACTGGCTCCCAAAGCGGACGAGATCACTATCATAGTCGGCGATGACATCCGCTTCTTTGACTGCGGCGCCAACTTGGAGCGAATTACATGTCCTTCGTGCAACTCCGACATCTCGCTTGAGTGGTGGCAAGACCGGATGAAAGACGATTCCGACAATGGCAGCTTCAAGCTCCAGGCCTACCCCATGCCATGTTGTAGCGCAACGCATACTCTGAACGAACTGAAGTATGATTGGCAGCAAGCCTTCGGGCGGTTTGCGATCGAGGCAATGAACCCGGACCTGGGCGAACTGGACGAGAACCGCATCCAAGAGTTCGCGGAGTTGCTCGGGACATCCTTGCGGGTAGTCTACCAACACATATGAGTCTGCCCCCTTGACCGCGTGACCTGAGGGGAATATTGTGGGGGCGGAGGCAATCTGACGATGGCTGATTCTGCCGCCCCGCGCGAAGATGCCCAGGCCGCGTCTGGGCCCCTTGAGTGCTTCACGCTCTACTCGCAATCGCTCGATCACCTGCCCAAAGAGATCATGGAGACCCTAGGGGGCGATGCTCAGCACGTGGCGACTACAGGCGAGAATCGAGGGCCCGTCTTCTCGTACCTGTGGGACGATGGCCTTAGCCTGACCTGTAACGTCATGGTGCAGGAGGAACTCGCCCAA
>Ga0272441_10002483_pt1 | contig 37052 bp, 40 predicted proteins | sample SSMProp6N_FD_193582 | JGI IMG/M metagenome (GOLD analysis project Ga0272441, IMG submission 193582) | Marine sediment archaeal communities from Little Sippewissett salt marsh, Falmouth, MA, United States - SSM-Prop-6N | ecosystem: Environmental > Aquatic > Marine > Wetlands > Sediment ...
GAAGAAAAAGTTACTGAAGCAGAGAAAAAATTAAGAGCTAAAGAAATAGCGGAGGCTCTTTGTAAACAATCAGAATGGCTTACTCATGGTAGATCGATAAAAATTGACGACTTGCTTGACCTGAGATTAAAAATTTCTAATTATTCAAAAGATGAAAATTTGAATGATGCCATTGTAAAATATTATGCTCTTTTGAGGATGAGCTTTGAGACAAATATATACAAAATTATTGAAACTACTGAAACACAAATCTATCGCTTTGTTGCTGTTCCTGCTCAGGGGGCACAACCAATACCTCCAAACCAGAAAATAGATGGTATTGATTTAAAATGCCCTAAATGTAAGGAAAATATTAGAATTCAAATCAACTTAGATAAAACCGAAAGTTTGAAGCCCGGACATGTTCCCTATCCTGTGGATGATAATGTGCTTATATGTCCTAAGTGTAAAGCTCAAAGTAACTTGACTCAATTACGCTTGCAAATTGAATCGCAAACTGGTAAGAAAATAGTAAAGTAAGGGAGAAGCTTATGCCTAATCTGAAAAAATATGACTTTGAAATTATCTTTGATAAAATGAAAGAAACTAAAGAGATCTATGAATGTCTTAATAATAGTGATTTAGATGCCTTCGAAGAAGTAAACAGAGAAATAAAGGTTTTGGAAGAATTTACAGATTTTTTTAAAACACCAGAATACCAGACATATACACGGTCATAATTTGTTTCGCTAGCAAGCTTCAAAGCATATTATTTAGCTCCTGTTCTAGCATTGTTATATCTAAACATCGGCCATGAACCGGTGTCCCCTGTTGCTGAATTTAAGCAATAAACTTTATTGTCATCACTCCCCACATAAACATAACCATTTGAAACCGCCGGTGATGAATTGATACTATCCTCAGCTTCAAATTCCCATACCTTGCTACCAGTTAACGCATTCAAACAGTAAATTTTATTGTCATAACTTCCAATATAAATATAACCATCCGAAACTGCTGGTGACGAATAGACCTTCCCTTCAGTTTCAAATTCCCATACCTTGCTACCAGTTAACGCATTCAAACAGTAAATTTTATTGTCATAACTTCCAATATAAACATAACCATCCGAAACTGCTGGTGACGAATAGACCTTCCCTTCAGTTTCAAATTCCCATACCTTGCTACCAGTCAGTGCATCCAAACAGTGAACCTTGTTGTCAATATTTCCTATATAAACATAACCATCCGAAACCGCTGGTGATGAATATATTGCTGTACATGCGTTATCTTTTAAGTTGGTTGATACAATTTTTTCACCAGTTATTTCATCAAAACAGTATAGGTGACAAATTAAGGTTCCCACATAAACATAACCATCTGAAACGGCTGGGGCAGACTTTATACTCCCATTCACTAATCCCGCCCAAACGACAACTCCCGTTAATGAATCCAGACAGTAGAGTTTACCATCAGGAGCACCTCCTTTATAATAACTGCTTCCTGCATATACATAACCATTTGAAACCGCGGGTGATGAATAAAAATCATGAGAGTTAGTATATGGTCGGTTTTCTGTATCAAACTCCCAAACCAGTTCACCCGTGTCTGAGTTTAGGCAGTAAAGTTTACCATAATTGTTATAACTAACAATGAAGTCTCTCTTTTTAACCCTTCCGACATAAACATGACCATTTGAAACCACCGGAGAAGAAGATACAGAAATACCTTCGGTGTCAAAATCCCATACCTTGCTGCCGGTTTTTGCATTCAAGCAGTAAATATAACCATCATCACTTCCAACATAAACATAGCCATCCGAAACTGCTGGTGACGAATAGACCTCCCCTCCGGTTTCAAACTCCCAGATCTTGAGTTGAATAGAATCAAAATTCATGCTTAACGTATCTTCATTATTTACTATAACGCTTTGACTAATTTGAGAAAAAGTATAATTTAAATGGCTTGGTGTTACAGTATATGTACCGTTTTCTAATCCGGGAAAACTATAACTGCCATCAGAACTCGTTTGAGTAGTTCTATTCTCATTCCCGGATAATATCACTGTCACACCTTCCTGAATATCACCACTTACTGTTCCGCTGATTGTATAAAAACCGGGTCCAACTTCTATTGAGGTAAAATTAATGTTCTCTTCATTGTTTTCGAAAAGAAGGATGTCTTGGCTAGATGGCGAAAAGACATATCCGTCAAGACTTGGTGTGATTGTATAAGACCTGTCATTTTCGAGGAGCCAGAATTTATAGTTTCCCTCTGAATCAGTTTTTGTATTGTCGAGTGTGTTTCCTGAAAGTGTTATGGTGATACCTTTTTGAATGTCTCCTCCAACCGTACCACTTATTGAGTGTCTTTTTTCGCAGGCATCAATTCCACACAAAAAAACAAATGTACCAATTAGCAAGCAGATAACAATCAACTTCTCAAAGCTTTTTCGCATATTACACTTTCTCTTCTTGCAGTACGCAAAATATATATATCAATCTACTATTAATATATCGAACATTAATCAGTTGAACTAACCGGCCAGAGTTTCTTTTCAAGGTCACCATTGTTCTGCGCCATATAAATCCTATATAAAAAATGTATTGAAGATTGAAACTTTCTGATATTACAAGGTTATAATATTGTAAAATATGCTCAAAAAATCAATAAAATTAAAAATTATGTCGTCTTTTGTGTTTTTCCCTGTTTGAATATTTTTCTTTCAGACTTGAATACCATTATATTTCAAGCACTTATAATCACCTTACGTAAGCAAAGACTTTTAAATTATAAATATTATTTAGTATTAGCTACTATCTATTAAGCGTATTTAAATGGCGTGTTCTGTGTGTTTTAATACACCGTAAAGGTCAAGACCCCATAGTCGGAGTTTACGACCTTCTGCCCATGAGGTGCGGAAATTTCCAGCAGAAGTACAGATGATCGAAACTGTAACCCAGTCAGGCTCGTAAAGTCGAACCTGAAAATCCGACCGTGCGAGGCTGAAATTTTTACTGTTCCAGTGTGAGTGACCCCCTATATCATTTTTTTAAATAACAAAAAGCCTCCCCCCACCCCTAGAGTTAAAAGTGAGAGGGAGATCTATAGACTCTATGATTTTTATAAACGGTTATGTCCTCTACAGTTATGAAAGTCATATCAGTAGTAAACAGGCTTATAAAATTCATAACGAGATCGGTTATGGTTCTCATAACAGGCCCATTATAAAAATCATACTTGCTTTTTATTTTTCCATTGGCGGCCGAACCCAAAGTCATATACCCCTGTTTGTTTTTTCATTGTTCCATTTTCAAATTCATCAGTCCCAAATTTCTTAAACCTCATGGAAATAGCATATACGTTCATGCTGTAACCACCGCTCTTCAATCCACCCTGTTCAATCAGATCAATAAACCCCATATTCTCAAGCTTAATGATCGAATCCCTAACAGTACTAATTGAAATGCCGGTTACTTTCACAATGGTGCTGTAGGCCATTGGTATCCTCTTCCCACTCGCAGCCATAAGATCACCGTAAGCCTTTGACCTTAAAAAAGTATATACCTTGAAAGCAGTTCCTTTTAGCTGTTTGAAAGCATCACTTTCGATCAGGGTCTTATCAATCATTGCAAATTGGGTGTCAGTTCTGCGACTTTTTTTTGATCCCAATACTTCCCCTCCCCCTAAAACAAAACAGCTTGAGAATATACCCCTATAGGACCTCTACAGTTCTCAGATTTGATTTCTATTGAATGGTCACACCCAGCTTTCCTGAATGCATAAAGCGGACAATCTAAAGCAGGACAATTTTTAACTTCACTGGGGATTCCATTACAGCAAGCAAGGCAGTATTTTCGAATCGCCTTATTTCTTTTTTTTGCGTTTTGGTTGGTACCATTCATCCGGTATGGATAAAGGGCACACCCTGTTTGCCTGCATAATTCTACCTCTGCCGCATTCCATCCGGAACAGTTCAAACATCGTTCCCGTATTGCCTTTTTTCGGTTTAGGTCAACCGTTTGAACGCCATTTTTTCTCAGGATTTTTACTTTCATTATGCCTGTTCCCTTGGGGCTATAACCCGTTCTTCCATGTAGGTAATCACGTCCTGATATGAATACCTTATAGATCGTCCGGCCTTAACATAGGGGATACCTTTTCCCTGAAACCGCCAGTTGCGTAAGGTCTGAACAGATAATCCGGTTATGGCTGATACTTCATTTTCGTTTATGAATCTGGTTTTTTCTTGCATCTTGTCCTCCTTAAAATAGTAAAAAATAAAAAAAGCATCTGGAGTAAGTGCCAGATGCTTAAATTATAAAGTGCTTTTTTTAACTTAAAAGGGAAGAGACTTGTTGTTTTCCCTTATTGGGAAAAGACTAAATCTTTTCTCTCCCTTTTTCTATCTCGCGTAGATATTTTAGCCCAGTTTTTTTTGTAACTTTAAAATCTTTGTCTATTTTGGAAATAATGTAACGAACCCTTTCTGTAGGAGTCTTCGTGTATTTTAGCCATTTGGGGTCTGTTTTAATTTTTTCCTCCCAGATTTTTTTAAAAGCGTTTATTCTTTTTGTTCGGTTTTTACGGTGTGATTTTGTAACTTTATCGACCCGAAAATCCTTGTCTAGGTCTATATCTCCAAGGTGAAGATACTGGCCAACCATTAAGTATAAATCCATTGCTATAAAATCAATGTATTGTTCAACTTTTAGGGTAAGAGGCATCGAATAACAAATATACAAGGCAACTAAATAAAAATATAATTCTTTACTATCTTTGGGACGTAAATATTCCAAAAATATCTTTTTGGCGGCCTCTTCAATTGGTTTTACCAAAATAGTAGATAAATAATTGTCAAACCATTTTGCAAATTCGACATTTGTTAGTTTTTGCATTTTTTCTTCAATTAATAGACTTTCTGTTTGTGAAGTTTCACTAATTGCCATTTCGATGTATTGACTATTGTTAATAATGCCATTCGCTTGTTCGTCCTCAAGACACTTCTTTAACAATGCTTCGGGGGTCATGTTGTCTTTAATACCTGTCTCCAAAACTTTTCTGCGCGAGGCTATAAGTGTACGAAGGTTTTCGGCGTGAGATTTTATTTCATTTGCCTTAAATTCCCTTATTTCTTCTTGAGCACTTTTTTTGTTTACCGCATCTTTCAACACATCATCATAAATATGAGACTTCATAATATTTTTTTTAATGTTACTTACAATGAAGTCTTCTCTTATTTTAACTTTTTCAAACATCCCTGTACCTTCCCGTAGATACTCCCGATTGAAACAAGGGGAAGGACGGTCGGGTTCCGTCCTTGTCAGTGTCGACTACCTATCCCCTTGGGTGCTTTATTTTTTTATTTCAATAACCTTGCCTTTCTTTTTAGCGGTTGATTCTTTAATGAGGTTATCCGCAACACTGGATGCATTCTTTAGGGTTTCATCTCTTAAATGCGCGTATCTCTGAGTCATGGCGGGTGATTTGTGGGTAAGAAGTTTTTGAAGGGTGTACATGTCAACCTGTCCGGAACTGGCAAGCATTGAAGCGTAGACGTGTCTCAGGCCGTGAAAAGAACGGAAGTCTTTTGGGAGGCCCGCTTTATCCTTAATACTGTTAGCTGATTTTATAATGTCCTGCAATTCTTTTCCCTTGCGTCCCGGGAACACATAAGCGCTTCTGCTTTTCGGGTGATTCTCTAGCAGGTTTCTGGCCGATTCGTTTAATGGTATTTTTTGAGATGGCCCGCCCTTTGGGTCGATGATATTAATAAATCCCCGTTCAAAGTCTATATCCTTCCACTTGAGTTTAAACATCTCTCCGCGCCTCATTCCGGTAAACAGAGCCATTTTCATGAGGTTTGCTACTTGGATGTTGTCTTCATTGTCCAAAACTTTCAGAAGGGCCTTTAACTGCTCTGGGGAGAGGTCTTCTGTTTTTGTGTTGTTTACGCTGGGCATCTCTATTCTAAATCTTAAACCGGAGCAGAGATTTTTATTTGAACCGAAATTAATAATTCGTCTAAGAAGTGCAAGGATATGTTTAACGGTCTGGGGGCTCTTGGTTTTTAAAAGCTTAATTCTTAACCTGTCAATATCAAGCTGTATAAGCTCTTTGGATTCCTTTTCTCCAAAGGGTTCTTTTAAATACAGGGTGTAGCGGTTTTCATCCTGCTTTAATCCCTTGTGTTCGTGCTTCTGGTCTTTGTATTCTTTCCAGAGCTTATCAATGGTCCACCTGCTGTTCTCGGCTTCTTTTTCCTGCTTTATTTTTGCCCTGCGCTCTTTGTTTGTAAGTTCCTTGCCTTCAATTCTCAGGGTGCGAATATTCGAAGCCTTGGCGGGTGTCATGGCATCCTGGAACTGTCTTCCGGCTTTTTCAGTAACAATCTTGCCGTTTTTACGGTAATAGATGTAATAGATTTTTTCTTCTTTATCTTTGGTAAGGTGCTTACCGATGATGTAGTAAACACCGGGATATTTGGTTGAATGTCTTTCTTGTGCCGGCATGTTAAAAGCCCTGTAAAATTAGGTTGAAAAGCCAAAAGGTTAATACCCATCACTATACCCATCAGACAATTTAAATATAGCAGTAAATAGATAAAAGTCAATGGTAGAGAATAAACCTTATAAATAAAGGATATTATTGGTTTTAAAGAAGGTTGGGTGAAAAGAGGGAAATGTAGGTGAAAGCTAAATATTGGCCTCCGGAGCCAAAGGTCGCGCGTTCGAATCGCGCATCGCCCGCCATCGTAAATAAAGGGGTCCTGATGATTTCAGGGCTCTTTTTATTTTGTAAAAACGAATATCTGTTTCATGAGTTTACCTGGGATCTGAAACCTTTCCAAACCGTGATTGTGACGGGAATTGTTAATTTTCCCGGTATTGACAGACTTATTCATTTGCTCTATTTATAGACAATTGAACGGTCATGATGGAGAAATTCATGAAACGCTGTTTGAACAAAACAAAAAAAGTTGTTAGCGGCTGCTGGGTAATTTTATTGTTCGGGTTTTCCTGTTGCGGTCCGTTGAATCCCGGGGAGACCACCACCGAGGATCTGGAGATGGAATTTGTTTTTTTAAACGGCGGGACCTTTGCTATGGGCTGTTCTCCTGAAAACGGCAGCTGCCAGACAAATGAAACGCCGCAGATCGAGGTGACGGTGTCCGATTTTAGCATCGGGAAACATGAGGTGACCCAGGCCCAGTGGGTGGCGGTGATGGGCAGCAATCCTGCACGAAATACAAGCTGCGGTGATGACTGCCCGGTGGAAAATGTGACCTGGAACGAAGTGCAGGGCTTTATCTCGGTGCTGAACGCGCAAACCGGGAAAAACTACCGGCTGTGCAGGGAAGCGGAATGGGAGTATGCTGCCAGGGCCGGTACGGAGACCCGGTGGTCCTGCGGAAATGATCCGGAATGTGTTGAAGATATTGCCTGGTACGATGAGACCTGGAATGCGGGATCTACCCATCCAGTGGGACAAAAGGCGTCCAATCCCTGGCATCTGCATGACATGAACGGAAATGTGTGGGAGTGGGTCAATGACTGGTACGATGAAAACTATTATGCCGTGAGTCCGCTGGCTGACCCGCAGGGGCCTTCGAACGGTTCCGACCGGGTAAACCGGGGCGGCGGCTGGACCAGTAATGGCCGGGACTGCCGGTCTGCGGCCCGCAATTACAACAGCCCTCTTTACAAGCATAAAAGCCTGGGATTCCGGCTGTGCCTGGACCGCTGAATGTCACATTTTGTATTTTTTTGAAAGTTTAAGGAATCAGAAAGAGGATTTTTTTTCATCTATTTGGATATTAATATACCGATTTAACTTTAAAAAAAATTTCCTGGACCGGTTTGCGCTTGCAGGGGAAAGAAGTTTTCAGTTGTCAGGAAATGATAGTTATACCCCTTTTTTGTCCTATTAAATAATTATTATTGACTTATAATTTATAATATTTTAATAAAATGGATATTATCATTTTAATTAAATATACTATCAACTAAGTTCAAGCAAAATTTTTGAAGAGTTTTTAAAAATAGAAAGGGAGCAAAAATGAAAAAGGAGATTTACGAAAAACCGAAGATCAAAAGCGAAGAAATTAAGCTGGGCTCGTTTGGTTGCTACAATGAGTGGAATCCGATTTTCCAATTAACCGGATGTATCAATTTGTGTTGTGATTAAATTCTGTTCATTGCGAAAAGCGGGTCCAGTCAGGAAAAGAAATTAGAAAATGTTCATGCCGGGCAGCGTATGGGAGCTTAGCGCTGCCCTTTATTTATCTGTTTCAAAGGCCGGGGTGTTGTTTTACTTCAACCGGCACAGCCACCCCGCGTTAAATAATTTCCAAAGTCTGCCCGAGTGATGGTCTATGCCACACACCTGTTTTTAATCTTCACATGCCAATAAAATAGAATGAACGAAGAAAAATTCATATTAAATGCCGCAAGGCTTGATCTTTCCGATGAGAATGTGACGGTACTGACCGCCATGTCAGACAAGGTTGATCCGGACCTGCTGTTCAGAAAGGCTTTTTTCCATGGCGTGACGCCGCTTATTTATTATTCTCTGAAAAAGCACAATTTAACGCAGCTTCTTTCAGCGGACCTCTTTGATAAATTTAAAGAACATTACCATCAGACTGTCCTGACAAATTTGAAATTCATTAAAAAAACAAATGAACTGTCAAAAATTCTGGAAGAAAAAATTGTTCTTCTGAAGGGGGCCTACCTGATTCATAATTTTTATCCCGATATCGGTATTCGGTCAATGAGCGATATCGATGTCCTGGTTGAGATCGAACGGGCGGATGCGGTTTTTAATACTCTGAAGTCAAATGGGTTCGTCCGGCAGGGGCCAAACAGGCAATCCATTATTACTTCAACGGCTAAATCTACTGTTCATAATAAGGTTGTTCCTTTCCATCATCTGGACATCTTGTCCAGTGATCATTGTGATATCGAAATCCATACGAATTTATTTGAGTATCATGATTTTTATTATTTAACCAAAGAGGCATTAAAAAAGGCTGTTTTAATCAAGCCAGACAGAAATCTGTACAGGCTCTCCAATGAGTTTTTCCTCATCCATTTATGTAATCATTTTTTCCTGCATAACTATTTACATAAACAAAAGGGGAAAAACCTTAGGATGCTTTGTGATATCAATGAATTCATTTTACAAAGGGACGCTGACATTGACTGGGATGAAATAAATGATATGTGTTCCGAGTCTGAACAGCAAGACAGGGTTTCAACGGTATTAACCTATGCCAATCATTTCCTTCAGACGCCGGTGCCTGAGAATTTCATTCAAAAGTATATTATAAATGAAAACTTAATAAGTATTGATTGTTTAGCGAATTACAATTCACCAGCTATTAAAAAACAACGTGATAATTTAAACCGTTTTTTTTTCAGGCTGGGTAAATTTGATAATCCGTTTGAGGTTTTTGTCTTTGTTTTCAGAACCCTTTTTCCTGCCAGCGAGTGGATTAACAATAATTTTAATACCCGGAATAACACTAAGGGGTGGTTAACCGGTTATTTCAGGTACTGGTCAGATTTGTTTACCCGGTATGTCTTGAAATTATAGTTCAATCATCAAGAATTTTCCCCGGACCGGTTTGCGCTTGCAGTGAAAAGAAGTTTTCAGTCGCTAAAAAAATGATAGTTTTACCACTTTTTTATACTATTAAATAATTATTATTGATTTATAATTTATAATATTGTAATAAAACAGATACTATCATTTTAATTAAATATACAACCAACTATTTTCAATCACAATTTTTGAAGAGTTTTTAAAAAATAGAAAGAGAGCAAAAATGAAAAAGGAGATTTACGAAAAACCGAAGATCAAAAGCGAAGAAATTAAGCTGGGCTCGTTTGGTTGTTACAATGAGTGGAATCCGATCTTCCAATTAACCGGATGTATCAATTTATGTTGTGATTAAATTCTGTTAATTGCGGAAAACGGGTTCAGCCAGGAAAAAGAAATTAGAAAATGTTCATGCCGGGCAGCGTTATGGGAGTTTATCGCTGCCCTTTATTTATCTGTTTCAACGGCCGGGGCGTTCCCTGTTTGAGATTCGCGTAAAAATCAGTTTTCCCTTGATCCGATCGAGATCCGCAATAACTTCAGTGGAACGCTGCCGGTATTCCTGAGAGATGATTGTGTTTAAGAGATTTTATAAAAAAGATGCCTGTTGAAACGAATGACAATCCTGATACGAAAAACCACTTGCAGCTGGGTGAATTTTGCTGTGCCCTGAATTTCAAGGATGTTGGTCCTGAATTTCAAGCTTCGGTGAAAAACTATTTTGAAAATTTTATGACCAGCCGGGAACCGGACATTCGGATTGATATAGAAATTATTCTGGACAGGGATAAGGTTTCCCCGCCCCAATCCCTTTGCACGTCAAAGACGGTAACGGAAAACCGTTTCGATTATCACTCCGGTCTTATTCAGGGATGTCTGGATTTGGAGCGGAAGGCGTGTTTTCTTCAGGTCAAAAATGTTTTTTTCGGCAACTCCTCCGTCAGGGTCTTTGAGCAGTTTTTTCACCAGCTGTATTTCTCGCTGCTGGAAAACAAATATGGGGCCGGCAGATACGAGAAAATACTGGTTCACTCCTGCGGGGTATTGAAAAACGGGTGCGGATACATTTTTACCGGTCCGTCGGGATCAGGTAAATCCACCGTTGCACAGTTGTCAAAAAACCATGCGGTACTGAACGATGAAATGTGTTTTGTTAATAACAGCGGCAGCCGATACCGGGTCCAGTCAACGCCGTTTAACGGTTACTTTTGCAATAAAATTAATTCGTCCGGACCATTAACCGCCATTTTTCTACTAAAACAGGACACCCGCAACTTTATTAAAACGATCAAGTTTTCAGATGCTGTTGTTGCCGTGGCCAGGGAGATTGTGCCGATGATCGGGGTGTTAGATAATGTAAACAAGAAGTGTTCTGTAACGGCAATGATCGATACGGCCGCAAAAGTGCTTTCAGCCGTACCGTTTTATGAGCTCCATTTTATTCCGGACAAAAGTTTGTGGGACTGCATTGATGCCTGGGAACAAAAGAATTGATAAAGAGAGAAGAGGAAAAACAATGATTTCGTTGGAAAAATATATTGTTCGAGACAGTGAAGCCGTTTGGAGAAAGCTGGATGATGAAGTTTTCATTATTGATCAGGCCGGTGAAAAGGTTTTTGCCTTAAACAAAACCGCCGCCTTCATCTGGGAACTGGCCGGTGATAATATGTCCATCAGTGAAATTGTGAAACAAATTTGTACCCGCTTTGAGATTGATGAAGCGACCGCCCGGACGGACATTAGCGAACTTGTGGGTGAAATGCTTGAAAAACGGATTATTTCTTTGAATGACCGGCCGCACTAACCGGGAAAAATCATAACAGATGGATTCAACCCAAACCATTTTCAAACACATTGAGGAAAAGTGCCGCAAAAAGAATATTCCTTTTGCGGCTGTTCTTGAGCTTACCGCTCACTGCAACCTTTCCTGCAGCCACTGTTTCAAGGTCAGTGAAAACCGCCCGGAACTGACTTACGATGAAATAACGGATGTTCTTGATCAGCTTGCGGCCTTGGGTACCTTTGTCGTGGGGTACAGCGGCGGCGAGGTTTTTTGCCGCCCGGACCTTTTTGATATTCTGACCTATGCCAGGCAGAAAGGGTTCCTGCAGGTATTGCTGACCAACGGGACGTTGATCACTCCGGAGAGCGCTTCTTTTTTGCAAAAGATAAAACCGCGGGATGTGGAAATCAGCCTGCTGGGGGCAAGGCCTGAAACCCATGACGGGATCACCGGTGTTCGCGGTTCTTTTGAAAAAACGGTGGCAGCGATAAAGCTTTTGGTTGAAAAAAATATTTATGTAATTACCAAAACCGTTCTGATGAAATCGAATGTATATGAGTGTGACAGGATAAAAGCTTTGTCCAGGAAACTGGGAGCCCATCCCCGGTTCGGTACCGGGATTCTGCCGCGGTTTGACGGATCAACCCAGCCTCAGGAACAGAAAATCACCTGGGAGGACCGCAAGCATTTTCTGGAAGATGTTGTTCTTGACAAATCCTTTTTAATGCGGGTAAAAGACGACGAGAAAGATTTTCTGGTCTGTAAAGCCGGTAAGTGTTTTGCGTGTATCAGCCCCTACGGAGATGTCTGTCCGTGTGTTCTGCTGCCGATTAAACTGGGTAATATCCGGGAAAAAAGTTTTCGGAAAATCTGGTATGATCCGGACAATGCGGTCCTGAAAGAACTGCGTGGCTTGAAATCGTCGGACCTTGAACAATGCTTTGCCTGTGACATGAAAAACATTTGTGACAGATGTGCCGGTTCGGCTTATCTGGAACATAACAATCTGCGGGCCCCCGCATCGTCGGCCTGTGAAGATGCAAGGTGGAAAAAATATCTTTTACAGGTAAAGGACGCCCAGGAATCTTACTGACCGTCTGTGTTTCCCTATGGTTACAGTCCAGCCCCAAAAAAGCGAAAAAGCAGAGGATACCGGTACGGCTGTTCCTGCGCAGCTCACCCGGGAACTTTGGCTGTCGCAGTTTTTTAAAAATCAGGAAGGATGGCTGAAGGTGCTGTCAGGCAGTATGCATCCCCTGCTTCCGGTTGCGGCCAGAATCTTCCTGAAGCCCGTGCCGTTGTCTCACATCAGGCCGGGAGACGTTGTTGTTTTCCGGCAGGGAAGTATACTCATCAGTCACTGGGTGATCAAGATCCAACGGAAAGGCCAATATTATCGATTTATTCAGCAGGGCAATTGTTGTTCCGCCCCCGCGGTCATCGACGGTGAAGATATCCTGGGAAAGGTGCTTGCTGTTGAACACGGGGGAAAGACCGTCAGAATGGATACGGTTGATAAAAGACTGTACAGCCTTAGAAAAGTGATTATAATGAGAATCAGATATGAACTGTACCGGATGCTGAAAGGTGTATTTGTTTTTAAAAAATAGATATAAATATGCACAACATCATTGAAGTTCGCAACCTGACCAAATATTATCCCGCCATAAAAAACGCGAAAGATTTTTTATTGTCTCCTTTCAGACGGCACCATGTTCTGGCCCTGGATGATATCAATCTTGATGTGGAACGGGGCAGTATCCTCGGTCTGCTCGGTCCGAACGGCGCCGGCAAGACAACCCTGATTAAAATTCTTTCAACCCTGGTGCATCCGACATCGGGAAGTGCCCGGATCAATGGTTTTGATGTGGTACGGCAGGAACGGCAGGTCCGCCGGTCTATCGGGATTGTTATGACGGAAGAGCGCAGTTTTTACTGGCGGCTAACCGGCCGGCAGAATCTGGAATTTTTTGCAACCTTGAATAACCTGAATTCCCGCCAACGGGACAAACGGGTCCATGAGGTGCTGTGCCAGACGGAGCTTGATAAAGACGGTGACCGCATGTTCAAGGATTACTCAACCGGCATGAAACAGCGATTGGCCATTGCCCGCGGACTGTTATGTGATCCCGATGTTATCCTGCTCGATGAACCGACCAGAAGTCTTGATCCGCATGCCGCCAGAAACATGAGAGATTTTTTAAAAGAAAAAATCATCGGTCAGACAAGACGCTCTGCGATTCTGGCAACGCATAACCTTCAGGAGGTTGAGGCGCTTTGTTCTCATGTGGCGATTATTAAAAACGGATCCCTGATTATCCAGGAGACCATTGACACCTTGAAAGCGCAAACGGCCGGTGACTATTATCTGCTGAGACTTGCATCAAACAGGACGTCAATTGATCTGGGTTCTTTGCCGGCAGTGCAAGGCCTTATGCCGCTGTTCGGTACGCCGAATCTTTTTCAGGTGAAAACGGATAAAATTTCCACTGTTCTGAAAGAAATAATGGACCGGGGCGGGACGGTTGAAGAATGTGTTCGAAAAAAGGTAACCCTTGAAGATATTTTTTCGAAAGCAATAAAAGGCTGATGTTTTTCAACAACGCATTTGCATTTTTGAAAAAAGACCTGCTCAATGAAATGAGCTACAAGCTGTCGTTTTGCCTGCAGATTGCCGGGATTTTTGTTTCGGTCGCGATGCTGTTTTTTATTTCCAGGCTATTCGGCCAGGCGCAGATACCCGCCATTGCGAAGTACGGCGGTGACTATTTTGCCTTTGTCATCATCGGGGTAGCGTTTTCAAGTTACCTGGAGGTTTCTGTAAACAGCATGTCGCGCAAAATCAGAGAAGGGCAGATGATGGGAACGCTGGAAGCGCTGCTGGCCACCCAGGCTGAATTGCCGACCATCATTATTTCCTCTTCACTTTACAGCTTTTTGTTTACTTCTGTGCGGGTGCTGGTTTATATCCTTATCGGTGTTATTGTTTTTGGTCTGAATATCGGCGGCGCGAATTATCCGGGTGCGATCATCATTCTGGTACTCTCGATAATTGCTTTCAGCAGCATTGGTATCCTGTCGGCCAGTTTTATTATGATATTCAAAAAGGGAGATCCGGTTGCCCGTATTTTTTCGAGCCTGAGCTGGCTGCTGGGCGGGGTGTATTATCCGATTGAAATATTGCCGCAGTGGCTGGAAAAGGTGTCTTTATTTCTTCCCATTACCCACTCTCTGGAGGGAATGCGGTTCGCGCTTCTGAAGGGATATGACCTGCGAGCGTTAATGCCGAGCATAATATGTTTGATACTTTTCACCGTTATTGTTATGCCGGTGAGCCTCCTGTTTTTTTCTTCCGCGGTGAAGTTTGCCAAAAGAGACGGCAGCCTGACACAGTACTGAGCCCTTCAACCGGTTGTCGCAAAAACAGACAATTCCGCTAAAGAAACGGGAAAATTTTTAAAGCAAAGATCTGCCCTGACGGCAGCGCCTGCCGTTGAGCGGTTTAAACGGTTTACCTGAAATATCAAAATCCAAATTTAAAGGACGTCCGTAAAAAGCCAGGGGCTAAACGTGAATGCCGAATTTTTACCGTTGCCAGGCAATAGAAAATGGGTGATAGGCCGCTTCTTTTGCATTTTCAGATTGAATCGAATTCACCTTTGGGCTTAAACAATATGGCTGCAATAGTTTTAAAATAGGGGACGTGTATTTTTTGGGGCCGACGGTGTGTCGATACTGTATCGGGATTTGGCTTGATTTTTGGCAGATGAAAAGCATATCATAGGGGCTTACAGGAAAGATCCGGGTTTTGAAGAAAAGGTAAGGCCGGTTGAAAAGCAAAACACAAATTTCCCGTTTTGGCGGGAAGTGAAGGCGACAGGGGATGGGAGACCCTCAAGATGAAAATCGGCGCACGGGCACATACTGTTTCCGAGGTGAAAGAGATTGCTCAGCAGGGTTTTCCCTTTGCCGAGATCAGCATTCTTGACGCTGAACGGTTTTGTAAAGAAGATGTGGACGTTCTGAAAAGGATAAGGGATGAGACCGGGGTTTTCTACCTGGCCCACGGTCCCGAGGAGGGGAATGCCTTTCACCCGGACATTTTAGAGCGAAAACTCCTGCCCGAACTTCGGTCCATTATGGACTGCCTGCAGCTGCTTTCGATTGATGTCCTGACGATTCATTTCTGGATGGATGAACGCTTTATCGACAAATCGGTGATAGATGAGAAAATTCTGCTTTTAAAGGACATAAACAGTTATGCTTTGAATAAAGGAATACATCTGTGTATCGAAAATCTCAGCGAGTCCTGCCGGGATTTTTTGCCCCTGTTTCAGCAAATAGAGGGGCTTTCCATGACCCTGGATATGGGCCATGGAGAGCTTTTGTCGAAAACCAACACCGCTTACGGTTTCATAACGACCTGTTTCGACCGGATAAAACATGTGCATATCCATGACAATGCGGGGGGAAACAGCCCGGCGGATGATCTGCATTTGCCGCTGGGGGAGGGTAGAATAGATTTTTCATCAATTTTGCTTGATTTGACAGGTAAAGGGTACGATAATACGATTACACTTGAAGTAAAAACAGATTATATTGCTGACGGAAAAGCCTTTATCGAGAATATTCTGTTACAGGGAGAGTGAAACCATGAAAGAATCAAGCGTTCTGGAGCAGCTTGAGACGATTGCCGACAAGCTGGCGATTAAAGTATGCAGCGTCAGTATGAAAAAAGCGGCCTATAGTGTCAAGGGCGGTTTGTGCAAGGTCAATGGCGAGTACCGGGTCATTGTGGATAAAAATCTCCATCTTTCAGAAAAAATAGATGTTTTTGTGGATGCGCTGCATGGATTTGACATGCAGAACCTTAATGTGGACCCGCATGTGAAAAAACTGATTGAACGGGAAGCCTGGAAGCAGAAAAGAATATTCTCAGAGGCGGAAAAAAATTAACTTTTGCTTTCCGCAATTTCTTTTTTAAGCGTTTCGTAATCATTCCTTAATTTTACGACCATTTCGTCAATGCCCTCGAGTGTTCCGGTCCGGACGATATCATCAATCGATTTTGACAGATCGAAGATTTCATTCAGCATCAGGCTTCCAGAGGATCCTTTAATCGAATGGGAAGCTTCGTGTGCTTTTTCCGCGTTGCCGGCCTTGATTGCCGCTTCCAGCCGGTCGAGGTCAGCGCCACCCGACTCGATAAAAAGATCCAGCATTTCAATGAACTCCTCTTCTTCCAAACCGATATTCTGGCCCAATTCTTTTAAGTTCATAGGATGTCCCCTGTCTGCTGATTTCACCGGACTGTTTCTCGAAAACGCCATTTTGTGGACGGTGTCGAGCAATACAAATCATGAAATCAAATTCAATTACCGGCATGCCCCGCCCGGCCGGCCGGCGCAGCACTGATTTCGCTGTTCATCATAACGCTGTTTTGATAGGATGTAAATACCTTTGAGGGGTGATTTTTTTCGGACCGGATTTTTTTCATGCCGGGGCCGATGCGGATCCGGTTTGGGACAATGACAAGGAAAAAGATGAAAAAATATTATTTTGCCGGTATCGGCGGCAGCGGTATGAGCGCGCTGGCGCAGGTGCTTCGAGGGAAGGGACATGCGGTCAGCGGTTCGGACCGGAGCTTTGACCGCGGGCTGAACCGTCGCCTTTTCACCAAGCTTCAAAAACAGGGGATCCGTCTTTTTCCTCAGACCGGTGAAAAAATATCCGGAGATACGGATTTCCTGATAATTTCAACGGCCATTGAAAAGAGCAGCCCGGAGCTTAAAAAAGCAAAGATGCTGGGGATTCCCGTCCGGCACCGGGCCGAACTGCTCGCAGCCCTTTTTAACCGGTCTGCCGGTATCGGGATTGCGGGAACCAGCGGCAAGAGCACGGTCTGCGGAATGGTTGCCGCAGTGATGGACCGTGCCGGTATGGACCCCGCGGTCATAAACGGCGGTATTATCAAGCAGTACGTTTCTTTGACAGCTCTGGGAAATGCCAAGGGGGGCAGTTCCGCACATATGGTTTCCGAAGTGGACGAGAGTGACGGTACCATCGTGAATTTTACTCCGGACATCGGGGTGATCACCAATATTTCCAGAGATCACAAGGAACTGAGGGAACTCAAAATGCTTTTTTCTCAATTCGGGGAAAAGACAAAAAAGTGCCTGATCGTGAACGGCGACTGTAAAAATACTTCAAAAATCAAGGGGGTAAAGCGAATGACCTTTGGCCTGCGCCGGGAAAACGATTTTTACCCGGAAAACATCCGGTATTCATCGTGGGGCGTGGCATTTGACTGCCGGGGAGAGTCTTTTCAGCTAAAGGTTCCGGGGGAACATAATTTGCAGAATGCCCTGGCAGCTGTTGCGGTGGGTTTTGTGCTGGGGATTGATATGAAAACGATAAAAAAGGGTCTTGCTTCCTTTAAGGGGATCAAACGGCGCCTGGAGCTTTTGGGGGAGAAAAACGGTATTCAGGTGGTCGATGATTTTGCCCACAACCCGGACAAGGTCCGGGCTTCACTTTCCGCGCTGAAACATCAAGACAACCGCATGGTCGTTATTTTTCAGCCCCATGGATACGGCCCGACCCGGTTTTTGCGTGAAGCTATGGCCAGGGCCTTCAGTGACAGTCTGCGGGAAAAAGATGTTTTGATGTGTCTGCCGATCTATGATGCCGGAGGAACTGCAGACCGGAACATTTCCTCTAAAGACCTTTTAAGCAAAGTTAAGGGACCGAAATGTATTTGCCCGGACAGCCGGGCGGCGGCGGTCTTGCATGTTCAAAAATCGGTCAGGCCGGGGGATGTCTGTGTGGTGATGGGGGCCCGGGATGATACGTTGCGTGTTTTTGCCGGCAGCATTTTAAGGGCCATCAAATAGGGAATGCCTGTCGGCACGGGACCGGTCCGGTCAGGTCCTATCGTGAAGGATACAGCTGCAGATCGGCGGAGGGCGTACCGCTTTGGTCCTGACCGATGAAATGTTTTTTGCCCACCTTGGCCAGGATGTCCTTCATGGTTTCCAGATAGAGGAGGGTCCGGGAAGAGCCTCCTTCCCGACGCACCCGTTTCAGCAACTTTTCAAACCGGGCGGCGTTTCCCTCGGCCCGCAGGGCGACATCAGATTTATAGGCGCCGGCTTCCTGAATGATCCTGGTGGCATCCGCCTGTGCCGCGGGGATTTTTTCGTTGCGATAGGACTCGGCATCGTTGATCATCTTGGATTTGTCGATATCGGCTTTGACCACGTCCGAAAAGTATTCTTCAACGCGGTCCGGTGGCTTGATATCACTCAACTCCACAAAAGAAACGTTTAAACCGCACTGTGATTCATCCAGCCGCTGCTGCAGCTCATGGTGAATAAAATTTGCAATCTGCTGTTTGCCGCGGGTCAGGGCTTCGTCAATCGGCATGTGCGCCAGGCAGTGAATGATGGTGTTTGCCGCCATGCTGCGAAGCATGATGTCCGGTGAGGCCACGCCGAAAATATATCTCCGGGGATGTGTGATCGTATACTGAATAATACACCGGACATTTACCAGGTTGTTGTCACCGGTAATACAGTAGGCATCGAGGCCGGTAATGGATGCAAATACCCGGGCCATGCTGTTGGGATCTTTTTGGGTATAAAAGTCATCTATCTGAACCCGGCTGACGGTTCTTATCGGAACCCGGGTTATCCGGTCCACGGGCCAGGGGAGCCGGTAATGAATTCCCGGCTGGACCTTGTCGTTGATGATTTTCCCAAATCGCTGAAGGATGCCGATTTCGCTGGAGGAAATTGAATAGAGACCCGAAAAAAGATACAGTCCGGTCAGGCCCAGCAAAATCCAGCGGAGAAACGGCAATAAATTTGCCAGCGTCTCGGCGGCCAGGTTTTCAAGTTGTGATTTTACCGGTTTCATTTTTTCATGTTTCCCAGAGGATCTTTCAAATATCTGAAAAGCTCGGTGTCTGTTGACAGGATAAGGGTGCTTTGCTCGCCCAGGATATCTCTGTAGACCTCCATGGATCTGGTGAATTCAAAAAATTCCCTGTCTTTGCCATAGGCTGCCGAGTATATTTTCAGGGCCTGCTGGTCGCCTTCGCCCTTGAGTATCTGGGCTTTTTTGTAGGCCTCGGCCAGTATTTCGGTAACCTCGCGGTCGGCTTTTGCCCTTATTTTTGTCGCCTGCTCCCGGCCTTCCGCACGGTACTTCATGGCTTCTTTTTCCCGCTCCGAACGCATGCGGTTATACACCGCATCGGCGACAATCGTGGGGTAGGCGATCCTGCGGATCCCCACCTGGATGATTTCAAGCCCGTATTTACTCTGGGCCTTGCGGTTTGTATCTTCAAGAATACGGTTTTCAATGGCGGAAAGTTTAACCTGTTCGGGTGCCGTATTGATAATGTTGGCCAGGGAGAAGTCCCCCAGCACACTGCCCAGCTGGGAGTTGACCATGTCTCCCAGTTTCTGCCGGGCAATTTCCGTGTTGACCAGAGACTGGAAGAAAAGCAGAGGATCGCGGACACGCCAGCACACATACGACGTGAGAACAATGGGATTTTTATCACCCAGAAGGAGCTGTATCGGTTGGGTGGTAAAGGTGTGGATCCGGCGGTCAACCCTGTTGACGGTTTCAAGAAACCCCGGCCATTTCCAGTTTAACCCGGAGGCGCTGATGGTTCGGGTGGGTTTTCCGAACTGGGTGACCACGACATATTCACGTTCGGAAACAGTGAACGTCACCAGGTATAGTGTTGCCACTGCAACCAGTGCAACACCGATGATACTGACAGGCTTCATTTTGCTTGACCTCCCATCCATTCAGAAAGGAAACTGCTTTCAAGATTCATCCATATGTCGGGGACTCCGGCTTCGGGATCCACGATGATAACGGTTTTGTCGCGAAGGGCGTGGTCAATTGTCTGTAAATAAATACGGGACATTTCCAGCTCTTTTTCCGGCTGCGATTCCGGCAGGGAAAGATTGAAACGTTCGGCTTTGCCGTGAGCTTTCAGGGTGCGATCGGAAATATAGGCCTGTGCGGTTTCCAGCCGGCTGGCAGCCGTGCCGTGGGTTTTGGGAATCGTATCATTTTTGTATCCCAGGGCGTCATTGATGATCTTTTGCTTTTCCTGATAGCCCGCGATGACACGCTCGAACGCATCGGCGACGGATATGGGCGGATGAATATCCTTGAAATTTGCCGCCAGCAGTTCTATGCCGCTCTGAAGTCCGTCGAGTTCCTTTTGCAGATCGGTAAAGAAGGTCCGTTCCAGATGGCTTCGGTGTGTGGCGGCAATATCGTAAAATGTTTCCCGGGCAAAAATTGCAGTGGCGACCCGGTGGGCCACCTCGTTGACGAGTTTTTCGGGGTCAGTGTTCTTATACAGAAACCGTGAGATGTCCTTGACTTTATAGTGCAGGGCAATGTAGGGATAAAAGAAATTGTTGTCTCCGCTCAGGAAAGCCTCCTCGGTGCCATGGGCCCGGGTCCATAAAAGCGCCAGGGTCTGCTTGTCGGTAATATTGCCGATATTCAGTTCCTTGATGCGGGCGGTCTCGATTTTATGAACCCGGTCAACAGGCCAGGGCCATTTCATGTGGAGTCCCGGACCGGATGGACTGGCCGGATTTACCGGTTTTCCGAAACGCTCAATGATTGCCTGCTCACGAATACCGACGGAGAAAAGAGCTGTCGAAAAATATCCCAGGCCCAGCAGGAGGATGATTAAACCCGCTGCCGGCCGTGAACTTCGTTTGATCAGGCCGGGACTCCCCAGCTTTTTTTCCAGAAAGGACCGGAAAATGCCGAATACATTCTGCAGAGCGGTTTTATCAAACAGGAAAGAGATTATTTTGAAAGACCGGTATTTATACAGGGAATCCTTTTCCCGGCAGAAATACGCCAGCGCGACATTGATGATTGTTTCCAGGGCGAACGATAAAATGAACAGGGCGATGAGACCTGCGACCCACCGGTCGAGATTGACGCCCATGGCATACAGAATAAGAGAAAACCCGGTCAAAAGGGAGGCGGTCATGTCTGCCCGGGCGTGCATACCGTCGGAAACGAGGCCGATAGATCCTTCCTGTTTCCCGATACGGGTTTCAAAACGGTAAATAATGTAGGAACCGATGGAAAAAACGAGGAACACAAGGCCGGAAACGAGAGCGTTTTTTACCTGCAGTGGTTCTGCCTGGATGAATTTCCTGAAAAGCGTTATCGACAGAAGGGTGAGGATCAGCCCGATCCCCAGCGAAATGGCAAGTTCCAGCCGGTTTGCCGTTTGTGGCAGCGTTTCGGTGCCGGTGGTTCCGGAACAGTTATCTTTTTCCCGGATTTTTGCCGCCGACCGTTTTACCGCGATAAATACCAGCAGACTGGTGGCAATGTCTGTAAAACTGTGACAGGCTTCCGCCAGAATGGCCAGACTGCCGGAAAAAAAGTACAGCAGGAACTTGAGAACCGTCAAAAGAATATTCATCCCTGTTGCGGCGGCAGCAGTTCTCACCTTTGGGTCGGGCTTTCCGTCCGGAATATGATCGGTCTGAATCGTCATGATAAAGGGTTGATTTTTTTGGCGTGATAAAATGTTCGATTTATCTTCCGTTTTCTCTCATATTAATAGATAACACCCCTATACTTCAAGAAAAAACTGAATAGCCATTAAGCTGTTTACCAAAGGACAAAAAATTTATCGGCCATCATCAAAAATGGTAAGCGAGATATCGGCGCCGGGGTATTTTGGGTCCGGGTGCGGGTGCTGGAAAGGACGCAGGGGGTCGTGGGCATATTGAAAAACAGGCTGCTTGCTTTTCGCAAATAGACTTTTTAACGGTTTGCTAGTGCCATTTAACCGTATTGTCCGCCTGTTTCGACAAAATTGCTTTGAGAATTTCTTCGCACCGGGCCGTCCGTTCCTCGCATTCGCCGATGGAGCTGACCATATTGTTGATAAACAGGATAATTGCTTTGGACAGGTCGGATTCGCTGTAATATTCCGGAAGGTTTTTCAGCGCGTGATAAACGCGATTATGGATTTCATTATCCAGGTCAAAATACAGCGTGATTTGTTCTTTTGCCATGGTGCCTCCTGTATAAAATTTAAAAATCCGGGGGTTGTCCGTTTAAAGATCAATAAGCCTGGTTTCCATTGTTTCCACATCCAAAACCGCGATCGTCGAATCTCCGTTCAGCCAGCCGCCGGCTTCGCCCGGATTGATGATCAGGGGTGGCCCTTTGCGAATGTCTGCTTCATGGGTATGACCGTAAATGATGATATCGGCGGCGGCTGCTGCCGCAAATTCATCCACGCAGTTATGTTCGTGCATTAAAAGGACCTTTTTGTTATTGACATAAAAAGACCGGGGCCCCGGCAGCAGCGTTCCCAGGTTTCTGAACGCATGGGCAAGGCCGATTTTTTCTCCGTCGTTGTTGCCGAAAACCATTTCCATTTTGCAGTTCAACTTTTTGAAATCAAGAGCGGTGAACGGTGCCACAAAATCTCCGGCGTGGATGACCATGCCGACCTGTTCCCGGTTGAAAATTTCCACCGCTTTCTGAATGTTGGTCCGGTTGTCATGGCTGTCGGCGATGATGCCGACCAGATTGTTTTTCATCATGCTTTTCCTTCAGGGGGATAGGGCCTTGATATATCGGTTTGACTTTGAACCGTTTAAACCTGACGTATGATGTTATTCGCTAAGGTTATTACACTTCAAGTACGTTAGGCACTTTAAATATTTTAAGTACTTTACCTGTATTCGGTTATTTTAAAACAGCATTCGCTGTCGCCGGCCTGGAGGCTGCTTTTCTGTTCCCAGATACCGACCTTGTACTTCTTCCCCATTTCACAGTCCATGCCGCAGATAATGTCGCAGGGTTCTGGCAGGCCGTATTTGCGGGTGGCTTCCAGATGCGGGCATTTGCCGAGATGTTCGTAGCAGACCTCTTTGCCGTCTTCTTCGGTTTTTTCGACCCAGATGTCCCAGCCGAAGGTGGGGAAAAGATCGACTTCGGTCATCATGATGTTGATAACGCCCTTTCCCTTAAACTGGCCGGCCCGTTTTTTAAAGTTGGTTTCAAAAATCTCGTTATAAATCTGCCGGCCCTTTTCCTCACCGTATGTTTCTTTCAGGGCGTTTAACAGCAGGGGCAGTTTCAGAGCCGTGGCCTCGACCAGCATTTCTTTCTGTTTTTCCCAGGGAAGTTCCTTGCCGACAATTTTGGACATGATGTTCTCCTTGTCTGATGGGTTAAGGTGTTTTTGGAGCTGTGAAACGCAGATTTCTTTCCCTCATAGCACAATTTTTCAGAATTCTCAAATTTGCCGCCGGTAAATTTGCTGATTAAGGCGGAAAGTTTTGTATGATGTACTTTTGCGGGAGATTCTGGTATGTATCAAAGACAACAATCTTATTGGGGAGAAAGACGGCTTATGAAACTTCTGGAACCCGGATACATCGGAAAGCTGGAAATTAAAAACCGGATTATTATGGCGCCTATGGGTATCCGCGGGCAGTGTGACGTGGGCAGTGAAGAATACTGGGGCGAGCGGGTTCGTGCTTTTTATGCGGCCAGAGCCGTCGGCGGCACCGGCATGATCACCACGGAAATGGTGTTTGTGTCCAGAGATCTGGAGCCCTGTGCGCAAGATCTTTTGTCTATGGAAAATGACAATCACCAGGCGGCGGTTAAAAAACTGGCCGAGAAGCTCCATGAATATGACTGCAAGCTCAGCATTCAGCTGACCGCGGGGTTTGGACGGGTGGTGCCCCCTTATATCGTTCCCGATGATGTTCAACCGGTGTCCGCTTCCGAAAACACCAATTTTTATGTGCCGGATTACGCGGATCTGAACTGCCGGGCGCTGACCACAAAAGAGGCGGAAACGCTGGCAAAGTCGTTCGGCTTCGCGGCCAGACGCTGCCGCGAGGCCGGCGCGGACTGTGTCGAGCTGCACGGTCATGAAGGCTATTTGATGGACCAGTTTATGACCGGGCTCTGGAACCGGCGCGGGGACAAATACGGTGGGACCCGGGAGAAACGGCTGTGCTTTGCCCGTGAGGCGGTTGCAGCAATCAAAGAAGAAGCGGGTGAAGATTTTCCGGTGATTTACCGGTTTGGCGTGGAGCATCATCTGGAAGGCGGGCGTGAGCAGGAAGAAGGCCTGTGGATTGCCGGACAGCTGGAAAAAATGGGTGTGGATGCGCTCCATGTGGATGCCGGCTGTTATGAGACCGGATGGTGGCCCCACCCGCCCCAGTTTCAGCCGCCGGGCTGTATGGTGGATCTGGCGGAAAAGGTCAAAAAGGTGGTCTCCATTCCGGTGATTGCCGTGGGCCGGCTCCAGTATCCGGAAGTGGCGGAGCAGGTGATTGAACAGGGTCGGGCCGATTTTGTGGCCATCGGCCGGGGGCTGCTGGCGGACCCGCAGTGGGTAAACAAGGTCCGGACCGGGAAGACCAATGAAATTATCCCCTGCATCGGTTGCCATGAAGGCTGCCTGTGGCAGATGATTCCCGGCGAGCCCACCAGCTGTGCGCTGAACCCGGTCACCGGTCACGAAACAGACCGAAAACTTGTTCCTTTAAAAGAGAAGCAAAAGCTTCTGGTGATCGGGGGTGGTCCCGGTGGGATCGAGGCCGCCCGGCTCGGTTGTGAGCGGGGATTTGACGTGACTTTGTGGGAAGCCACCGACCGGCTGGGCGGCAACCTGTGGCCGGCCGGACACCCGGAATTTAAAAACGATATCCGGGACTATGTTAAATACCTAAATAACCTGGTCAAACGGCTGCCGGTAAATGTGGTGTTTAACAAGCGTGCCACGGCAGAGGATGTTACCGGGTTTGGCGCGGATGATGTGGTTGTGGCCACCGGCGCGGAGATGGAGCCGCTGCCGTTTGAAAACGATCAGGTGTTGAGCGCGATCCAGGTTTTAAGCGGTGAAGAACCCCGGGGAAAGAATATTCTGATTATGGGGGCCGGGGTGATCGGGTGTGAGACTGCGCTGGAACTGGCGCGCCGGGGCAAAAAAATCACCCTGTGTTCCCGTCTGGACATGGATGAGCTGGACACCACTATTGTGGATATCCATAATCGGGAAATGCTTTTAAAAATGATCCGGGAAGAGGACAATATTACGGTGATGCGCGGTGTGATTCCCGTAAAGCTGGAAAAGGGCCGGGCCATTGCCGAAAAAAAGGATGAAAAGCTGACGATTCCGCTGGACACCCTGATTTTTTGCGGCCGGCTGTTTCCGAACAATGAACTGGGCGAAGCCCTTAAAGAAACCCCGGGGGTCATCAGCGTCGGTGACTGTGTCACTGCCGGGACCATCATGGACGCGGTCTGGGGTGCCTTCAACGCGGTTCGGAAAATGGAATAGCCCAGTGGCATGGCGCGTGGCGCACAACGTAAAAATCAAATGCAAAAATCCTGTTATTTGCCGTGCCAATTGACACTTGCGGACCGGTCTGCTATTTTTAAAAAATATTATCAACACTGTTACGGAAAAAACATGCCGATATACGAGTATTATTGTAAAGCCTGTAATACCATTTTTAATTTTTATTCAAAAAGCTTCTCGGTGAAAAAGAATCCGGTTTGTCCCCGGTGCCAGGGCCCGATAAAAAAACATGTCTCCTCTTTTGCCTTCAGTCAAAAACAAAAGGGGCCGGACAGCCTGCCCATGAGTTCCAAACGGCTGGATGACGGGTTGAAGCGGTTGAAGGATTATGACAGCAAAAACCCCGAGGATGCGGCAAAGCTGCGCAAGAAGTTTTCCAAAATGATGAATGTGAACTTTGAAGAGGGAAAGAAAAAATCCGATGCCGTGCTGGATGCGGAGCAGGACCGGAAAATATCCGGAGTTCGGGACAAGCCTCTTGGTGAAGATCATGAGGCACCGCCGGAACGGGATGACACGCTGTATGAATTATAACGGATTACTGTGATTTTGAGTTGCGGTTTTGATGGTCTTGGAAAACTGTTGGGTTTATTGAGACAGGGCAGAGCGCATAGAGCATAGCGCAAAGCGAAAACAAAAAACATATGCCATGCGCTTACCGCTATGCGCCATGCTTGTTGTTGACCTGCCGGGTGTGCATCCCCTGATTCCTGATGAAAAGAGCAAACAATGTAAATTAAGGAAAAAGCCATGATTTTGGTCACCGGAGGGGCGGGCACCCTGGGAAGGGAAGTCTGCCGGCAGCTGTCGGAAAGGGGCCTGGCTTATAAATGCCTGGTCCGGAAAACCTCGAAGACCCGGTCCCTGGAAAAGATCGGCGCAGCGCTTGTCTACGGGGACGTCCGGGACAGGGCTTCCCTGGAACCGGCCATGGCGGGGGTGACCCGGGTGCTCTCGATGCATTCTCTGGGGATGCAGAAGAAGGGCCTGACCTACTGGGATGTGGATTATCAGGGAAATATCCAGTTGATGGAACTGCTGAAAAAAAACGGCGGAGGCAAGTTTGTCTTTGTCAGTGCTCTGGGCGTATCCCTGGATTCCCGGTTTCAATTGTACAAGGTAAAACAGCTGGTGACCAATGCGCTGCAAATATCCGGGCTGGACTATACGGTATTTAAACCTTCCGGATTTTTCAGTGATTTTACCCAGGCGGCCGGCTTTATTCAAAAAAGAGGGATCATGCCGGCGATGGGTTCCGGGAAAAACCGGATCCAGGGGATTCACATGGGAGATCTTGCCTATTGTATGATTGATTCCCTGACCAATGAAAAAGCTTCACGGCGGATCTTTTCGATCGGTGGCCCAGAGGCCCTGACTTACCGCCGGATCGCGGATACCTATGAAAAACTGCTGAACCGGAAAGTCCGGCTGCTGCCGATTCCGGCCTGGTTTCAAAAATGCCTCGGCTGGACCGTGGATACCTTTACCGGATACCGCTATGATATTCAGGGGTTTGTAGACGCCTTTACCGCGGGGGACAGCGTATGCGACAATATGCCGCTCCTGGAGACCTTTGATGTCAGGCTCAGGACCTTTGAGCAGTATCTGACCGCTTATTTCAAACAGACCGAATAAAAGATATTTTCCGAAATTTTTGACCGACCCGTGTGAGGTGCCTTGCCGGACTGGATAGCTTGTCAGAATGTGTTATGTTTTAAAACAGGGATTGACCACTTTTTAAACATCATATTTTGGGGAGGATATCATGGAAATTAGCGGAAGCATGGCATCACAGATTGTCCGGGAAACCATGGGGGCACAGCTGATCAAACAAACCCTGGACATTTCAAACAAAACGGGATCAAGCCGGGGTGCATCCTACGATATGCAGACCAAAGTCCTGGGGGCGGCCATGTCCGGGGCGGCTGCCGAAGGGATGGTGGCTATGGCCCAGGCGGACCAGGGGATCGGGATTAATCTGAATATTGTGGTTTAACGCATTTCCGGAGCTATTTTGGGCAGTGAAAGTCTGTTGCGGCAAAACCTGAATGTCAAATCACAAAGCCCAAATAACAAATGAATGTGATCCCCCGCCTTCAGGGCGGGGCCTCCCGGTAATTAAATTTGATTTCACAGTTTGTTTCGCTTGATCCCGCCTATGAAGGCGGGATCAAGCGAAACAGTCCGGCCAAAGAGAGGAAAATGACAAAAGGGTAGTTTTTGGCATTGGGGCTTTGGGTTTTATCTGACATTTTTAATTTAAGTTTTGTCCTTTCGTATTGATCTGTTTAAACTGTCGTACAGTCATATGGCCGGCAGAGAAAGCAAAAAAAGGACTGATTAATAAACAGTCCTTTTTTGTTTGCTTGATAAAGTTTTCGGTTCGGCGTAGAATGAAAAGCCGGTGATTGTGGGACAGGATGAATTTTTTGGAGGAAGCTGTGAGCTGGTTTGGAAAAATGACATTTGGAACACTGGGGCTTTTTTTCGGCGGTCCCCTGGGCGCCATTATCGGTATGACGCTGGGACATCATCTGGTGGACAGAAAGGCCGAACCGGGGCAGGTAAGCGGAGCGCCGTTAAAGTCCGAACAGGCGCAGGCCGCTTATTTTGTGTGTGTTTTTTCAATTTTGGGAAAACTGGCCAAGGCGGACGGTCAGGTAACCGGTGATGAACTTCAGGTGGTGGACGAGTTCATTAACGGAATGAGAATTTCCGATACGGAAAAACAGTTTGCAAAACAGGTGTTCAACGAGGCAAAGAATTCCAGCTATTCCATCGATGATTTCGCTTTGCAGTTTTACCAGATCAACAGCAGCCAGCCGGCGGTGCTGACGTCGTTTCTGGATGTTCTGTTTCGGGTGGCGGCTGCGGACCGGGTGCTGCATCCGGCTGAAGAAGCGGCGCTGGTCCGGATCAAGAATATTTTTCGAATCAGCGATAAACAGTTTGATGATATCAAATCCGTTTATTTTTCGGATGTGGACCGGTATTACAAGATCCTGAACTGTTCTGCCGACAGCAGCAACGCGGAGATCAAGAAAAACTATAAAAAACTGGTCCGAGATTTTCACCCGGACACCATCATTTCCAAGGGACTGCCGGAGGAGTTTACCGATTTTGCCGCCTCCCGTTTCAGGGAGATTCAGGAGGCCTATGAAAAAGTGAAAAAAGAAAGAGGCTTTTAGCTAACGGCCGGAGGGCGGGTTAGATTTCAAACAGTTTTCCCATGGACTTGATCCGGGTAACACCGGTTTTCATGTCGAGAACCATGGTTCGGGATACGGATTCACCGATGGATTCGCCATCAATCATCATGTTGTTTTTCCACATCAGTTTTTTCAGAACCGTGTAGTTGCGCTGACCGATTTTAAAGGTCCCTTTGGGATCCATCAGCTGCGCGCAGCCGGCGGCCTTTACCTTGATTCTTTTTTTTTCGGCGCCCAGTTCGTAGGCGGATTTAAAAAGCAACGGAATTCCCACATCAACAAACATGGCCGGTTTTTCAGCCGCTTTGTTTGGGTCTATTTTTGACAGTGCGAGCATGCAGTGGATCATTCCGCCGATTTTTGCCACCGGGTCGTAAATCGTGACGCCAAGACAGGATCCCAGGGAGTAGGTGGTGATGATGTCATTGATGTTTTTGCTGACAACCATTTCTGAGATGCCAACGGTTATGCTGTTTTCAGGCATTGCGTCTCCGGTAATATCGCCGCTGTCAGGCGCACACAACCATTATCCTATAATTAACATATGGGGGGATTATAATCAATTGAAGATAAAAAATATATAACAAAATTTAACAAAAAAAGTTTCTTTGAATCGTTTTTCCCAGTCTTTCAGGGGGGCAAGATACAGCTGGAACGGTCTGCGGGGGAGACGGAACCCGAGGGTGTTATTTTTTCCGGATTTTGACCGGGACCTTTTTTCTGCCCCACTCAAGAGCCCTTCGGTGGGAGTTGAAAAAAATGTCTATTCTCTTGGGCCCCTTGATGGCGCTGCCCCGGTCTTCCACGACACCGGTGCCGTATCCGGGAATTTGCATGATTGTCCCGAACGGATAATAGCGGGTGTCCGCGGCAAGGGTGCCGGGCCGGGGGAGGATCAGCCAGGGTAAAAGCCGGACCGGTATCATCCAGGGGTGTTCCAAGCTGTCGAAGGAGAACAGTCCCGGTCTGGCCTGACGCGGTTGGAGACCACAGGCGGTCAGGCCCTTATATTTTTTACCCGTTTTGACATAGTAGCGGTTCCAGAAATTCAGTTTCAGGTATAGCCATTTGCCCCGGGTCCACCCGCAGCATTTGCTGCAGCCGCAGTAAGCGGTTGTTTCAAGGGTTTTCTGCTGGACGTGTGCACAGCCGGACAAAAACACCAGAAGCGAAAAAAGGCCGGCCGGCAGTAAATATTTATGTGTCGCGCAGGTCATAGCTGGAAGCTTACCGGTTAACCTTTTTGATGTCAAAAGAAAATCCGGTCTTTCCGGAATTTGCCGGAGCCGGAAATGGTCTGGATACGTCAAACTTAAGCGTTTGTTGTTTTTCGGTAACAGGCTTGCGGGAGCATGGCGGTCAAGCATAAAAGCATACGGTTTAGATTGACACCCGGTTGACTGTTTTTTATACTTTTACTCCAGAAAAATGGACCTTCCCGATCCCGTCCCGATAAATCGGGACGGGGGCAGGTTTGGTTTGTTTGCGTATGTACCGGCTGTTGAAGCTCAGAAAACGTTTTGCCTGTTTCACGGAACGCCGAATCGGGAGACGGCATATGCGCGACAGTTTTTCAATCAGGGAGCAGCCGACATGGGTGCCATCAGAATTGCATCGGGCCGTTTGCGGGGCCAAAAAATAAAAACACCGGCCGAAAAAACCACCCGGCCGCTTCTGTCCCGGTTGCGGCAGAGTTTGGCGGACATTCTGCGTCCGGGACTTGAGGGTTGCCGAATCCTGGATCTGTTCGGTGGTTCGGGCGCTATTGTTTTTGAACTGATCTCAAACGGCGCAACGTCCGCGGTGATTGTTGAACTCGACAAAACTGCCATGGCCCTGATTTATGAAAATGCCGTATCGCTGGGTCTGGAAAAAAGGGTAAGGGTTGTGAACACGGATGCCATCGCCGCCATTTCGGCACTTGCGGTGCGAAAAAATCTTTTTGATCTGGTGATTGTTGCGCCGCCCTACGGTCTTTGTCTGCAACAGACGGTGCTGGATAAAATCTGCCTGAATCCGGTGGTGAAACCGGGCGGGACAGTGATTGTCCAGAGAGAAAAAAAGGAACCTGTTGGCCGGGTTTTCCGGCCGTTGATTTTTGACCGGACCCGGGAGTATGGCCGGACCGTGTTCGATTTTTATCAAAGGTGTGATTGATCGGTCGGGCGAGGGGTGTCCCGGAAAAGATATCCGCGCAATAACCGGATTAATTTGCTTGATAAAATCAGGTGAATATATTATTCTTTTACACTTTATTTACGTATAACTGCTTGAAATACGATTTGAAAAATATTAGAGTGAATACAAACAATTAATTTCAAGATTAATTTTCAGGGGAATGCGTCAGCAAACAGCCCCGGCAGGAGAAAAAATGCCAGCAAAAAAAGCATCTTTAAAAAACATAAAAAAAATAGGTGTTCTGGGTGCCGGGCAAATGGGAAAGGGTATTGCCCAGGTGTCCGCCCAGACCGGATATGAAAGCGTCATGGTTGAACCTTATGATGAAGTCCGCAAAAAAGCGAAAAAGAGCATTGTTCGGAACCTGGACCGTGCTGCGGAACTGGGCAAAATCAAAAAGAAAGAGCATGACCAGATCCTGTCCAGAATAACCTTTGCCAAGGAAATCGAAAGCCTTGCGGATGTCGATTTTGTGATCGAAGCGGCGGTGGAAAGCACGGCGGTCAAAGGGGATCTTTTCAGCCGGCTGGATGAAATATGCGCGCCCCATGTCATTCTGACCACCAACACCAGTTCGGTTCGGCTGGGAAAACTGGCCAGTGTGACCCAGCGTCCGGACAAGATTGTGGGAATGCATTTCATGTATCCGGCGCAGAAAATGAAACTGCTTGAAATTATCAGAACTCCGGCCACATCGGATGAGAGCTATCAGATTGTTAAAGAACTGGCGATCCGGATGGGCAAGCAGCCCATTACGGTTACCGACAGCCCCTGTTTTGTCACCAGCCGGTTGATCCAGACCCTGATCAACGAGGCGATTTTCTGTCTTTATCAGGGGGTCTCCTCCAAGGCGGAAATCGACACAGCCATGAAACTGGGCATGAACCATCCCATGGGACCGCTTGAACTGGCGGACTTTATCGGCCTGGATGTGGTCCTGTCCATGCAGCAGGCGCTGTACAATGGTTTTCAGGAACCCAAATACAGACCCTGCCCCCTTTTGTTGAGCCTGGTGGAAGTGGGGCATCTGGGCCGAAAAACCGGAAAGGGTTTTTACGAGTACAATGCGGACGGATCAAAAAAAGCTTGACCCATCACCGGTGGAAACCATTCTGATGCGATATCTTTTACCCTCCCTTTTTTTTGCAGGGCTCATTTTTTTCTGTGTTGCACCGGTGTCCGGCCAGGATATTGAGGAAACGTTTAACGGTGAGGAGACCGTTACCTGCGAAAACGGTTTTTTAAGCGTGCAGGCCAAAGATATCCGGCCGGAAGATCTCATGAAAGAGATCGGTGAAAAATGCAATATCGAAATTGTTGTTCAGGGCGAGGTGTTTTCCGAGATTCCGGTCAGTTCCCGTTTTGATCAAATGCCGTTACGGGATGGAGTGAAACGGGTGCTTCGCTGTTCCGGGATTACCAATCATTTGATGCACTTTTCCTCCGGAGACAACGGTACTAAAATCGTGCGACTGGATCTGATCGGTAAAAAGGGCGGTGAAAAACGCCTGACGGACCGGACCGTGAAAAGGGAGAGCGAACGGGCCAGAAAAGTCCGGGAACGGGTCAAGGCCAGAAGAGAAGCCCGGAAGAAGGCCAGAAAAGAACCGCCGATTTCGAAAGCGGAGATGGAAGACCTCCAGCAGAGTTTCATGAACGTGATGGATGATGTGTTGAAAGAAAAGTTCATGAGCGGCGAACAGCCGGACCCCCAGGAAGTCCTCAGAATATTTAATGAAGCCGTGCCTCCGGATATCCGGGAGAAAATGCCGCCGGAGGTTCTGGAACAGCTGGAAGGTCTGCGGTAGCAGATTGACAAATGACGATTGACTATCGGCGAATGTATTTAATGTTTTATTTTTTCATTAGTCATTCTTAATTCGAAAATTGTCAATCGTAAATATTCATTTGCCATTTTTCAACCGCGGGTTGCCGCCGTTGATCCACCAGTCGCTTTTATCTTCAAACCACCAGTGTGTCGAGTCCGTATTCAGTATTTCTTCGGCCAGTTTTTTCGCGGTCTCGGTTTTTAATCGTTTGCGTGCGAAGTCGATCCATTCATCCGCGTACTTGTTGCCCAGGTCCTTGTTCTCCTTGAGCATCAGGATCAGGTCCAGCTGGTCGGCATCATTGGCCAGCTGTGCTTCCCGGGTGTCCGCGCAGTTAAATTCCGATATCACCTGCTTGATGTCCTCGCCGAAGGGCAGACCGTCGGTCAGGTCTGACACCGCCTTTTCTTCATCTGCGGTCACATATTTTTTGTTCATGTAGTTCAAGTCCCCGGTCCGGGCTTCGTGAAGGTCGTGCAGCAGGCACATCTTGATCAGGGCGGCTTCATCCACGTCCTTTTCCAGGCGCGCCAGGACATAGCCGATGAAGGTGACCCGGAAGGTGTGCTCCGCCACGGATTCTTTGCCGCTGCCGAGAAACTGAAGGCCGGTCCGGGGGGTCCGTTTCAGCATGCCTGCTTCAAACAGCAGGTTGGCGATATCGCGCATGATTGTTCCTTGCTTAAGGGTTCGTGGTTATCGCATCGGGCAAAGCGAAAAAGATTTTATCCGCCATGCGCTTTACGTTTTTTCTTTCTTGTTCATCAGATATTCCTGAATAAATCCGTCGATATCGCCGTCGAGCACCGCGTCCACATTGCCCACTTCCATATTGGTCCGGTGGTCCTTGACCATTTGGTAGGGCTGCATCACGTACGACCGGATCTGGCTTCCCCAGGAAATCTGTTTTTTTTCACTGTGCAGTTTTTCCACTTCTTTTCCCTGTTCTTCCAGTTCCAGTTCATACAGCCGCGCTTTGAGTACCTTCATGGCGGTTTCCCGGTTCATGTGCTGGGACCGTTCGTTCTGGCACTGGACCACGATGTTGGTGGGGATGTGGGTGATGCGTACGGCCGAGTCGGTCTTGTTGACATGCTGCCCACCGGCCCCGCTGGCCCGGTAGGTATCGACACGCAGATCTTTTTCATTGATGGTGATGTCGATATCGTCTTCAATATCCGGGTAGACAAAAACCGCGGCAAAGGAGGTGTGTCTTCGGGCGCCGGCGTCGAACGGCGAGATCCGTACCAGGCGGTGAATGCCCACTTCCGCGGACATGTAGCCGTTGGCGTAATCGCCGCTGATGGTGAAGGTGACGCTCTTGATGCCCGCTTCCTCGCCGGCCAGGATATCGATAATACTGGTCTTGAACCCCCTGCGTTCGGCCCAGCGCAAATACATGCGCAGCAGCATTTCGGCCCAGTCCTGGGCTTCCGTACCGCCGGCGCCGGCATTGATGTTGACAATGGCATCGTTGATGTCATTGTCGTTACCGAGCATTTTCTTGAACTCGAGCTCGGACACCTGCTTTTCAAGTGTCCGGGTGCCGCTGGCAAGTTCCGCCTCGATATCGGGGTCTTCCTCGTCATCGCTTTCCGCGGCCAGTTCCAGCAGGATATGGCACTCCTCGATGTTTTTTTCCAGCAGGGCCCACTGGCTCAGGACATTTTCAAGGGTTTTCTGTTCTTTAGTGATCCTTTTGGCATTGGCCGTATCTTTCCAGAAGTCCGGATCGGCAATCTGTTTTTCAAGTGTTTTTAAGCGTTGCTTTTTCTCAGTCAGTTCAAAGATAACCTCTGATGGTTTCCATCCTTTTTTCCAGCTGACCGATATTTTCTTTCCACTGACTGAACATATTTTTCTCCTTTTAAACGTGAGGGTTGCTTAATGCTGTTTCTTTCTCTTTTTTTGTCGTCCGGCGCTAAACACAAACAGGAGAGCGGCCGCGGTGCAAAACAAGGCAAAGAGATCACCGTAACGGGTGTAAAGCGTAAGGTCTGTTCGTTTGTGTATCATAGCAGTTATGCTGTCATCCGTAAAGATGTCCGTCTGTTTGAAGATTTTGCCGCTGGGTGCGATGAAGGCGCTGATACCGGTGTTGGCGGCCCGGACCACATAGCGCCGGTTCTCCACGGCCCGCAGGGCGCTCATGGACAGATGCTGGTAGGGGGCGCTGGTGCGGCCGAACCAGGCATCGTTGGTGATGTTGACGATAAACCCGGCGCCATTCCTGACGAACTTTCGGACCAGGTCCGGAAAAATAATTTCATAACAGATGATAACGGCAAAAGCGGACCGGGGAATCTCCAGATTTTTTATCATATTCCCGGAAGAAAAATCTCCGATACCGGCCACCATTTTATCCAGAAACGGAAAGAGCGGTTTCAGCGGAATATATTCTCCGTAAGGAACCAGATGAATTTTATTGTATTTTCCCTGAATCCGGTTATCCGGAGTGACCAGAAAGGCGCTGTTAAACAGACGGGTGTGCCCGGGGATCTTTTCATAAGATGGACTGCCGAAAAGCAGATGAGTGCTTGCCTGCCGGACAATGGTTTCAACCATTTTCTTATGGGGGCCGGCGGACTGGAAGAAAAAAGGAGTTGCGGATTCCGGCCAGATAATCAGGTCCGGTTTTTGGTCCGTGCTTTTCAGGGACAGGGTTTCGAGCTTTTGAAGGGTTTTCTTCCGGTAATCCGGGTTCCACTTGACGTTCTGGGGGATGTTCGGCTGGACCAGTGAGATTTTGACCGGCGGATCGTTTTCTTTGTCGACCCGGTTCAGCCGGGCCTGTCCGTACAGCAGGGTGACAGCCAGAAGCAGCACGAGCGCAGAGATTTCTTTCCAGCGGATCTTTTGCTTACGGAAACATCCGGATGCCAGCGAGAAAAGGACACCGTTGGTGAACACAATCAGGAAAGTGATGCCGTAGACACCGGTGATATCGGCAATCTGAATAACGGGAAGCGTTCTGAACTGAGAGTAGCCCAGGTTTTCCCAGGGAAACCCGGTGAGAATCCAGGACTTGACGTATTCTGCGGCGGTCCACAAAAAGGGAAGGGTGATCGGAAGGGACAGGCGCAGGTATTTTCTGATGTAACAGCCGAGGCCGACGGGAACGGCGATGAAAATACCCAGGACAAAGGCAAAAAGAAACAGGACCAGCAGGGAAACGGCGAACGGCAGCCGGCCGTAGGTGATCATGGAAACCGTAACCCAGTAGATCAGGCCGAGATGAAAAAGGGTGCCGGTGATCATGCCCAGGAGAAATCCTTTGGCCGGGGAGGTCTCTGCCGTACTCACCAGCAGGGGCACCAGACAGATCCACGCGATAATGCTCAAATTCATATTGGGGAAGGCCAGCGGCACAAGCAGGCCGGAAAGAAGCGCCGGGAGAATTTCTTTCTTGTTCATGGGTGCGGTCCTGATGGAAAATTCTTGATTTATGCGACAAGTCGTATAAAATTATCAGCCATTATCCAAAAGCTCAAGAAAATTCATATTCGGAAAATTGGAGAAAATTGTGGATCACAGACCGTGGCTGAAATCTTACGACAAAGAAGTTCCCGTCACCCCGACCTTTCCCGACGAACTCATTCCCGCCATTCTTGAAACAGCGGCGCAGAAATTTTCCGGACAGCCGGCCCTGCTTTTTTTCGGCTATGCCATGACCTATCAGAAACTGTGGAAAACAGTGGTCCGGTTTTCCGAAGCGCTGCAGCAGCTGGGGGTGAACAAGGGAGACCGGGTCGCGCTGCTGCTGCCCAACTGTCCCCACTTCCCGATTGCCTACTACGGGGCGCTGCGAACCGGTGCCGTGATGGTGCCCACCAATCCGCTTTACAGCGAAAAGGAAATTCTGTTTCAGCTCAGTGATTCGGGGGCAAAATATCTGGTAACCCTGGACCTTCTCTTTCCCAATGTGGAAAAAATCCTTACGCAGACAAAGCTGAAAAAAGTCATTGTCGGCGGCATACAGGATTTTCTGCCGTTTGTTAAAAAGCTGCTGTATCCGTTTGCGGCGAAGAAAAACAACAGGCATGTCTCCATCACGGAAAACG
>Ga0272441_10002484_pt1 | contig 37042 bp, 52 predicted proteins | sample SSMProp6N_FD_193582 | JGI IMG/M metagenome (GOLD analysis project Ga0272441, IMG submission 193582) | Marine sediment archaeal communities from Little Sippewissett salt marsh, Falmouth, MA, United States - SSM-Prop-6N | ecosystem: Environmental > Aquatic > Marine > Wetlands > Sediment ...
CTCAAATTTTCGAAAATTTCGCCGAATTACGCGATTTCGGTAAATAGTACCGGCTAGTTGTTGGCCGATCGCCCGCAATGTTGTATAATAGTCCTGTGTGACCTCGGTTCCTTCGCGGGCGCCGGGTGCTTCACCTCCTGACAGCCGGGGCTCGTAGGGGTCCCGCCTTACTTGCCCCGGTTTCTCAGGGGCGGAGGACCAGGACATGGCAGGCCGGCCGGCAACACCCGTGAAGCTACAGCTCCTCGAAGGCAATCCGAACCGACGATCGAAGAAGCAGATCGCCGACCGCCAGGCCAGTGAGATCGTCCTCGGCAACAAAACGCTTCGCCCCTCCGCCGCGCTCAAAGCCAACAAGCCCGCCCTCGCAGAGTTCAAACGCATAGTCAAAGTCTACAACGACAGCGACGCCGAGTTCCTGACAGACGCCGACGTCAAGCTGCTCGAGCGCCGGTGCTTCACTCACGCCGACTATGTGAGCGTTCGGGCCTGGCGCGAGAAGGTCATGCGTAAACGCTCTATGGATTTCGAGGAGAAGCTCTCAGCAACTCGCAGCATAGACCTCGCGCTGAGTCGCCTCAACGACCAGCTGCAGAAGATGGATCGCGAGCTGCTGCTCACTCCGCTGTCGCGTATCAGCGGGATCAACCGTTCGAAGAGCAAGGGCAAGGAGGACCCGGACATGGCTGATATGTTCGGCGACGGATGAAGAAGTCGCGAGTTCACCCGACCACCAGGTACGCCCGGGACGTTGTCGCCGGGAAGTTCACCTCGTGCAAGTGGGAGAAGCTCGCGTGCCAGCGTCACCTCCGGGATCTGAGACGGTCGAAAAGCGACAAGTGGTTCCCGTACACGTTCGACGAGTCCCGTGCTGATCGGATATTCAAGTGGTTTGCCATCTGCCGGCACGTCCGCGGACCTCTCGCTGGCAAGCCGATCGAGCTGGCACCCTGGCAACAGTTCGTACTCGGGTGCGTGTTCGGTTGGGTTCACAAGCAGCACGGTGGGCGCCGGTTCAAGACGGCGTATATCCGTGTCGCTCGAGGTAACACAAAATCGACAATGATGTCAGCGATCGCCAATTACGGAATGTGTTCCGACGCACGATACTCGCCTGCCGATTATGGCGACACTGAGACGTATGTCTTCGAGCGAGCCCCCGAAGTGGTTTGCGCCGCGGTCGACCGAGAGCAGGCGAGTATCGTGTGGGGAGACGCGCGCGAAATGGGTCTCGCGTCTCCAGAGATCGTGAAGCGTCTCGACATTCGCAAGACGACCGTCAAGCACCGGACGCGGGGCGGGAAGCTGGTCAAGCTCTCCAGGGACACGAAGAACAAGGACGGCGGGGCGCCGTGCATAATCATCATTGATGAGTACCACGCACACCCGACGTCGATCGTCAAAGACACGACGAGCTCGGGCAAGGGCAAGCGCGCGCAGTGCCTCGAGTTCATTGTCACCACGGCCGGCGAGGACGCCGAGAACAAGCCGTGCAAGATCGAGGACGACATTGTCAAGAAGATCCTCGCCGGCGATATCGAGAACGAATCATACTTCGGCATCATATTCGAGCTCGACCAGGCAGACGATCCGCACGACTCGAAGGTGTGGGAAAAAGCGAACCCTCTATTCAGGTCGAAGGGTGAGTACTCGAGAATACTCCGGGAAACGGTGAAGGAGGAACACGATCTCGCGTTCAACTCCGGAGACAACAGCAAGAAACGCCAGTGGCTGATCAAGCGGGCCAACCTCTGGCAGGTCGACAGCGAGGACCGGTATATGTCCGGACATATGGGCAAGTGGAAGAGCCTGCTCGCGCCACGTCGCGAGTTCGCCAAGCTGATCAAAGGCCGCGAGGCGTACGTCGGTGTCGACCTCTCGAAGTCGATCGACCTCACCGCCGACGCGTTCGTGTTTCCGCTTGACGACGGCCGATTCGCTGTTACCGCCCATGGTTTTATGCCCGAGGAAACCGCCACAAAGCACGTACACACTGACCGGGTGCCATATCCGGATTGGGCGAGCGAGGGCTGGTGCACCTTGACGCCCGGCAACGTCACAGACGACCGGTTCATAAAGCAGCACATACACGACATGGAGCTCGAGCACGAGGTGTCGATTAATGAGTTTTGTTACGACCCCTGGGGCGCTCGCCAGTTCGCGAACGTCATGCAGGACGACGGGTACACTTGCGTCGAGGTCAGGCAGGGCGTGATCACATTGTCGGAGCCGACAAAGAAGTTCCGCGAGCTCGTGCTGCAGGACCGTATCGTTCACGACGGAAGCCCCGTTTTGACGTGGTGCGTATCGAACGCGAGAGAGGTTTCCGACAACAACGGCAATATCAAGCTCAGCAAGAAGCACAAGGACGACAGCCAGCGTATCGACCTGATCGCCGCGGTGATCATGGCGTTCTCGCGTGCCATGCTGGCCGAGGTATCAGTCTACGAAGAGAGAGGGATGCGGTTCCTATGAACGTATTTAAGAGAGTCGCCACCGCGCTGAATTCGACGGCCTGGGATCAGATGATCCGAGACTGGCAGGCAGGGAAAGAGAGCGACGGGTCAGAGGGCATACCCGTCACGCAGGACACGGCAATGAAGTACTCGGCGGTGTTCGGCTGCTGCCGGGTCCTGGCCGAAACGTTCTGCAGCGTGGTCGTCAAGGAGTACAAGCGAACCGACCGCAGCGGCGATCGGCAGCGGACGTACGACACAAGCGCGTACGACATTCTCCACAACGTGCCAAACGACGAAATGAATCCGTTCAGTTTTTCCGAGCTCGGAATGTATCAGCTGAACCTCGGCGGGAACTTCATGTCTCGCAAGATCCGCAACAACGCCGGGGGTATTCATTCCCTGATCCCGCTCAACCATGAGTGCGTCGAGATCAAGCGCAACGAGAACACCAAGCGCGTCGAGTACGTGTTCAAGCCCAACAACGAGAAAGAAGAGACATACACACGAGACCAGGTGTTCCACGTTCCGGGGCCGTCGCTGAACGGAATCACCGGCATGAATCCAATCTCGTACGCCCGGGCAGCAATCAAGCTCGGCAAGACATACGAGATGTTCCTGCAGCAGTACTATGAGAACGGCGCGCTCCCGTCGGGCATGTTTGAACACCCCGGCACCCTGAAGGATATCGCGTACGACCGCCTGAAGGCAGACCTCGAGAAGGGGTACAAGTCGTTCCTCAACAAGGGAAAACCGCTTGTGCTCGAGGACGGGCTGAAGTACTCGCCGTTCTCGCTGGACCTGCTCGACGCACAGCTCCTCGAGAGCAAGAAGTTCCAGATCGAGGATATCTGCAGGATCTACCGGGTACCGCTTCACATGGTCCAGAACCTGGACAAGGCGACGAACAACAACATCGAACACCAGTCTCTCGAGTTCGCCATGTACACAATGCTGCCATGGTTCAAGCGTTGGGAGTCGTGCGTGAACGCTCAGCTCCTCAGCAAGGCGGAACGCCAGGCCGGGTACTATCTCGAGTACGACATGGCCAGCCTGTTGCGCGGCGACTCGAAGAGCATGGCCGAGGCGTTCGCCCGCGGTCGCCAGTGGGGCTGGCTATCAGTGAATGACATTCGTCGGCTGCTGAACATGAACAGTATACCGAACGGTGATATCTACCTGCAGCCGGTCAACATGGTCGAGGCCGGCGCGTCGGGCCTGGCTCCGGTCGACCAGAAGCTCGTCGACGAGATCCGGGCTCTCATTGAAACGCGGAAGGAGTGATATATGGCTAAGTGGTGGCATATCAAGAACCAGGGGAACAAAACCGCCGAGGTGCGAATCTATGGCGTGATTGCGAATGAGAAGTATTACGAATCGGACGTCACACCGACCGACTTTCAGAACGAGCTCGACGCCCTGGGCGATATCGAACTCCTCAACGTGTACATCAACTCGCCCGGTGGCAGCGTGTTCGCCGGCTTCGCGATCTACAACATTCTGAAGCGGCACAAGGCGGCCGTCGCGTGCCACGTGGACGGTATGGCCGCGAGCATTGCCTCGGTGATTCTGCAGGCCGGCGACGAGCGCGTGATGGCGATTAACGGCATGGTGATGATACACCAGCCGATGATACTGGCCATGGGGAACGCCACAGAGCTGCGCAAGTGGGCGGACGACCTCGACAAGATCACCGAGCCGATTATCGCGTCGTACACCGACCGGTCAACCCTCGAGCACGACAAGATTCTCGACATGATGACCGCCGAAACGTGGATGACTGCCGAGGAAGCAGTCGAGCTCGGTTTCGCCGACAAGGTCAACAGCAACAGCAAGGCGGATGCGTCGGCCGAGGACAAGAACGTCACGATTAACGGCATTACGTTCGATCTGAGCAACTTCCGAAACTTCGACGCCTCAAGGCTCGTAACAGCCAACAACCGAAACCCCGAACCGAACCCGGTACCGGCGCCGGCAGGAACAAGGCCGATCGCTCGAGTCGTAGACCCGGCAAACACACAGGAGCCCGGGCAGCGAGTCGACTATAAGCAGTACGAGGACGCGCTCGCCAAGACTGACGCGATCCTGAAATCATAGTAACCGACACCCTCAACTCAAACGAGGAGGAGCCATGCACTGGCTTGAAATGATCAAGAACGCCAAGGCGAAGCAGGAGGATATCCTGGCCAAGGCAAAGGAAGAGAATCGTCTGTTCACGGACGAGGAGCAGGCCGAGTTCGATGCGCAGCAGACGGAGATCGACAAGGCCACCGCCATGATCGAGGCGGAGAAGAAGATCCAGGCGACGAACGGGCTGCTCGGTGCGCCGGCAGAGCCGGAGCCGATCTCCCGGGTCGACGTCAAGCCGACCGACGCGCCCAAGTGGGAAAACGGGATGGGCCAGTTCCTGCAGGCCGTGGCCGTTGCCACCGCTGGCGGGAACCGTGACGAGCGCCTGGTGTACAACGCTGCACTCGGCGGTAACGAGAAGATGGGCACCGACGGCGGTTTCCTGGTCGAGCCCGAACACGCCAACGGGCTGATCAAGCGTGCGTATGAGCTCGCGCAGGTGGCAAGCCGCTGCGCTCGCAACACGATCAGCAGCAACCGCATGACGCAGAATTACGTCAAGGAGACCAGCCGGGCGACCGGTTCGCGCCTTGGCGGTGTCCGCGGGTACTGGATCGACGAGGCTGCGACCATCACCGCGTCTGCCCCGACGTTCGGTCAAATCGAGTGGAAGCTCAAAAAGCTGGCGGGGCTGTACTACGCCACCGAGGAGCTGCTGCAGGACGCAGTCGGGCTCGCGTCGTTCGCGACCGAAGCCTTCGGCGAAGAGTTCGCCTGGCTGCTTGACGACGCCGTGATGAACGGCGCCGGAGCATCTGACCCGCAGGGGATCAACAACGCCACGTGCATCGTCGAGGTGTCGAAGGAAGCCGCTCAGCTTGCCGACACGATCGTGTACGAGAACATTGTGGCCATGTGGGCGCGTCTGTGGGCACGTAGCCGCGGCAATGCTGTCTGGTTCATCAACCAGAACTGCGAGCCGCAGCTGCAGACCATGGCCATGGTTGTCGGTGCTGGCGGCGTGCCGGTGTACATGCCTGCGGGCGGTGTGGCGGCGACGCCGTACTCGACCCTTATGGGCCGGCCGATCATTCCGATCGAGCAGTGCAAGACCGTCGGCGACGCCGGCGACATTGTCCTCGCGGACATGAGCCAGTACCAGCTCGTCGAGAAGCCCGGAATCAAGGCCGATGAGTCGATTCACGTGCAGTTCCTGACGGATCAGCGCGCGTTCCGGTTCATCTATCGCGTCGACGGCCAGCCGAAATGGCAGTCGGCTCTTACCCCGGCGAATGGCACGGACACGCTCAGCCCGTTTGTGCGCCTCGAGGAGCGTGCGTAGTCGGCAGGCCGTAAGGGCTTGACCGTGCGAAGGTAGTAACGGGGAGGGGTCCGGGTGGGCCTCTCCCGAAACCACAGAAGAAGAGAGGACGAAATGAACGGATACACTCACCTCGTCAAGGGGATCGACCCTGTCGCGGACGCCTTCAGCGGCACCGTGTACACCGATGTGTACAACCTGAAGAACCACCACCGGATCGAGTTCTACATCTACAAGGGTGTAGGCGCGACCGGGACCAGCACGATCACGGTCGAGGCGTGCGACGACACGACCCCGAGCACCACAGACGCCATCCCGTTTCACTACCAGGAGATCGCCTCCGGTGACACGCATGGCGACATGACCGCCGCCACCGCGGCCGGATTCACCACGACTGCCGGGTCTTCGGGCCTGATCAAGGTCGTGGTCGAGTCTCAGGCCCTCACGAACGGGTACGGATACGTTCGTCTGGCAGCCGTCGAGGTCGTGAACAGCCCGGTTGTCGGGTGCATTATGGCAGCCCTGATCGAACCTCGTTTCGACCAGGATGTCCAGGATACCACGCTGACATAACAGCAAACCGAAGCGGCGGGGGCCTCGAGCCCCCGCCACCTCAAGCAAGGAGAAACCAATGGGAGTACTCAACGAGGGCAGGACCTACCGCCAGGCGATTCTCGGCCAGCGCGTTGACAGGGCAACCGACACCCTGCCGGCGACGACTGACGAGGCGCTTTTCAGCATCACGGGCGGGCGTGTCATGATCACGTCGATCATCGGTGAGGTTACAACCGTAATCCAGACGCAGGCCAACGACACGAAGCTGAAGTTCAACCCGACCGCCACCGGTGCCGACACGGATCTGTGTGCGGCGCTCGATATCACCGCAGACGCTGTCGGCACGCTGTACAGCATCACGGGCGATTTCTCGGACGCCATGAAGGACGGGCTCTTGTGCCTGGAAACCGACGCCGTGCTCGAGAGGGGTATCATACTCTCTGAGGGCGACATCGAGCTCGACTGCGCCGCCACGAACACCGGGTCGGTTGCGTGGTCGCTGACGTATGTTCCCATCGACGACGGGGCTGCTGTCGCCGCTGCGTAGTCGCTGAAAGTGGGGAGAATCAAAGAGCAACCCGCGGGGTCAGAAATGACCTCGCGGGATTTCGACAGGAGAGGCACATGTCAGAGGGGAAGCGCAGAGTCAAGCTGAAGCACGTTGTCAACGTCAAACCCGACGCCGATGGCTACTTCGACAACTATATCGCCGACCAGCTCGTCGCGGCTGGCCTGGCTGATGAAATCGAGGCCGCGGAGAAGCCGGCGCCGACTCCGCCACCGCCAGAAGAGAAACCAGCGCCGTCACCCGAGCCGAAGGCCAAGCCGAAGAACAAGGGCAAGGGGAAGGGAAAACGGAAATGAGCAGCCGTATACGCGTAGTCACAGGCCCGACGGTCGAGCCCGTAACGGTCGACGAGGTGAAAACCCTCACGCACGTGAGCCACTCGGTCGAGGACGATCTGATCCTTCGGTGGATCAAGACAGCCCGGCAGCTTGCCGAGGGGTACCAGTGGCGGGCGTATATCACTCAGACGCTCGAGCTGTCGTTCGACGGGTTCCCAAGCATGCCGATCGAGATCCCGCGCTCGCCCCTGCAGTCGGTGACGAGTATCAAGTATACGGACTACCTCGGCACCGAGACCACGCTGTACGAGGCAGGCAATACCGATATGTTCCTGGTCGACACTGAGGGCGAGCCCGGGCGGATCGACCTGGCGTACAATCAGGTGTGGCCGAGCGTGACCCTGCGCACACTCAGCCCGGTGCAGATAGTGTTCGTGGCCGGCTATGGTGACAGCGCCGACGACGTCCCGGACCAGGTGAAAGACGCCATTTTGATGTACTGCGGGTGGCGATACGAGAACCGCGCAGTTGAAACCGGGTGGGGCATGCGCGGGCGAGTCGTCCCGGCAGCGTTCTTTGAAATACTGAGGGACAACCGCGCGAGGAGTCAGCTGTGAACCTGGACAGACGCCCAAGGAAAAGCCCTGCAACCAACCGCAGACACCTCGTATGGATAGAGCGGCGTACGCTCACCCGTGACGGTGAGGGCGGGTATACGGAAGCCTGGGCGCGCGTGGGCGGCTCTCAGATATGGGCCAGCGTTTCACCTATCAAAGCCGTGCAGCGCCTGGATTATCAGAGCGTCGAGGTGGACGCCACGCACCTGCTGACGTTCGGCGGATACGACGACGTCGAGGAGAACGATCGCGTCTCGTTCGGGACCAGGACCTTCGAAATACTGACCATAGAGAACATTCAGGAGCGCGACTTTCTCAAGGTGTGCACGTGTAAGGAGATGCGGCCGTGACCACGTTCTCAACCAAGTACGTTACTCTGAAGAACTACGTCAAGCAGGTGGAGAAAGATATCTCCGCAGGCGAACGCAAGCGGCGCGCTGAGGCCGGTACGTACCTGAAGAGGAAGATCCGCGGCAAGATACGGAAGAGCGAAACCTCGCTCCCTGGTGAACCCCCCGGACGTGTCACAGGCAACCTGCTGCGCGGGCTGGCCTCGAGGAACATGCGCTCGCAGACGATCGTCGGGTTCCGCCCTCCCGGGTATCATGCGCTGATGCTGGAGTTCGGCACCGAGAACATGGCACCGCGGCCGGTGCTGTTTCCGACCATGGCAGAAGAAACGCCAACGCTGAAGAAAATTCTTTCGGGCCTGTGGGTGAAGTAGCAGAAGGGAAGAACGGGAAATGCCAACGTACATATTCAGCGAAGGCCCAACAGGCGATCAGAGCGGAAACCACAAAGATACTCGAATATATGAGTACTTTAAGGCTCGCGCGTACGGCGGAGAGGCATATATCGAGATATCCAACGAGCCAGGGATAGACTCGTTCGGGCTTCTGCGGTTCGACGTTTCGGCAATTGACGGTTCAGAATCTGTAATCAGTGCGACACTGAGGCTGTACCTCGCCTACAATGGTTTGTCAAGCGATAGAAGCGTTGGTGCTCGTCCGCTAAGTACCGACTGGGGCGTTTCGGCCACGAGCGAGGGAAGCTCAGAAAACACGGCCACGGGCGGACAGGCAACATGGGACAACGCGTTTGACAACAACGGAAGCGATACCGGTTGGGCGGACGGCGAGGACGCTGGTTTTTCAAGTAACGACTATGGCGCTGAAGAAGATTCCGTAACCATGGGCAGCGCCGACGCTGTCGGCACAGCCTACGATTTTGATATCACAAACATGGTGAAGGCGTGGGTCGCTGATTCTGACGACAACCACGGCGTACTGTTGCTCCCTGCCGGGTTTATGCAGGAGATTGTGCGCCTGGACTCGCAGGAATCAGCAACAGCGGCGGAACGTCCGATACTCACGGTTGAGACCGTTATCAGTTCAGCCTCCGAGTCGGCATCTGAGAGCGCCAGTGAGAGCGCTTCCGAGTCAGCGAGTGAAAGCGCTTCTGAATCTACTTCCGCTTCGGCTTCCGAATCGGCTTCACCATCAACGAGCGAGTCGGCGAGCGAGTCAACCTCGCCGAGCGCTTCTGAGTCGGCAAGCCCGTCAGAAAGCGAATCCGGCAGCGAAAGCGCGAGCGAATCAACATCAGAGAGCGCCTCGGAGTCGGTCTCTGAATCTGCTTCCGAAAGCGCCTCTGAGTCGACCAGCGAATCCGCTTCTGAAAGTGCTTCGGAGTCCGGAAGTGAAAGTGCCTCAGAGTCGGCCTCTGAATCAGCAAGCGAATCGGTGAGCGAGTCCGCGAGTGAATCGGCTTCTGAGAGTACCAGCCCTTCGGCGTCTGCAAGCTCCTCGCCAAGCGCGTCTGAGTCAACCAGCGAATCCGCTTCTGAAAGTGCTTCGGAGTCCGGAAGTGAAAGTGCCTCAGAGTCTCTAAGCTATTCTGGCTCCACCTCGGCCTCGGCCAGTGCATCGCCAAGTGCACCGCCGACCTCGTGGAAAACGATCGAGGCCGTGCTGTACGAGACCCTGACGGCCGACACTGCCCTCGCGCACTATATCAGCGATTTCGAAGGCGCCCCGGCGATATTCAGCGACCTGGCACCCGAAGAGGTCAAAAACACGGACGTGTACATGGTGTTCCGGGCCGACCACCTGGGAGATGAGAATATCGCCGCCCTGGCGTTCAACATCTACATCGACATCTATGCCCGAAGCGCCAGCCGCGCGACGGTGCGCAAGATTGTGCGGCGCGTGAAGCTCGTGCTCGATCACGTGGCTTTGCGCGATCCGGATTGTGAATTTGACACCATTCGTCTGTACCTGTTCGACGCGGGCGCCGTGCCCGAGGGAGGAGAGTCTCAGAAGGTTCACTATAACCTGCAATTCACAGCTCGCGCCGGCCGCAAGGCGTGGGCCTCGCATCTCACATAGCACAGCAAGGAGTGCAAAATGGCGGAAATCACTGTTCAGCAGATCTCAACCGATGGACTCGAGGCGGCCGCTGGCACAGCCGCAACGGCTGCAGGCGACACGTTCAAGAACAATGGCCGGACGTTTATCATTGTCGAGGACACGGGTACCACAGCCCCGACCGTCACGATCAACAGCCTGGTCAACTGCAGCCAGGGCCACGACCACAATCTCAGCGTGGCAGTCCAGTCGGGCGAAATGCGTTATATCGGACCGTTCCCGAAGGATCGTTTCAACGACTCGGACGGAATGGTTACGGTGACGTACGACGACGACACCGACGTGACGATTTCGGTTTTCTCACTCTAGCCTCGCGCCTGGAACGCGCGCAAAGGAGCCAAGACTATGGCGACACATGGCATAACAACCAACACGTACAAGCGCTTTGTCATTGACAGCGGCGCAGTGTACAAAAACTGGGGTGAGGCCGGAGAAGCACTCCTCGGCGCCACTCGCGGCGGCAACGTTTTCAAGATCGAAACCGAGCTCCGCATGATGGAAGTCGACGGAGCCCGGGGACCGGTCAAGGGCGGGAGGCGCATCACCAACGTGCTCGCGACCATAACGGCCAACTTCATCGAGGTGTCCGAGGAAATGCTTCTGCGGGCCCTTCCGGCTGCGGTGGCTGCGGACTATCCGGTGGCGCCGGCAACCAAGACGCACGACCTGATCACCAGGTCGACGGACGTCGCGGACGCCGACTACCTGACGAACATTGCAATCGTCGGGGAGTCGACGTACTCGAGCACGAACAACATCGTCGTCGTGCTTGAGAACGTGCTGTCGGATGGCAACCTCGAGGTATCCTTCGCGGACAAGGACGAGTCGGTGATTGCTGTTACGTTTACCGCTCACTACCTCCCGAGCGCCATCGACACCGAGCCGTGGAAGATATACAACCCGGTGATCGGATAGCCTGATCACCACAACGTCAAGGAGCTGAAGCAATGAGCGACACCGTCACACAGTCAGGTGAGAAGCAGTACACTATCCACCCCCTGAAAAAGAAGGATCAGAGGGTGGTCGCGGCAATGTTTGGCAAGCTCGCCGACGAGTTCGACGAGCCTGCCATTCGCCGTATTATCTCGAGTGGGTTCAGCGACGACGAGGGCAAAGCGGACAAGGAAACCGCGGACGACCGGAAGGCCAGGCTCGTGCATGTGTTCTTCGAGCTGTTCCGCAAGTGCCTGACAAAGCTCGCTGTCGACGCCGAGGAGTGGTTGGCGTCACTGATCGGCGTGAGCGTTGAGGAGTACCAGGAGCTGCCGATCGACATTGACGTCCAGATCCTGAATCAGGTCAAGGAGGCGCCCGAGGTAGAGCGTTTTTTTACTGGAGCATTGCGGCTATTCAGCGCGACGCAGGCGTTAGACAAAGCCTTGTCTCAGTTGAAAAGCTCGTACGCTTCCGCCTTCGGATCACAGCAGGAGAGCTCGACGGACTGACATTCGAGGAATTCATCTTTACCGCTGACATGATCGAGGAGGAAAGGGCGGCGCGGTTCAAGGACGACATGACCTGCGCCGCCTTTGTTGGTTGGCAGATGGGACGTTTCCAGGGGAGCATCAGCGAGCATACGACGTTTCCGAAGTACCTCAAGACGTGCGGGCTGCTCGACGGTCCGCCGCCAATGACGGAAGAAGAGCGCGCGGCAATGGTGGCCAAGGCCATGGAGAAGGCAAGCAAGATCAGAGCGGCATTTCAACCGGAGCGGGTGAATGAGTAGAGAAGTATTCAGTCTGATCGGGCGGATTCGTACCGAGGGGTTCGGGGCGGTTAAGAAGGAACTGAGCGTCCTCGACAAGAACATCACGAAGGCCGCGAACAGAATCGACAAGTTTGGCCGCGACGTTGGCAAGATCGGCGTCAATATGGCCAAAATGACGGCACCGATCGCCGCGCTCGGGGTGGCTGCATATAAGAGCGTCGAGCTCGTCACCGATCTGAATGAGACCATCTCCAAAACCGGCGAGATATTCGGGGACGCTGCCGGACAGATTGACGACTGGAGCAACTCCGCCGCGCAGGCGTTTGGCATGTCGAAGCAGCAGGGCATGGATGCCGCAAGCACGTTCGCGATATTTGGGAAGTCGGCCGGGCTGTCGGGGGATCGTCTGGCCACCTTCTCGACGAACTTCGTGCAGCTGGCTGCCGACTTTGCATCATTCCACAACGCGAAGCCGGAGGAAGCCATCACGGCGATCGGCGCCGCCCTCCGGGGAGAGAACGAGCCGATACGCCGGTTCGGTATTCTACTCGACGATGCAAGCATGCGCGCCGAAGCTCTGAAGCTCGGGCTCATTGAGACCACGAAGCAGGCGCTCACGCCGCAGGAGAAGGTCCTGGCGGCTCAGTCGCTCATATACAAGCAGTCGGCCGATGCACAGGGCGATTTCCTGCGCACCTCCGACGGCCTGGCAAACCAGACGCGTATCCTGAAGGCCGAGATCATAGACATGGCCACAGCGTTCGGTCAGGCGTTCCTCCCGGCTGCTCAGCAGGTCATGACCCTGATCCGAACCAAGCTGCTGCCGGCAGTGAAGGGCGCCGTCGAATGGTTCACGAACCTGTCCCCCGAACTCAGAAACACCATGATAATGTTCGGCGGGATTGCGGTCGCTATCGGTCCGCTGCTGATTGGTATCGGGAAGCTGATTGGGCTGGTTAAGACGCTTTGGGTGACTGTGCAGCTGCTTAATGCGACAATGTTGGCGAACCCGATCGGGCTCATTATCACACTGATCGGACTGTTGGGAATTGGTGTTGTTGCTCTGGTGAAAAACTTCGACACTGTCAAGGCGGCCTTTGTTGATCTGTTCTGGGAGATTCTATATGCCACGCGTCAAACGGTGAGCTATGTCCGCCTGGCGCTTTTTAAGGTCGTGGCGTGGATGATCGGGGTTGCCAAAGTTGCGGCGAAGGTCATACCAGGGATGGCCGATAAACTCGCATACCTCGAGGCACAGATGAAGTCGTTGGCTGCTGCTGAGGATGAGCAGATCAAGCGTCGGCGACGATTCCGGGCCGAGTCAAAGGCAGCGGCACAGGACACCGAAAAGCTCGCCAAGGCAGTCGAGAAGGCCAAGGAGGAAACGAATAAGTACTCAGCCACACTTCCCGAGCTGATCAAGACACGGAAGCGCGACACCAAGGCAACAGACGACCAAGCGAAGGCCGAGAAGAAGCTGTCCGAAGAGCGGGCGAAGTTCTCGGAGGGGTGGACTGACAAGCTGCGCGAGCAGATCATGACCCGGTCGCAGTTGCTCGAATGGGAGTACAGAGACGCCCTTTCACGTGCTGAAGAGCTCGGAGCAAGCCGGCAGGACATAGAGCTGTACTATCACATACAGCGCCTGAGACTGGCCGAGGAGGAGGCCAACGAAAAGGCACGTCTCGCACAGAAGGAAGTCGACGACCGCAAGGAAAAACTTCAGCTTACGAAGAGCCTGGCCATGCAGGCGGTCGATCAGATATTCGCGCTTATGGCCGCCGCGACAGACAACGAGATCGCCCGTATTGACCAGGCAGCCGAGAAGCGCAAGGCCGCGATCGACGAGAGTGTCCTCGGCGAGGAGGAGAAGGAACGGCAGAAGGCCGCAATCGACGAGCAGGCCGAGAAGAAGAAGCGCAACCTCATGCGCGAACAGGCCAAGCGCGACAAGGCCGCGGCGTACTTCGCCGCCATTATCAACACGTTCCAGGCCGTCAGTAAAGCCCTGACGCTCGGGTTCCCGCTCGGCCTGGTCATGGCGGTGCTGTTCGGGGTTCTCGGGATTGCGCAGGTCGCCGCAATAGCTGCCGAGCCCCTGCCACAGCTCGCCCGTGGTGGCGTTGTGAAGCGAAGCCAGGGCGGGACCGCGCTCGTGGCCGGCGAGGGTGGCGAGGACGAGATGATCCTTCCCATGCAAACGGGCGTCCGTCGAGTCGTTGGCGACGTTGTAAACGGCATACGCAGCGCTTTGGCGGGGCCTGAACTTCCGGGCTCCCTCGCGCACGGACGGCCGGCTATGGGCGGTGTCGGTGCCGGCAGTGGCGGCGGGGGGGTCCACTTCCATATCGGGACGCTTATTGCTGATGATAGCGGTATGCGAGAGCTGGAGCGACGGCAGCTGAAGTTCAGAAACCAGGAGAAGATCCGGAAGGGTGAAATCTGATGGCGCTCAACGACATATATCTCGGTGAAAGCGGCTCTGAGGTCCTTCTCAGCGCGTTTGCTCGCGAGTTCACACAGAGGCGTATCGAGGTGTCCAGGGAGGACAGGACGGCGTCAGGGCGCCTTGTGAAGGACATTAGGGCAATTAAGCTCGGGTTCTCCATTTCGTACGACATGATCAGCCATACCGACCTCACGGTGATTGCCGACCTGTACGACCTCGAGGACGAGCTCAGCCTGATTGTGACGCGTCCCGATTTCAGCCAAGACACATACACCGTGCTGCTTAAGCCCTTCGACCAAACCCGCGTAAAGAGCGTCGGGTGTGGGTATTGGGGCGGGGTAGCCCTGGAGCTCGAGGAGACATGAATGGAAGGCGCGGACGGGCTGACTCTGACTATCGGTGCTGCCGGCCTTGTGGCCGTCGGGGGGGTTGTCGTGAAACTCGTTGAGGCAATCGTCGCATGGATGGCAAAGCGGAACAACAACGGGAACGGGACGCTCAAGGGGTACATCAGCCGCGAGGACTGCCGTGATAGTATCGGCAAAATCGAGGCCCGTTTCGACCGGACCGACACGCGGATCGGGGAGCTGCATGATAAGGTCAATGACACAAACGAGAAGCTCGCCGAAATGCGCGGGTACCTGGGAAGGCATCTAGGATAGGGGGAACAGTGAGCAGGGTTTCGGTTATCATAGCCGGGCGAAATGAGAAGTACTTTCAACAGACCGTCGATTCCGTTTTGGAGTCGGCGGTCGGTGACGTTGAGGTCGTCGCCGTTGTCGACGAGGAGGAGTACTCCGGAGAGCTCGCAACAGACGACCCGTACGCGCGCCACAGCCTGCACTCTGACGACCCGCGCGTGCGTATCATTCGCCTCGAGAAGGCTATCGGCCAGCGGGCCGGGTACAACCTGGGCGTCCGGGAGTCGACCGGCGAGCACGTCATGAAGATCGACGCGCATGCCCTGCTCAGCAAGGGTTTCGACGAGGAACTCAAGAACTGCTGCGGAGACAAGGACGTTGTTCTGCCGGAAATGCGCCGGCTGAACGTTCGGGAGTGGGCACCGAAGCGGGGCGGGGAAGCCATACACATGTACTTCGGGCTCGATATGTACTGCCATTACTGGCGGGACAGAACGAAAGCGAACACCGAGAAGTGCCCGGAGATCATGACCGGACAAGGATCGTGCTGGTTCTGTACCCGGGAGTGGAATGATCGTATCGGTCTCCTCGACGAGGGCGTCGGGTCCTGGGGGAACGTCGGAATCGAGATATCGCTCCGCACGTGGCTGCAGGGTGGTCGGCAGATATGTTGTACGACAGCCTGGCAGGCTCACTATTTCCGCAAGGACGACGGCGGATTTCCGTATTCGCTGACCGGGCGGGACGTTGCGCGCGCGCACCGGTACACGCGTGAGCGGTACTTTTTCAACGATGCAGCCTTCGAACACCAGACCAGGCCGTTCGGCTGGCTGGTTCGAAAGTTTCAACCGCCAGGATGGGAGGCGTATCTCGTGGACTCGTTCAAGTCGCCCCGGGTGATAGTGTACTACACTGACTCGCAGCTGCAGCCGGAGCTCGCCAACGCTGTCAGGAAGCGGATCAAGAAGGTGTGCGGGCCGATCCCGATTATCAGCGTATCGCAGGAGCCGCTCAAGTTCGGGCGAAACGTCTGTATCGGGGAGCAGCCGCGCAAGTATAAGAGCGTGTACGAGGCCCTCCTCGCAGGCGTGAAGGCGGCGCCGGAGGGGTCGATCGTGTACCTGCTCGAGCACGACGTGTTCTATCACCCGTCGCATTTCGCGTTCCTGCCGGCCGAGCACGGGGTTCTCTATTTCAACGACAACCGGTATTACTATCACCTGGGCTGTGACACGTTCGACCTTGCCCGGGGGAAGTGTGCGCTCTCGCAGTGTGTGGCATGGCGCGATGATATCATACAGCACGCCGAGGAGCGGCTCGCGGTTGCCGGCGACGACATGACCGAGTACTTCGAAACCTGGCAGAAGCGCAGCAGCCTCAAGACTCAGGGGTTCAGCTCAGATCGGCCGAACGTCGATATCCTGCACGGGCAGAACCTGACGCTCCGGGGCAAAATGAAGAACGAATATATCCGCGGCAAGCGCAAGGGAATAGCGAACCTTCCAGGATGGGGCCGGGCTCCGCATTTCCGCAGCGTGACCGGGTACCGCAGGCAGGAGTCGAAACCGGCGCCGGCCAAGAAGGCGGTCTCGGTGAGGACGGGCGAGGTCGACGTGGCGCAGGTACTGCAGCGCAAGTTCCGCAAGCTACTCCCGCAGGTGTCTCCGGTGCGCGCCCGGAAGGTCGGGCGGTCCTGGCTGCCGGAGCTGTTTCGAACCTGTCAGTTCACGAAGGGCGCCGAGATAGGGGTCCGTAAGGGCGAGTTCTCTGAGCTGATCTGCAAAGCAAACCCGACCGTTGAGCACATGTGCGTCGACCTCTGGCGGCCGTACTATATCCACAACAGCCAGAAGAGACACGACTCGCACCTGGCAGAAGCGAAGCGCCGGCTCAAGCCGTACCGGGTGCAGTTCGTGAATATGCCGAGTATGGAAGCCGCGCGAAACGTGGAGGACGAAAGCCTCGACTATGTGTACATCGACGCCGATCACCGGTTCGACTTTGTCATGGAGGACCTGATCGCGTGGGGTCGAAAGGTCCGGCCGGGCGGGATCGTGAGCGGTCACGACTACTATCGTTTCCGCAATGCGGGCGTGGTCGATGCTGTAGACCTGTATACTCGGATGCATGGTGTGCAGGAATGGTTTGTGACGGATGAGAAAGAATCGAGCTTCTTCTGGGTGAAGCAATATGGCTGCTGATTTTGTACATGCGATATTCAAACGCGGCGATAAGATAACCGCTCCGGGGAAAGAGTATCTCGGGATCAAGGATGGCATGCTGGTCACGTGGCACGACCCGGACGTGTACGATCCCAAGTTCTCCGCATGGATGCAGCGCGTTTTTTTCTGTGTCAAGCTAAAGCGCGATCTGCTTCCGAAACTGATCGCGGGTGTTCAAGAAAGCCAGAACGCGGCCGACGGGGCCGTCGACAAGAAAACCTATCTCGCGCGCATGGCCGCAATCGACATTGCGGAAGTCGAGAGAGTGGCGGGAATTTCGGGCCTTTCCGCTGACATGGCATCTGCCGAGATCATTCCCGAGCTGGATCTTACAGCAGGTAGCGAGAAGCTGATCAAGGTGCCGACACTGCAGGCCCCGACAGTCCGCGACGTGATGAGTGTTTCGAGTGGAGCGTATGGCGTCGGAAGCGGGGACGACTACAGCGACTGGATCAGCGCGAGAGCCGATATCGCCAATCTCACAAACGATCTGAGCTTCACTCAGTCGAGCGCCTTCACCCTTAATGGTGGCTCGAACATTTCGGAGTCTCTCAACGGGCATGCGCTGACCTTTGATTCTGACACGCCCCCGGCTGGCGATCCGACTTCTGGACTCATTACGTCCATAGATTACGAGGGGTATCTATTCGGCGATTTCCAGGAGGGGGCGGGCGAGACAGTATACGAGGGGCTCTACTGGAAAAGAATCCTCGCCGGTTCAAACGAAGACGCTTCTTGTATCACTACGTCGAGCGTGAGCACCGGATTTGACCTGGTTATCAGGAAGTGCATGATAGACGGCAACGGGCATATCGGCTGCGGAGTTCGTGCCGCGGATGCTGATGTGACACACTACATCTACAACAATGTGATCTGGAGTTTCGACGGCGCGAGCGGCGACGCATACGGTCTCCACCTGGACGCTCTCCACTCCTCGTCTGTGATTGAGAATAACACGATATACAGCATTGGCGGGACGAGCTCTGCTGGTATCGATGCTGAAAACAACGCATGCACGATTCGGAATAACGCAGTATACGACTGTACAAGCTGTTTCCTGGCCGTTGGATCGGCAACCGGAAACAACAACGCGGCAAGCGATACCACAGGAGAAGATGGGGACTTCTCGAGTGGATCAGGAAACCAATCGTCGCGCAGCGCCGCGACTGATTTTGAAAGCACCACTGACACCGTCGCTGCGTTCCTGAACATTGCCAGCGGTGGCGGTCTAAAGTATGCAGGAAACGCAACCATACTCGGTGGTAACACTACCGGCATACGCGGGAACACCCGGCCGGTTTCCGGTGAAAATCCCTCAATCGGAGCCGCAGAAGTCAATCCGGGCTCCTCTTCTGCTTCTGCCAGCGAAAGCGGAAGTGAAAGTGCGTCGCCCTCAACATCAGAGTCGGCCTCTGAAAGCAGCTCGCCCTCGGCTTCAGAATCAGCCAGCCCGAGCACGTCTGAAAGTGCAAGCCCGTCAGCTTCCGAGTCCGGCAGCGAGTCCGCCTCAGAATCAGGCAGCGAGTCAGCAAGCCCCTCGGCAAGCGAGTCGGGATCTGAGAGTGCTTCCGAATCTGGCAGCGAAAGCGCGAGTGAATCGGGCTCAGAGTCCACCTCCCCCTCGACCAGCGAGTCGGCAAGTGAGAGCCCCTCAGAGAGTGGCTCAGAGTCTGCCTCAGAGAGTGCCTCGCCGTCGGCTTCTGGTGGCGGTTCTGCTTCCGAGTCGGCCAGTGAGTCGGCATCATACAGCGGGTCAGCATCAGAGAGCGCGAGCGAGTCGGCCAGCCCGTCCGGGTTCCCGACGTTTGACGAGGCAGCGGCGCTCACCGTGCGCAAGTGGGTCGGGCGTGTTACGGTCTATTGGGGCGGGGCCCTGCTGGACAACATCGAAGTCACATGGCCGGGGACCGTCGCAAACTGGCTCATGGACGAGGTCCCGCAGCTTCCCCCACAGATAGCCAACGGGGTGGACACAGTCGCGTACAAGTGGTTCCGGTGCGACGGGGTGGCCACGCTCGACGACATGGTCCTGGCGCCCGGAGACGAGGCCGCAGCGGCTCTCTACGAAATGGGATGGTGGGGCGGCACGTTCGCCGGTGCCCTGGGGGCATTTACCGACCCGCAGTACCTGCGGCTCCGCCTGGTCGAGCAGGCCGTGGCGACTGTTACGGTTGCCGGCGACGCAGCCCTCGGCGAGTACCCTGTCGACTTCACGATCAAGGTGTTCAGCGGTGTGGGCGGTTCCGTGCTCGAGGACGAGGTCGCGGTGACAGGAAACGCTCAGGTCAGCCGCGACGTATCTGTCGGGCCGGTGTCGGAAGCTACTGCCGTACTGCTGACGATCACGAAGTGGAGCGACGCCGATGCGGTGATCAAGATATCGGAGCTCTTCACCTCGGCTTCCGCGGTGTACGATGGCGACGAGATCATGACGATGAACGTGTTCGAAGAGAACGAGATCAAGAACGCAACGCTTCCGACCGGGAACATTGCAGCGAATGAGCTCGAGCTCGCTCTGAACAACGTCGACGACAAGTTCTTTCCGGCCAACGACCTGGCGCCGTATCATGCCATGGTCCGGAAGAACCGCAAGATCGTCGCCGAGATCGGGCTTGTGATACCCGACGGCGGCGGGACCGAATACATTGCCATGGGCACGTACTGGAGTGGGGACTGGAAGGTCTCCGAGGGCGGCACAACCGCTTCGACCACGGCAATGGACCGCCTCGGCCGGCTGCAGAAAATGACGTTCTCCACCAGCGAGGTCTATTTCGACTACACGATCGGACAGCTGATCGACGTGGTTATGACCGCGGCACGGCTGCAAATGTTCGATCTTGAGTACGAAGTCGACGCCGAGCTGTACGGCGACGACTACACAATACCCGTTGCGTGGTTCCCGAAGGTTTCGTTCTTCGAAGCCCTCAACACGCTGTCGGGCGCGTGCCTCGGGTCTATCTACGTGGACCGCCAGGACGTTATCCAGTGTGAAGCCCCGGCCGAGATCGGCGCGTACGAGTACGAGCTCACTGCTGACGACTATTACGAGCGCCGGCAGCCGGAGGAATCGGAGAGCGTCGAGAACCGTATCGAGGTCACAACGCAGCCGCTGCGCCTGGACCCGGACGAGGGCGAGGGCGTCGAGGTGTACCGGTCCAGCGAACCGCTCACCCTCGAGGTCGGCGAATCGCTCGAGAAGCTGATTGAGTACAGCGACAAGCCGGTCGACGGCGCAGTCTTTTCCGTCGAAGCAACAGACGGGTCCTCTTTCGTCGGTTCGGTAACGGTCAACAACTCGTATGCGTGGGGAGCTGAGCTCACCGTTGAGTGCACGACGGCCGGAGAATTCGAAATCGTGGCGGAGGGCGACCTGTACACGGTCGATGGGAAAGAGGTCGTCGTGAAGATCGACAACGACAGCCAATTCCAGTACGGCGAGCAGCGGTACGCCCTGAAGGACAACCCGCTGATCCAGACCGAAGCGCTTGCCACCAAGATCGCGGAGACGCTTCTGGAGACATACCGGGACCCGTCGCGCGACATAGAACTGAACTGGCGCGGGAACCCGAATGTCAAGCTCAACACGGTGATCCGCGCGCCGGAGTACGTCCGCGGCGCCGTCAGCAATAAGTCTGATTTCGTGGTATTCAAGCAGAAAACGATCTTCGACGGGACACTGTGCGCAACGCTCAGCGGTCGACGCGTGCGCGAGACGAATCTGGTTGTCGTCCAGGACACGGACGGCAGCGGATACGATATTCAGGATACGGACGACAGCGGGAATATCGTCTGGCAGGACTAACCGAGAGAGAGGCGACACATGCCGTCAAACGTAACGACAATCGCAGGAGCAACCCCGCTCGATTTCTACCTGGGGAACTACTCGTACGCCGACTTCGACGCTGAGGGTGTTTCGGCGAAGCTCAGGTTCAAACTGGACACCGTCACGCACCGGCTGATGTGGAAGAACGCCGCAGGGACCACGGTCAAGGCCATGGCCGACGCGTCGACTACCGCGAACCATGGATCCGCCCGGGTGCTCTTTACGGACGCCCTCGGTGCTGCAGATGCGTCCGCGGCGCTGAAGTATGACGGCAACGCTCTCGGGTTGGGCATGAGCGGTTTTCGGGGCTGGCCGAGCGGGAAGGGCATAATCCAGCTCGGGGACGAGAACGGCTTCTATGCAGACGACGACACCGAGCTGAGCGTGCTTTTCAATGCCTATTACGACGATACGGATTCGCGCTATGAATACGCCTCGACGGGCGCCGTGGCACGGCACAAGCTCGGGCCGGCGCTGCATGCTCTGCAGGTGGCCGCAAGCGGAACAGCCGACACGGAGATTACCTGGCTGGATATTCTCGAGCTCGACGCAGCGACCGCAGGATGGCCGATTCATTTCCGCAAGGGTCAGAGCGGAGCGACGGCCAGCGCAAGCGCGGATACGATGGTTATGGAGGCGGCCGGCACGGGCCTCGACTTCGAGCTCTCAATGCTTGCCGGCGACGGAAGGGACATTCGGCACTATCTCGGCGACACGACCGATCCGGACTACTTCCAGCACTTGTACTCGCGCACCAACCAGAAGCACACGTATAAGATGGGGTCCTGGAACGCGTTCACCTGGGAGGAAGATACCCGATACGCCGGCGTCGGTGTTTCGAATCCGCTCGCACACTGGCACGTGTACCATAACAGTTCGGACACGACGGCGATCCGCGAGTTTATCCGCATGACCCACGACGCACAGTACCCCGGCGACGGGTTCGGTGTGCGTATTACGGGCGTGCTCAACAACCAGACGCAGGCAACGCAGTACACCGCAGGAGCGATTGACATACTATGGGCGGACGAGAACGCCGGCCACGCCGACCAGGTGTTCCACACGACGAACGCCTGGAGCCTCGAGGAGACGCTCCGACTGATAGGTCAGGAGAACGGCGCGCAGCTGCTATCAACGGGCGCGCTGTACTTCGGTGAGCATGCCACGAACGGTACGTGGCGCATTGTTCGAAGCGGGAACGACCTCGTAATTCAGCGCCGGGAGACCGGCTCGTACGTCACCAAAAGCACTATAAGCGCGTAGCAGGAGGAAGTAGTGCACTACTGGACACTTGCGATCGGCGATATTCCGGAAGAGCTGCAGCCCATAGTTGATCACAACGTGGCTAAATGGGACATGGAGATCGTCAGGCTCGACGCGATCACCGACCTCGAGGGGATCGCGCTGGTCGAGGAGCTGACCCGCGTCTCGGATATCTACCGGCACGAGCGGGCAGCCAATAACACAGACTACGCCGAGGCGTACCTCGACCTTGATTGCAAGCTCCTGATGTCTCTCGACGAGTACGAGCCCGAGGCCCTGCCGTACTGGCCGGAGGAGACCACGCTGAGCGCCGACAAGCAGCCAGATACGTTTATCATGATCGTGTCGCCGGGCGCCGCTCAACGGGCGCTTGACATTGCCGCCGAGAAGGGCGGGGCGTTTAATACCGGTGCGTATTGCTGGCCTCGTCGCGTGTGGCGTGAGTTCAAGGGTATCACGCAGATCGACCCGTCATGCTACGAACACGGAATGTATTCTGTTAAGAGACGCCGAGCGCTGCAGGCCGCAGCCAAGGCATAACCGTCACCCCGTCAGGAGGAGTGAACAATGGAAGAGCTGAGCCTCAGAGACAGGCACGCGATTCACAACGATAACATTTACAAGATCAATCTGCTGCTCTACGATGCGAACCGGTGCAAGCTGGTCGCTGAGAAGTGCGGGCCGGCCGCCAAGCTCGACGCCCTGCTCAAGGCGATCCCGCAGCTCGAGCGGGAGCTGAGGGCATGGGAAGAGCTCAAGGCAGGACTACCCGTGCTTGAGGAAACCGAACCGACACCAAACCCGGAGGCGTAAGTTATGGCAGAATGGACCGCACCGAAGGTCGATTGGGGCGCAACCGACGCCGTCCCTCACACCGAGCTGAACAAGAACGGCGAAAACGTGCAGTGGCTGCGCAACACGATGGCCATCACCGGGTCGACTGTTGGGCGCAGCATGAGCCCCACGTCGGAGAGCACGCGCGACATGTGCATGATCACCGTGCCCGCGAATACTGTGCTCAAGCTCAAGCATTGGCGGTTCTTCTTCGACAACGAGGACGACATTCGCCTGCAGGTCGAGGTGAAGTATCGGGCCAGCGGCGCGGTTCAGTATGACAAAACCTCAACCGCGCAGTACGACGACGACGAGCTGGACGAGACCGTTATCAACACGACCGGCACCCCCCAGGATATGACGATTTGGGTCACTGTGCACAACATCAACAACTTCTCCACCCGAACAGTTAGCGGCGGCTGGTGGCTGCTGTTCGCTCTCGAGAGCTGACAAGGGGATCTGCAATGCTCAAGGTGGCTATCTATCCCGGACACGTCGGCAAGGACAGCGGCGCGATCGACACGACCGACGAATACGCCGGCGACGAGTTCCACGCCATCGAGGCGGTTGTGACGTGGGGCATTGCGGACAAAGTGGCCGGACTGCTCTGCTGCATGGGCATTGATCACACGATCGGGATCGGCTCGTTTGACAACCGGATCGCCGATACCCGCGATTGCACCATGGGAGTATCAATTCATGCGGACTCGTTCCACGATCGAACGGCTCACGGGTTCCACGTGATACACTACCCTGGCAGCGTTGCGGGCGGTTTGCTGGCCGACTCGATCGACGAGTGTCTCTCTGTGTTCGGGCACCGGAACCGCAAGCCACACGCGCGGCGTGACCTGGCAATTCTGCGCGACACGTCGTTTCCGTGTGCCCTGGTTGAGTGTGGTTTCATCAGCAACCCCGAGGAAGAGGCTGTGCTCATGCTGCGCACCAAACAGTACCGCCTCGCGTGGGCAATCGTCGGCGGGATCGTGCGGTACGTATTTGGGAAGGAGAAACCATGATGCACACCCTTGAGCGCCGTATCGTTGATTTTGCTGAGCTCAGCCGGTCGGCTCGTCCGGGCGGTGATTGGGGCGATTTGCAGCCGAGGTTCTTCGAGTGCAAGGAAACCGACGTGCAGTTCTTCTTCCTGGACCTGCCACGCGAGTACGTGTTCGTGTTCCCGGGTACCGACCCGAGAAGCGCGAAGGACTGGACAACGAACTTCATGTTCGCCAAGCGGGTGATCCCGTACGGGAACCAGAACAGCAAGATCCGCGTTCACCGCGGGTTCCTGCGGGGGTACAAGTCGGTCCGGAAGAAGGTACACGGGTGCGTCCGCAACTACGTCACCGAGAACAAGCCGATCGTCGTGGTCGGCCACAGCCAGGGCGGGGCGTTCTCCTTCCTCGGGGCGGTTGACATTCAATGGAACATGCGAGAGGGGGACCTGCAGGAGCGCCGGCGCGAGGTGTACGCCATCACGTTCGGCGCCCCTCGGGTCGGGAACAAGGCTTTCCGCAACTCCTACGTCGTGCGAGTGAAACGGACCTGGCGCTACGCGGGCGCGTTCGACGTCGTGACGCGTGTGCCGTTCGCGTGGCTCGGTTTCCGGCACGTCGGGCAGCTGGTTCGGCTGGCCTGCCGGCACGACATTCGCAAGTACATTCGGGAGCTGAAGAAAAAGCGCTAGTCGCCCGGGGTAGGGTGCACGTCGATCGTGTCTCCCATGACGTCGCTCGAGGCCGGATCTGAGATCCTGATACTCCAATACCACCTCACAGTATCAGCCGCGGTACCCGCGTCACGCGTAAACCGCATTGAGGCGCCGAGATCGAACCATTCGTACGAGGTGTCGACGTTCCACGTGTGGACGTGGGGGAGTTCGGCGTACGGGTTCAGGAGCCCGTTCCCGCTCGGGTAGCTGATATCCTGCCAACAGGTATCCAGCAGGGACCATTCATCATACGTGCCGGCCGGAGCATGCAGTACCACGGTGACGAGTGTTCCGTCCGTGTCCGATGGTCCGAGGCTTGTCGGTGAGTTCTCGGTGCAGCCAAGTATCAGCGCCACGAGTGACAGCGTGAGCAGGTACCGCATAGCCACCTCCCTGGTTGTGTGTGAACCCCATAATGGTACATCGAAACGGGCCCGGGCGCAAGCGGCACAGCCGGTTCCGTCCGTTCGTGCGGTGCTTGCCTGTTCCCTTTGTTGTCATTTCCGCAAGACCACATTTCTGGTTTCCCCTCTGTAGCGGCTCGGCGCCGGCGAGCTGGTCGATTTAGCATTTCCGACAAAGTGCAGCACCCCCCTTGACCACGTGCCCGGAATCCCGTATTATTACTTCAGGACGCCGGGACGGGTTCAACACCACACCACGCCAAGGGTAGAGCAGCGTGAACACCAACCAGACATTTGAGATCATGCGGGAAGGACTAGCGCCTGTGGTGGGCGTGATGGGCGGACCGCTCGGCTCTACCCCCGAGTACCGCCCGTCCTTCCTGCTCCTCAACACCACGGAGGTAGAGTATGCGGCAGAAGAAGAGCAACAGCAAGACAGTTACCTACTTTGTTAACGTCGAAGAAAAGACCATTGAGGTCGCTCTCGACGGTGCAAACTACGTGACGATTGCAAACTACACGCCCGGCATTCTCGGTGCCATTGTGAACGCCCGTGTAGTCGAAGGCTGCCACGTCGATATCATCACCGTCGGATAATGCCAGGTGGGGAGGGTGGTCAGTCAGGGCAGCGCTTAAAGCGGGCACCCTGCAGCCCTCCCCGGGCACAACAGGACCAGAGCACACCATGAACGCTTTCACGATTTCCCGCATGCTACCGCTTGAACGCCTTGTGAACCTGACGAAGAAGCAAGCCGAAGCGACATATCGAGAGGGCCGTCGACACTGCGTGCGTATCATGCGCGGCCGGATGGCAAACGGCAAATGGTTTGCCATGCGAACGGACGGACAGCGGGCGAGGATTATCACACAGGAGTAGACACACCATGCTGACAATCACGATCACCGGGATCGCGCTGTTCTGCGGCATCTGTGCGACATTCAATCTGGCAGTCAGGAGGGCAACGTGCTCGAGGTGACACACAACGACGACGACATTCTCGTATCCGGCGACAAGGTCACGCGACTGACCCCGGAAATGGCGATCGACCTTGCCCGGGACCTGGTCGAGCAGGCCGAGGAATTCGAGAGCCGTGAGCATGTCCTGTTTCTGGACACGGACAACGGCGACGACGCTGCCGAGGTCGAGGTCGCTCTCGCGCTCATGCTGGCGCAGCTGCAGCGGAACAACGCCCCGCTCAACTACAGCGAGATCAGAAATGCAGTAATGGTCGTTGAGAAGTGGGCCGGCATGCTGCCGAAGAAGGAAACAACCCCATCAGAGGAGCAGCACCATGATACCAGCGGAGACGATGCAGACGTTCCGATTCGCCCTGGAGAATAACGAGCGGGCCGTGGCTGAGCGGATACGGGACGCGTTCGCGACCTGCCAGTGTCACCATTGCAAGCGAGACGTATCGGTCCTGAACCAGATGCTCGACGCCCATTTCGCGCAGCCGGACCGGCTTCCTCTGGAGACCCCCAAATCAGCACCGGCCCCGGCGCCGTCGACCGATGATATCGCCGAAGCCCTGGACAGGAGATAGCAACTTGTCGCTCAGCAAGTACGTCAAGCCGCAGGAACTGCACCGTATCGAGACCGCAGCCGGGACCCTGTTTTTCGTGTTCAGCGAGGGCGAGCCGGTGGCATGGTGGGAACGTGGCGGGCGGCTTGTATGGGCGACTGACGATGAAATACGGAGGTTTCTCGGATGAGTGGGCACCGGTACCGCAGCCGCGAAATCGAACAGGCCGGGAAGGTGCGTGCAAAACGCGCGTACGTCCGGGTCTACACCGAGCCGGCCGTGATGTACCCTCACCCCATGATGCACAAATGGAAGTGTCCCGAGTGTCTGGTCCTGAACGCGGAAATGGCGAAAGGGAACACGGGCACCGGATATCGGAACTGCTCACAGTGTGGCAAGCGGTGGCGCCTATGGTGCCCGAAACAGGACAGGAGGAGCAAATGAAGCCCCAAACCGACCTATTCACCCCGCCCCGGACGACGTACCTGGTTGTCCCGGCGAAGGACAGCGACCGGAGAGCGTACCGCGAGAGGTACGGGACCGACCGGCTGTACGAGGGTCCCGAGGAGGAGCACGCCCGGATCGCCCTGCATCACAACTCAATGTGCGCCCGGGTACCGACCATCATGGCAGAGCGCCGGCCAGACGGGCGGATCGGCCGCATTGTCCACGAGGCAGCCTTCAGGAGGAAACCATGCAGACCAGCCGTATGAAGCGGACACACGCCCTCAAGAAGGGCCGACCAGGTACGAAGGCGTGGCGCAAGAAGCAGCACCAGCCGCAGGCCGTGAGCGTTCAGTCCGGGAAGCGCCGGCACAAGTCGAAGAATACGGTCTCGGCTCACGAGCTTAACGACCACACGACCGAGGAGCGCGTCGTATACCGCCGCGGTGTGCGCGTACGGCTTTTGAAGGCCAATTACGACCGCCGAAAGAGGGAGGGCCGCAACCGTGGATAAGCAAGCCCTCGCGGATCAGGTCCGTGCATACGTCGACGATTGCCTGAAGAAGGCCAAGGCGGGCATTCTGGAGCCGTCAGACCTCGAGGACTGGTCAAACCCTTGCTGCGGCGAGTTTGGCGGAGTGAGCGGTCCCTCGTGCGTTCTGTGCCCGCTGGACGGGTCGGCCTGCGAGAACCTCCAGAAGGCGTACAATCAGCTGTACGACGGCCAGGGGGGTGGCGTAGAGCCACTCCAGGCAGTCAAAGCGATTCTAGAGGGGTCTCTGTGCGCCTGGTTGAATTCTGAGCACCCTGCCGACCTGGCATCTGAGAGCGCTCAGCCGGTGACTCCCTTCGCCGGCGCCGGATCCGGGGGTGCAGCATGAAAACGATTGAGCATTTCGCGTTTTGGGCGTTCCTGATACTCCTGGCGGCGCTTCTAGCCATGGTCCTGTCAGAATGCACCTGTCGTATCAGCAAGGCCGATAGAACCATCATACAGCGCTGGCGGGACGATTGGCCGGTACCCAAGGACACATGCGAGCAGAACCCTTTCGATAGCACGGAGGCGGCCGAATAGTATGCCACGAAAGAAGCGCCACGAGTACACCTTCGAGGAAATGGTCGAGCTATGCAGGGAGAACCCCGACTGCAAATGGCCGTCGTTTCAGTTCTACCCGGCAAACTTCCTCGGCAGCAACAAGGTCAGCATGATGTCGACCGAGGCACTCGGGGCGTACGTGGTTCTTCTTTGCCGGGAGTGGCAGGAGGACGACTGTGGGCTCCCAACGGACGACGCCAGTCTGAGCCTTCTCAGCCGGACATACAACCATTGGGAGGATCTGAAAGAGCAGGTTCTTCGGTGCTTCCGATTGTATGACGGAAGGCTCTATAATGAGAAACTGGTGTTCTGTCGCACCGAATCTATTCATATACGTCATTCGCGCATTAGAGCACGTATGAGCAAAAACACCCCCACAAGTGTACCCACAATTGTGGGTACAAGTGAGGTACAAACTTCAGTTTCAGTTTCAGTTTCAGATTCAAGATCAAAAGAAGGGGGATCCAAGGGGGGGAACGGCAAGCTCCCGGAGCCTCTCAGATCAGCGGTTGCCGGATGGGTTGAGCAGCGGACCGCCAACAAGAAGAAGCCGACGGCCAGGGCAATCGAGCTCGCAGTCAACCGGGCCGAAACCTTGTGTCCGGGCGATATCCGGAGACAGGCGGAACTCTTCGACCATGCCACAGAGCACCAATGGTCCGGCCTGTACTGGCCGAAGGAATGGGGGGAGCAGCCGTCAGCAGGTCCCGAAGATATCGACGAGGATCCACTTTCGCCAGGGCATAGGCCCATGGGAGAGCAACTATGAGCAGGCCACAGCCGCACGACGTGTCGGCCGAACGTAGCATAATCGGCTCCATGATGCACGACAACAGGGTCGTCAGCACCGCAATCGACGCCGGGCTCGAGCTCCAGGACCTGTACGTTTCTGCCAACAGGGTCATTCTGAGGGCAATTCTGGCCATATACGACCGTGGGGACCAGATCGATATCGTGGTGCTGACCGATGAACTGCGCAAGCTCGGAGCCCTTGAGGCCGTGGGCGGGACGCCGTACCTGTCCGAACTCTCGCAGAACATTGCCACCGCCATCGACGTGAAGCCGTGGGTCCGGATTGTGCGCAAGCATGCCGAACGGCGCCGGGTGATACAAGCCAGCCTGCAGGCGATCAAACTTGCCGAGGACGACGAATACGACGGGGATCTAGCCGAAGCGTGCCAGAATAAGCTATTCGAGGCGACCATCACGAAGCGCCAAAGCGAACTCGTCCGGGTCGGGCAGCTCCTGCCGACGGCCTTCGAGCACATAGAGAGCTATCGGAAGGGCATTATCCAGGGCACAAAGACCGGTTTTGCTGATATTGACAAGTACACGGGCGGCTTTCACAACGGCGAGCTCGTGATTCTGGCCGGGCGGCCGTCCATGGGCAAGACTGCCCTTGCGACATGTATCGGCATGAACGCCGCCAAGCGTGGCCAGCGGGTCCTCTTTCACAGCTGCGAAATGAACCGCCAGCAGATGGTCGAGCGGATACTCTGCCTTGAGGCCCGGGTGAACATTGCGGCGATCCGGGCGGGCAAGTTCGACGACGAGCAGCATCAGGCCATGTCGTTCGCCGCCTCGACGCTCGACGAGATCCCTTTCTACATCGACGATACACCGGCCGTTTCAATGGCTCAGATTCGCTCCAGATACCAGCGCTGTGAGGCCGATCTCGTGATTATCGACTACCTGCAGCTTATGTCGGGCCTTCGTGGGCGGTCGCGCGAGGAGGAGATCGGCGGAATATCGCGCGCGCTGAAATCGTTCGCCGGCGAGATCAGCCGGCCGGTCGTCGCGCTGTCACAGCTGAGCCGGGCGGTCGAGCAGCGCAAGCCGCCGCGGCCGGTGCTATCGGACCTGCGAGAGTCTGGCTCGATCGAGCAGGACGCCGACGTGGTCATGTTCGTGTACAGGCCCGAGCGGTACCCGCAGTTCTACAAGAAATCGAACGGAAACGACCGATGGGGCCCGATCGCCCGTCGGGCGGATATCATAATCGACAAGCAGCGAAACGGTCCAGTCGGCACCGTGTGTCTCGAGTTCACCGAGTGGTGCGCTCAGTTCCACGACCGCGAGACCGACAAGTGACCAAACCACAGGAGGGAAGCATGGCAGGCAAAGGCCAGGCCAACGCAGTCGAAGTAGCATCACCCCGGGTTCCGGAGCCGTCCGCGGCTTTGTTGCAGGCAATCCAGAACATGCCACCGCGGAACATGAGCGAGGTCAAGGAGAATATCCTGGCGTCGGTGGCCGAAAGCCCCTCTCTCGCTCGGGCCTGTTTCTACTGCAAGCCCGTCGGGAAGCGGGGGAACTTCCAGCAGTTCAGCGTCGGGCCGAGTATTCGGTTCGCTGAGCTCGCGCATCAGCATTTCGGGTATCTGTGGGTGCGCACATACGTGGCCGAAGAGACACCGGTCGGGCCGAAGAAGAACAACAAGGTACAGCCCGGCACGGTCGTGACCGAAACGGTCGTGTTTGACCTGAAAACCGGCAATATCACCAGCGCCATGGACTCGAGCCCGGTCTACAGCGAGAACCGTCGCGACACGGCAATGGACCGGTCGAGGTCTCTGTCTCGCCGTGACGCTATACGGGACCTGGTCCGGCCGCAGTACGAGGCGATCGAGCGCCAGCTCAAGCAGGGTGTGATCCTCGGGTTCTGCCCGGAAGGCACAAAGGAGGAAGAACGCCTGCAGCAGGCCCGAAAGCAGCTGTGGGTGTACCTGAAGCGCAAATTCGAGAAGCTGAACGTCTCCGAGCACCAGCTTTCAAACATGGTGCAGGCGGAGCAGACGATCGACGACGGGTACGTGAAGCTCCTCGGGATACTGAACTGGCTCAACGACGGGAACGCCGACAAGGTGCACGAGGTGTTCCCTCCCTGCAGCAAGCCGCCTGTCAAGGACTGCGAGGAACTCAAGGACGCGCCGGCAGAAGAGACGCCGGCCGAAGCAGCCGAGAAGGAAGTCGCCGAACCCAAGAAGAAGGCCGAAACGGTCGATCCGCGCGTGGAATTCGAACAGCGGGTGATGGGTCAGGCCAGGAAGGCGAACCTCACTGTCGACCAGATCAACGACATTATCGCGGCTGAGTTCGACACAATCGGCGGGCTTGGCGCCGTTGCCGAGAGCGACTTCGACCGCGTGCACGACCATTTCCTGGCTATGGCCGAAGGGAAGGGCTGATATGCTGACGTTCGAACCGGAGGGGCACGTCTACAAGTGGGATGGGGTCGAGAAGGAATCTGTCACGCAGGTGCTGAGCAGGGTCGGCGCCGAGGTCGGCGGGTCCTGGCGTAGCCTCTCCGGTGCCGAGTTTATGAACAGCCCCGACGCCATGCACTTCGGCCACGTGTTCCATGATTTCGCACGGCGGGACCTGCTCGGGCACCGGTTCAAGTACGACCCCGCCCTGCAGCCATGGGTCAACGGATATCGGCAGTTCCTGGCTGAGCACACCCCCGAGCCGGTGCTGTTCGAAGGCAGGACCATGACCGAAGTTCCGCAGTACTGCCGGCGCTACGGGTACGCGTACACGCCCGACTATCCGTGCTTCCTGCGCGGCGGCCCGACGGTGCTGGACTGGAAAACCGGCGAGTCGTGGTGCGATCACTGGTGGACGCAGGCGGCGGCGTACAGCATCGGCCTCGACGAGCTCACCAACCTGCACCGGTGGCAGACCATGATCGTGCGGATCGGCCCGGACTCATTCGAGGCCCGGGTGCACACGCCCGACCAGGTCCGGCGCGACGTAAACCGCTGGATGGCCGTCCTCAGTGTGTACCGTATGGTCGTCCCGCAGATATTGACAGGGGGGGCAGCGTGAGCGAACACGACGTATGCGAACTGATACCCGACGAGCAGATGAACCAGATCGGCCGGGCCCTGAAAATGTGCAATCAGGTCATGTCGGTGCCAATCGACAGCGACATGTCGTACGCCGGCGCCGGTCAATCGCTGCGGAACCTGCGGAACCTGCGCAAGCGCCTCGAGGAGGACCGCAAAGCGCTGACGGCCGAGTATGCCGAACCGAAGAAGGTTATCGACGAGCATTACAAGCCGGTGATCGAGGTTCTGGTGTCGCTCGAGAGCGTGTTCGCGCACGACCTCGGCGAATACTACGGCAAGCGCCTCCGGCAGCTGGCACGCCGCGAGGAGTCAGAGCTCACCCGGGCCGATCGGCGCCGCGAACAACTCGAAAGCCGCGCGGACGCCGAACTGGAAAAGGCCGACAAGTACCAGATCCAGCAGCGGCACGGCATGGCCGACAAGGCCCTCGCCCGGGCTGCCGCTGCTCAAGAAGAGGCCGACTATCTGGTCGCCGCATACGAGCAGGTACCCCGTCCCGCGGGGGTTACATTCTCTGAGCGTTGGGGAATGAAGGTGTCCAGCAAGGACGACCTCGTCGCGTTCTGCATGTCAAGCCCGGAGCTGCGCAAGGCGATCCAGATCGACGAGAAGCACCTTCTCGACCTGCAGCGACGCGCACATGGCAACATGATGATCGAGGGAGCCTCTTTTCACCGCGTGTATACCCCAATCGTGGAGGGTGACAATGCCGAATAGCATGTGGATTGCGATCGTCGCGTGTGCGTTTATCGCCGGGGCAGGGGTCGGCGCCGGCATCATGGCTGCCGTTGTCGCTCACGCGTTTACGCTTCTCGCACCCGAGGAGGCAGAAGAATGCGAACCGTAGAGCTCACGATACCAGGCAAGCCGGTCGCGAAGGCCCGCGCGAAGTTCCGGGCCGTGCACACTGGCGTGTACGAGTTCAACAAGCACCGCGGCCGGAAGCAGGAGAAGGTCCACGTCGTACCACACACGCCGGCCGAGTCGGCGAAATACGAGAACCTTGTCCGCATGGCGTACGTCGAGGTGTGCCGGGACCTGCCACCGACGGACGAATTCGTTGTGATCGATGTGGTGGCGTACTTCCAGGCGCCGAAGAGCCTGCGGGCTGCGGATCGGGTGTTCGCCGAAGATGGAGTGCTTCCCCATGGCAAGAAGCCCGACGGCGACAACATTCTGAAAGCAATCAAGGACGGCCTTCGGACCGTGGCGTACCAGGACGACCGCCAGGTGTTTGACGCCCACGTTCTCAAGGCCATAAGCAACCGGCCTCGCTGTGAGGTCAAGATCACATTTCTCAATCAGGAGGAAGCAGTATGTCGACTCAGAAGGCAGGTGTCAGGCCAGGAACCGCACAGCTCAGAGGTCCCTATGACAAGGCCGACAAGCAGTTCACAGTGCTCGCTCTCGCTGCTGCAAACGCAGGCTTCGAGCTGAGGACGTTCGACGAGAAGTACAAGAAGCTCCGCAAGCCCCTGGCCGACAAGGCGAAGGCTGCCGAGGATCAGCTGTACCTCGGAAAGGCCACCGAGACGGACGTCGATTTTCTGTACATGCACGACCTCGGGCAGGTGTGGATCCGCCGCAAGGACAACGGCAAGATCGTCGAGCGCCGGGAAATGAACGAAGAGGAGCGCGAGGAGCAGGATATCTTCGACACCGAGGAAGATATCGAAGTCAACGACGACGAGGTGTAAGTATGACCGGCGCCGGTTGGCAGTATTTAGGGTCGGCCGGCGCCATGGGGATAATTATGCAAGCAGACGACCAGGTACAGCCGGAGCCGATCCGCAAGGACATAGACGAGCCGTACGCGTCCACGAAGGTCGGCCGCCTCGAGCGAAATATCAAGGAGCTGAAGCAGCAAATCGGGGGACTTGAACGCCGAAACACGTACCTCGAGGACATGGTCGCGAGGGGGGAGTCGTTCAAGGTGTGCCGGCGCCTGGTCGAGCTGCTGCAGTTCCGGAAGCACAACAAAGAGTGGTGGCATGAACTCACCGCCCTGGCAACCCGCGCGAGAAAGGTGCTCGAGTGATTGAACTGCTGAGACACCCACGAACCTTCCCCTCTGTGCTGATCGTGCTCGATATCGTGGCCGCGGCAAACTGCGGAGCTGTCGGCCAGTGGTGGAAAGTCATATACTGGACGGCTGCGGCCGTTCTCACCGTTTCCGTTACCTATGGCATGGAGTGACGGGACAGTGGACACCCGCGAACACAAGCTGCTCCCGGCACCCTTCCCCGCGACCTCTTCGCGTGTGATGGGCCTCAAGGTGCTGGAACCTCGCCGGGAGCGGCCCATTATAGCGGTGTGTGCGGTGGTGTCGGAGCCCAGCCTATACGGAAGGGACGCAAAAATACAGGCACTACCGCGCTCACCCATAAACAGGAGATATGCGCATGGATATACAGGCGATGCCAATGCAACTAGTGTACGTGGAGTGGGACGATGCCGCCGAATTGCGCACCGATGCGACATGGTTCACCCGCGACGAGCTAGAGGGCCAATCGGCAGACGTTCCGTGTTACTCTGTTGGTTGGGTTGTAGAGCGCACAGAGACGCATATGCTGCTGGTTTCGCTGCTATCGCCAACGGGTGATGGTGACGCAATGATGGGGCTTCCGTTCAAGATCCCCACACCGATGGTACGCAAAGTAACGGTAATATGTCAGCCAGGATAGGAGATACGCGCATGTCACGGAACGAAATAGTCGAAATTGATTGGATGGCCGCAGGTGCTCGCTTGGGTTGCTTGTCAGACGAAGAACAAGGGGCGTTTTTTGAGGGGTTTGCCCGCGAATTGTATGGGCCAAGCTACCAATCCCATTTCCACCGCGAAACCCAGATGCTTTATGTGCGCGACAAGATACCCGCCAAGTGGCGAGTGGTATTGAAAGAGTACCTGCCTTGTCTGTGGTGCGACGAGTCAGACGGGGAGGACTGAGGCTATGGAGAACGAGATACGAGACAGGGTGCGGAACATACTGGCGTTATATGTGTTTCCCGAGTGTGTGAACGAATGTGCCGACCATGTCTTTGCAGCCCTGACCGCTCCCGCTGATGGGTGTGATAGACCGCCATTCGACGGACAGTTGCACCTCAACGCTGATGGGTGTGAGTGCCGCCACCACGATGCGGGGGTGTACGTGTCGGACTGCCCCATGTTGGTGCGCCCCGGCGAGGTGTCGTTGGGTAAGAAGTGCCCCGACAAGCCGTGTACAATCACTGAGCCGACCAAGGGAGGAAGCAAATGAGTGATGAAACCGCAGTCATGGTGATCTTTGATAAAATGTTTGGTGTCATTCGGGACGAAGATGCCAAGGTATTTGGTAGTCCTGCCAAGGCCATTGCGGCAATAGTGGCGGCTCGTGACGAATTGGTGGAACTCATACAGAGTGCCCGTCGCACCCCAGCCACCGCTCCCGCTGATGGGTGCGAGGGGTGTATTCACCTGTCAAATGGCAGGCCAGATATTGAGTGTCACCCCTGCAAACGATACCCACACAAATACCCCGACCACTACACCCCCAAGGAGGGAGACACCAATGAGTGAGCTAAAGCCGTCAAGGCGAGAGTTGTTGTACAACCGGCTACGTGCATTCAAGCGCATGGTCAGAAGTGGGGCCGAATGCGGGATTGATGAACTGACCGAGGAGTGCGAGGCCATCGAATCCATCTACCGCACCCCAGACACAGCACCTACGGGCGAGATAGACGGGCACCGGTGTAGCATTGATTGGGCTCACAATGAAGATAAGACCGTTGTGCAGTTCTCTCGCTTCGCCACCAACAAGGTATGGGCCATAGACAAGACGGTGTATCTCACACGCGAACAAGGGGAAGCACTCCGCGCTTCTCTCACACCTACCGAACCATGCGGCACCTGTGGCTCACCGGACACGGAGCGCGAGGGCGACACGCTATGCTGTAATAGCTGCGGTGTCGTACGAGACAGGCCGCTGGGCACACCTACCGAACAGGCTAGCGGCTCACAGATCTGCAATGCGTTCGTTACCGTCGGATCGGGAACGCATTTCTATGATTGCGAGACCCTGACCTTCGACTGCTGCACGTTTTACTCCGACGAGCTGACCAGCATGGAGATCCTCGAGAAGGTGAGGGGCAAGGTCGGCGCAACTCGCTGCCTGTTCCTGGGGAAGGACCGGCGGGATCTGGACGTGTACGGGAAGCCCGCCTCGGCGCCGATCCATGGCTGGCCGAAGCCACCGCAGGGGGATATCGGGGCCTGTGAAGATACGCCCAACGAAAGGGTGCACCGTGACAAACCCAAGCTCACACCACCTACAACAGGCGGCCGTACTGTGCCGCACGGTGCATAGCTATGGCCACCCGTCCGCCTCACGAGTGCCGCAAGCCAGGGTGCCACGTCCTGACCAACACCCCGTACTGCGAGGAGCACACAAGGCCGCGAGAGAGTACGCAGAAGCCCCGGGAGAGCACGACTGACCGAGGCTATGGCCACAGCTGGCAGAAGCGCAGGGAGGCGTATCTGGCGCGTGCTGAGAACGTTCTGTGCAGACGGTGCACGGCCGCAGGTATCCGAGGTATCAGGGCTGAGCTGATACACCACAAGGACGGCAACCCCCACAACAACGACGAGAGCAACCTCGAGCCGCTGTGCAATGACTGCCACGAGCGGCACCACGGTCGCAAGCGTGCGACATGGGACGAGAACCTCGATCTCGACTGAAATCTGGTCAATACGGCTCAAAATAGGGGATAGGGGGGTGAAATCCACCCACTGTTTCGGGCCTGACT
>Ga0272441_10002485_pt1 | contig 37021 bp, 31 predicted proteins | sample SSMProp6N_FD_193582 | JGI IMG/M metagenome (GOLD analysis project Ga0272441, IMG submission 193582) | Marine sediment archaeal communities from Little Sippewissett salt marsh, Falmouth, MA, United States - SSM-Prop-6N | ecosystem: Environmental > Aquatic > Marine > Wetlands > Sediment ...
GTAACCCCTCTTCACCCCACAATCTTCCGCCACTCACCATTCACCTCTTCATGTAAGGGTCTGCTGCGCTGGCCCTCTGTTGGCGACCCTGACCTCGTCAGGTCGCCACGGGCGAGAGCACCTCGCCCCTACATTGCACCTTCGGCGCAAACCATTCACCATTCACCATTCACCATTCACCATTCACCTTTTCTCTCTGTGAGAAAATTCTTCTCTTCAATTCGTAGACCCGACACCCTCACAAAAAGAAAACCGGGCTGGAAGCCCGGTTTTTCTTTTCCTGAATAGTAAGTGTTGTTGTCCACAGCTACTGCGTCAACTACTTCGCATAGGCGATCGAACGTTTTTCGCGGATAATGGACACCTTGATCTGTCCGGGATACTGGGCTTCCTGTTCGATTTTATGCGCAATATCGTGAGCCAGCACATCCGCCTGGGAATCACTGACATTCTCCCCCTCGACGATAACCCTGATCTCTCTTCCCGCCTGCAGCGCATAGGTTTTAATAACACCCGGGAAACCTTTTGCAATTTCCTCAAGACTTTCAAGGCGCTTGACATTGCCTTCAGGTGTTACAGCTCCCCGTCCGCCGGGACGTGCTGAAGAAATGACATTAGCGGCATCAATAAGATCGGCAATAGGGCTCTCCTTTTCAACATCGCCATGATGAGCGGCAATAGCGTTGAGAACTGTTTTAGACTCTCTGAAGCGCTTGAGGAACTTCATACCGGTAATAGCATGAGGATCATCGCTTTCGGGAAGCACCAGGCCGATATCGTGAAGAAGACCTGCACGTTTGGCCTGTTTGGCATCGAGTTTCAGCTCCGCAGCCATCAGACCGGCAAGCATCGCAACCTCTTTTGAGTGCTGTAAAAGGTTCTGACCGTAAATCGTATGAAATTTCATCTTACCAATCAGCGAGGTGATCTCGGCAGGCATTTCCTGAATCTGGAGAGATGAAAGCGTCTCTTCACCGGTGCTCATAATCACATCATCAATCTCTTTTTTGGCATCCTGATAAGCCTTTTCAATAGCGACAGGATGAATAACACCGTCAATCAGCAGCTTCTGAAGCGTCAGTTTGGCAAGTTCGCGCCTCATAGGATCGAAACAGGACAGGATGACAACTTCAGGAGTATCATCGACGATAATGTCCACCCCTGTTGCATTTTCAAATGCTTTGATATTTCTCCCTTCACGACCAATGATGCGCCCTTTCAGCTCATCGCTCTGAATATGAACAACCGATAGAGCGCTCTCGGTAGCCTGTTCGAACGAAACCCGCTGAATAGCTGAAAGAAGGGTCTTTTCGGCAATTTTAGCTCCCTGCTGTTCAGCATCTTCATGAATCTTGTGGATCGTCTCGGTAGCCTCCTGACGAGCAACGGAAAGCATGTTGTCGATCAGCATCTGCTTGGCCTCCTCCGCCTTGAAGTTACTGATACTCTCCAGCTTCTGGTTCTGCTCGGCAATAATTCGATCGAGTTCGGAAGATCTGACCTGAACAGTCTGGAGCTCGTGATCGAGTTGACTAAGCTGCTCTTTAAGCTTTTTCTCGCTATCCTTGATATCCTGACCCTGGCGTTTAAGCGTATTTTCCTTCTGGCGAACCTGCTTCTGCAGTTGAGTAAATTTGTTGTTTTTAACCACGACATCCTGATCAAACTCACGTCGTCGTTTTTTCCACTCCTGATTGACCTCGGTGACTTTCAGATCCTTGTACTCGTTAGCTTCCTTCTGTGCTTCCTGAATGATCTGGACAGCGCGTTCCTCAGCCTCAAGAACTTTGGTAGTTCCGATCCGTTCAAGAAAATACCGGCCAACAAAAAAACCAACGACAAAGAACAACAGTGATGCAACAACAAGCAATACAAGATTGATAACAATCCCCATTAAGTACCTCCTTTGTGACGCTTATAATAGCTTGTCGAAAAGCGTCGAATTAATACCAAAAAAAAATCCGCACCTTGCCGGGATGTGTAAGATTTAAGAACCCGTTGAATACACGGTGGGGGCCTCCTTCAGATATTTTGCTTCCAATGCGGCATTGTCACCAATACCGATGCCTCAAAAAGGGCACCAAGGCCTGCAATCAAAATGAAGAGTCGAGCTCCCTGTTCTTAAGAGTTAGTTCTTTTACTTACAAAACACCCCTGCTTCCGGTGCGGATATTTCTTCTACTTCCAATGTAAATTTAATGCAAACTCTGCCCAAGAAATTCGTTGATACGGGCAATTTTTTTCTCCATCGCCAACAGCTCTGCTTCAAGTTCGTTTTTCTTTTCCGCAAAATGAATTGCCGCAAGAACAGCAAACTTCTTAACCTCCAGATCGGGTGCCTTACCTGAAAACTGCTGCATGATATCATCAACCTCCATCGCAGCCTGTTCAGTCGCCTCACGGCACTCTACTCTCAGAGGGTAACTGTCGCCAAAGATATTTACATTGATTTTTTCCATCAATTTATCCTATTGCAACGAATCATCACGTAATTCCATCTCAATCTTCTGCAGAATAAGCACAAGTTTCTGCCGGACCTGCAATTTTTCGGTGTAGGAAAACCCGGCTGATCCCCCCTCATCATGATCTGCAGATGGCTTTCCTGATACCGGAAGCTTGCATGACCGGAGAATGGTCTGCAGACTTGCTATCTCGGATCTTAACAATTCATTCTCTTTCCGGCAATCGTTCAACTGCTTAACAATCTTTGCGACCTGCGAATCAAGAAGATCAAATGCCGACACACCGCTGTCACCTTTTGCGTCATCCATATCTTACCTTGTGAGCATCAAACTTGCCGAATTACCGCACCCAGTTCACTTTCCGCATTGCCAACAACAACCTGAATGATACTGCTGATCGTATCCTCCTTAAGAGTCCCTGAAGGGTCGACCATGGCTATTGAAACGGCAACACTTCTTTCCGTCGAACCGTCCCCGGTCTCCCGCTCGAAAACATCAAAAACATCGGCACTTCTGATCATATCATCGCTCCTCCGCACACAGTCAAGAAGCGCTTTAACCGTTACCACCGATGGCAGGATAAACGACAAATCCCTCTGAACAACCGGATATCTTGAAGGCGATTCATAGCTGACCTCCCGACTGAAACACTGCTCAAGAACACGGAGATCTATCTCAGCGAAGAAGACTGGCTGATCAATATCAAAAGCATCCAGAAGAGCCTGTTCAGCAGACGTCAGCGTACCGGCACGCAGTACACAGGGTTTATCACCATCCATCCAGTCAATATCAATGGAAAGTGTTGTGTCATTATAAATATTAAGTGATGATTTATCAAGTAAATTCAGTTTACGCAGCAACATCTCGACCCCGCCCTTCATATCAAAGATATCAACCTTTTCGGCACTTTCGGACCAGTTGAGCGGAGAACGGCTTCCAGTGAGAACAAACGTAAGGTACTCATGTTCCTCAAACCCCATCAGCGGGTCTGTCGAAGGAGCGTCGAGCGCTCCGGAACGGAACGCCCGGGCAATTTCAAAAAACCGCAGATCGCGGTTCCCATGTCGTATATTATGCGCGACGACCTTGAGCATTGCCGGAACAAGAGAGGGACGCAGCACCTCAAGGCCCTCACTGATGGGATTGAGCGCAGCAACGCACCGGGAAGAAAAAAGTTGTGCCTCCTGCCGAGTCATAAGAGGATTGGTCAACACCTCACGGAACTGCAGGCTGATCATAACAGTGCGCAGGTAATCAGGAAAATATTCAGGAAAACTCCTTGCCTGGGGATAACTGGAAACCATCTTTTCCGAAGAAGCGATGTTATTATAACCCTCCAGTCGAGCAACTTCCTCAATAAGATCGATCTCCTGCAAAACATCAACCCTGTACGACGGCACCGAAAAAATAATCGACGCACCGTCTCGTGACGAGACCCTGAAACCGATGTGCTCAAGCATTGAGATCATTTTCTCCTCTGCTATCGCGGTTCCGAGAAGGGCGTTTGCCCGCAAAGGACGTAACGCGACATCAGGAGGAGGCGAAGGGAGACTGCCTGCCTCTTCGGCAGCGATAATCTCTCCGCCGCACAGGTCAAGAATCATTCTGACCGCAACCTTTGAGGCGTACGACACATTCCCGGGATCGGTCCCTCGCTCGAATCGGTATGACGAATCGGTCGAAAGACCAAGCAGACGGGCTGAGCGTCTCACCGCAGAAGGATCAAAGTAGGCCGACTCAAGCAGGATATCGGTCGTTGCCCCGCTCACCGAAGAGTCGTCCCCGCCCATGACCCCTGCAACGGCAACAGGCTTGTGGCTGTCGCAGATAACAGGCATGCCTGGCTGGAGCACAACGCTTTCTTTGTTGATAACCCTGAATTCAGACCCGATATCACTCCGGACAACGACACGCTCCTCATGAATCTTCGAAAGATCAAAAGCGTGTAACGGCTGACCCAGCGCATGGAGGATATAGTTGGTAATATCGACAACATTGTTTTTTGATCGAACGCCAATACCTTCAAGACGATCTTTGAGCCAGGAAGGCGACTCGGCAACCCGTACATTGCGGATCACCACAGCAGTGTAATAGGGACAGGACTCTGGATCGTCAATCTGAACGATCGTTCCGGAACGATTGAAATCGAACTCGGCAGCTTTCGGCAACGCAAGGCCCCTGACACCTGCAATCTCCCGGGCAATACCAAGATGAGAGAGAACGTCGGGCCTATTGGGCGTGACAGCAATATCGAGAATGGTATCGGACTGGAGATATGATGCAAGCGGTTTTCCTGTCTGCCAGGAGCTATCAAGAACCATAATGCCGGAATGATCGTCACCCAGGCCGAGTTCATCAGCTGCACAGATCATGCCGAAAGAACGCTGACCGCGCAATTTTGATTTTTTGATCACGAAGGATTCGCCCGAAGCAGTCGTCAGGCGGGAGCCGATCGTTGCGACCGGAACCTTCATCCCCTGAGCGACATTCGAAGCGCCGCAGACAATCTGCAGTGGCTCATCCGAACCAACATCCACACGGCAGACTTTCAATCTGTCTGCATCAGGATGAGGCTGAACATCTTCCACCAGGCCAACGACGACACGCTCATCAGGCAGTGTTGGAGAAGCCACATCCTCGACTTCAAGACCGGAAAAGGTAAGCTGATCGACAAGAGAAGCGATATTGGGAGAAAACGAAGGGATAAAATCCTGCAGCCAGTTGATGGAAATTTTCATGAGAGGCAAGATTCTGTATTCATAAAAAAAAAGCTCTGATCGAAATTCGAACAGAGCTTTACAGAAAGGCTATCATCTCTCAAGACCAGGGAAGCATAGTACACATATATACATCCTGACATTATCAACAACACAAACTCACCGGTTCTTATGAGTGATAGTCTGTGACCCCAGCGGGATTTGAACCCGCGATCTTCGCCGTGAAAGGGCGATGTCCTGGACCGCTAGACGATGGGGCCATACAACAACAAAAACAACAATACACAGGGTGAATGAGGGGACTCGAACCCCCGACCTCCAGGGCCACAACCTGGCGCTCTAACCAACTGAGCTACAATCACCATAGAAACCTATGGAACATTATTGTATGCCCGACTGGACTCGAACCAGTAACCCTCAGCTTAGAAGGCTGATGCTCTATCCAATTGAGCTACGGGCACAACTAAGCTCCTGCCAATGAACTCTTCTGTCGGGGCACCGAGACTCGAACTCGGGACCTCCTGCTCCCAAAGCAGGCACGCTACCAGCTGCGCCATGCCCCGCTCCCTTTAAACAGAAGTTCTTTAATATAAAACTTCTTTTATCAGAAACAAAAGACAAAAAACTTTTTATTCCCCTTCAACTTCTGACAATGAACATCCGGACGCTTATACATTTCCGGAGAGAGAGCAAAGATACACTTTTTGAATTTTTCGCAAAATCTATTTTTCAGAAATAACAAGAAAGCCTCCGATTCGCATCAACCGGATTTCAAAAAGCTTTGCTTCATAGCGTGCGCTTGCAATAGCCTGGCGGGCACTGATCAGGTTGAGCTGTGCCTCGCGAAACGTTGTATTTGTTGCCTGGCCAAGTACATACAGCTCATTTGTACGTCTGAAGTTCAACTCGGCTGTTTCAAGATTTTTCTGCTGAAAATCAAGAATATCGAGGCTGTTGCGATAGGCGTCCCACGTATCGCCAACCAGCCCCTCGAGCTCTATGGCAGCCTGTTCAAGCCGAACTTGACTGTTCTGCAAGGCAATCCTGGCATTCTGATGAGCTATCGAGGAACGAAAACCGTTAAACAAGGGCAGCGTCATGGTAAGTGAGGCCGAAAAACCCTCAGAAGGATCATCCATATCGACCATGAGCCCAGGGTCGGTCTGGCTGTATCCATAGTTTGCCTGCATGCTGATCTCGGGAAAAAAATCCGATCTGGCAATACCAAGTTCATGCTGTGCCTGACGAACACTCTCCTCGGCGATACGATATTCTGCAAAGGATTGACGCGCCCCTTCGAGAACCCTTTCCCTGGTCATATCAGGGACAAATTGAACATCGGTTTCAACCGAACAAAGGGTTGAAACCGGACGATGAAGCAGAAGATTCAGCGAGCGTCGGGCAGCATTGTATTCCAGGCCAGCCTGCATGGAAGCGACACTGTCCGCATTGGCATCGACAGTAGCCGAAAGAACCTCAAGAGAATTTGCCTGACCATATTCCGAGCGCAGGCGCGCACGCCTGAGCCGTTCATCAGAGATCGAAAGAGCCTTGCGTGCCACGTCAAGCTGTGCCGTAGCGTCGGCAAAACGGTAATAAGCCTCGCTGACATCCAGAATGGTCTGCTCGATACGGTTTTTTGCCTGCAATGAACCAAGACGACCGGCTGTTTTCAGCTTTCTGAAGGTATAGATATTACCAAATCCATCGAACAACGTATAGGAAGCCTGCAGTTTTGCGCTTGTCGTCGTTGATTCGTCCATAGAGGAGAGCTGGGCGTCCTCTGTATTCTGATAGGAAACCGAGCCAACAAGGTCAATGGAAGGAAGAAGTCCCGCATTGCCGATATTGACCTTGTTGCGGGCAATGCGCTCCTCTCCCCTTGCAACTCTGATATCCGGGTTATGCTCCATGGCGATGCTGATAGCCTCGTCAAGGCTCAAAAGCTCTGAAGCAGAAGCTGTCCGGACTGAACACATCATGATAAGGAGCAGAAGCAGGAGTATTCTCTGCGGCTGAAAACCGGAATGCATAGCGTGATTCATGATCATGACAAACAAATTATTATCGCAAAGAAACGGGAGACTCATCAGAGAACATTGCTTCGCCGATTGCCGGCTCAACATCTTCCGGAGAGAGCTTACGCCCCCTTATCGCACCAAAAATGAGCCTTTTGATGCGGTTAACCAAAACAAGCAGCGCAGGCAGCATCAGCAGAGTCAGCAACGTGCCGAACAAAAGCCCGTAGGCAACAGAGATTGCCATCGGAGTCAGAAACTGCGCCTGACGGCTCTGCTCGAACATCAATGGTCCAAGACCCGCAATAGTGGTCAGCGAGGTCAGGACAATCGGCCGAAACCGCCTGATACCGACAGTATAGAGTGACTCCATAAACGTACCCCCTTCGCGAAGCCTGTTGTTGAGCGCATTAACAAAAACCAGTGAATCGTTGACGACGACACCGATAAGAGCGACAACGCCGAACAGGGAGAGGATGCTGAGAATATAGCCCTGAATAAAGTGGCCCCAGACAACCCCGACCAGGCTGAACGGGATCATGAGAAACACAATGGATGCCTGCAGAAACGAGCGAAATGAAAACACGACAATAAGAAACATTAAGCCAAGAAGCGCAGGAAAAACACTTTTCATAGACCCTGTTGTTTTACTGCTCTCCCTGCTCTGACCCTCAAAATCATAGCTGACATCAGGAAACGCCTCCTGAAGAACCGGCATAATGCTGACCTCTATCTGTTCAAGAAGCTCCGGAACGGAAGCTTTTGAGTTCGTGATATCCGCCTCGATTTTCAGGACACGCTGGGCATCGATATGATTGACGGATGAAACACCTCTCTGAATATGCAGATCGGCAATTTCACTGAGCGGAATTGAACGCCCATCGGCAAGACGCAGTCGCATGTTTTCAAGCTGCCTGACCGACTGACGATCGTCATCGTCGTATCGAACCCAGATTTTAACCTCATCGATACCCCTGAGAATCCTCTGCGCTTCATAACCGAAAAATCCATTGCGCACCTGCTGCATGACCTCTGACTCCGACAGTCCGAGCGCCCTGGCTTTGTCCTTGAGACGGATACGGACTTCACGCAAACCCGGCGGATCGTTATCACTGACATCCTTGAGTTCTGTCATTTTCTGCAGCTCTTTTTCAAGAAAGACTTTTGCATCGCGGAGCTGCTCAAGATTGTCGCTCCGCAGAGCGATCGATACAGGCATACCCCACATGCCCAGTCCCCCGACCTGAAGCTTTTCAGCTCCCGGAACCGGGCCGATTGCATCTCTGATGAGATTGGATGCCTCCATGCTCGAGACTTCCCGCTGCTGACTTTCTACAAGCGTCACCCGCAGACCGCCCTGATTGCTTCCGGAACCGACAGTCCTCCCGATAGCGGTAATCAGATCCGGCTGTCCCTCATGCTGTTCATGATACCGGTCGTTGAGCATCCAGACCCGTTTTTCCATACCCGCAAGGAGACTGTCAGTCATTGACTCTCTTGTCCCTGCCGGCATTTCAAGCGTCACGGTAACGTTATCGCGTTCAATAATCGGAAAAAACGTCATCTTGACAATACCACCCTTCATCGCGCCTGCGGTCATGATCATCAAGGCAACAGGCACCGCAACAGCAATGAGAGGATTACGAATGGAAAATCGAAGCAACGGTGCGTAAAAACGATCTCGCTGGAAATGGATAAATGCTTCGGATTTGCTCATCAGCCACCCTTTTGTACCGGGCTTCTGATGCAGCGCTTTGGAATGTGCAATATGAGCAGGCAGAATAAATATGCCCTCCACAAGTGAAATCAGAAGCGTTGCAATCACCACAAAAGCAATATCCTTGAAGCGCTCGCCGAAAGCACCGTCGAGAAACAAAAAGATCATGAAAAACACGATCGTGGTAAGAACCGCGGCAACAACGGAAGGAAGAACCTCCATCGTCCCGCGCACTGCAGCATCCAGAGGCTTTTCACCTCGTTCGTAGTGCTGATAAATACTCTCGGCAATCACGATACCATCGTCAACGAGAATACCGACGACAAGGATCATTGCCAGAAGAGAGACAACATTGATCGTCAGACCATAGGCTGTTCCAAGAAGAAACATTCCTGCAAAACAAAGGGGAATCGATAACGCCACCCAGAAAGCCATTCTCGGATTGAGAGAAAATGACAGAAAAAGAACGACGAGAATAATACCGATGATACCGTTGCTGGTAAGAATCGAAGCCCTCTCCTGAACGATGCCCGAACCGTCTCGCAGGAGGCTGATGGAAATATCGTCATGGCTCTCAGAAAAATCGTTCATATAAGCAGACGCGGCCTGTGCGATCGTAAACATATCCTGATCCGATGTCTTTTCAATATCTATGGTCACGGCCGGCTTGCCATTGTAATAGGAGCGGTCAGGATCGTCAGCCCACCGGTCACGAAGAACAGCGACATCACCAAGGCGAACCACAGTCCCGGAATCGTTGGTACGAACAACAAGCTGCTCAAGATCTGACGCATAATAGCCCTTGTTATCGGAACGGATCAGAAGCTCCTCTTCAGGCCCCAGAATCGTGCCTCCGGTGATCTCAAGGTTTGCCCGGCTTATAGCCGCAGCAACCTCGCTGAAGGTCAGAGCATATGCCCTCAAATCATTTTCACGAACACTGACCTCAATCTCCTCGTCAGGAAAACCGCTGAGCGTAATCTTGGTAATGCCCTGCCTGTTCCTCAGTTCCCGCTCTATCCTCCTCGCATAGGTCTTAAGCTGCGACAGATCGACATCGCCATAGAGCGAATAGGCAACGACAAAATCGGTCTGTTCCTGTTTGTAGATCCTGATCTTTTCAAGACCGACCGGAAACGAACTGATCTGGTCAACAGCATTGGTCACCTCCTGCAAAAGAACGTTGGCATCATAGCCTCGAAGCAGTTCAATGGTTATCATCGCTGCGTTTTCCTGAGAGGTCGACGTCACCCTGTCAATTCCCGTAACACCCTTGAGCTTATCTTCGATTTTGAGCGTAATGCCCTCTTCAATCTCCTCCGGGGAAGCTCCGGGATAGGCAGCTGAAATAAATATTGTATCTGAAGCAACATTCGGGAAAAAGGTTGTCTTCATCCCCTTGAAAGCGAGAAAACCGAAAAGAAAAATCGCCAGGAAAATGGCATTTCCCAGAACAGGGTTTTTTATAAAATGCTTGATAAGAGCTCTCACAATCCACTCACAGCTTTAGATAATTTTCAAAACAGAAACCATCGTGAATTCAGCGATCACCGGGCACCCGTGGTCGAATCACGAAGCAGCACCGCATCTTTACGCACAACCATCCCCTGGTACACCCCCTCGACAGGCTCTGCAAGAAGAGTGGTCCCGTCAGGAATTGAACGAACAATCGCCTGACTTCCATATACAGCGACCACATCGACAGGAATCCTGGTCAGGAGAGAATCCTCAAGAGCATAGACCCCATCGTCTCCCAGCAGAAGCGATCGGGGAATGGCTACGGCATCACCAACCGGAACATGAAGATCGGCAGTCATATACATGCCATCCCTCACCCGATCATCACTGAATTTGATATACACGCCTACCGTCTGGGTATCATCGTCTATCGACTGATTGAGCCTGGCGACAACTCCGTCAACCGACGAGTCAAGATCATCTGATTCAAGGACAACATGATCCCCCGCATGCACCCATTGCGCATCGCCGATACCAACGGAAGCCTCAAGTTCGTAAGCTCCGGGAGCAGCAAATTCTCCTATTTTCTGCCCGGTTCGGATCAACATGCCCGGGTTAACACTGGAAACAGTCACAACACCCTCAAACGGCGCTGTAATCCGGTATTTGGCAAGCGTCTCCTCCATACTGCGCACTGCATAATACCTGGTATAGATATTGCGTGCTGCTATATAATTACGCACCCGGTCATTCGATACCGGAGGCAGGCTCCGTAACGGGCCATTGAGCCGGAATTGTTCGAGATAGTTTTTCCACAAAGGAGCGTCATCGGGAAAATCTATAATCAGATCGGGCATCAGGAGCGTCAGTGTATTGAGCAAAGCGCTTTTCTCGGCCTGGACCGTATTGCGGTACACACCGTCATCTATACGCAGAAGAACGTCTCCCTTTCTGAATGCGCTCCCCTCTCTGAACGGATGCAACGCTTCAGCAAACACCCCGGACACTTCGGCATAAATATCGATTTTTTGCACCGCGCTTGCTTTGCCACTTATTTCGATGACTCTCTGAACCTCTCCATTGGTCACTCTCATGAATGAAAGTTGCCTGCCTGTCTTTGACTGAGCAGCCTGCTGCTGCGGAGCTCTGGACGAGCTGAAGATCCTGCCGACCAATATCCCTCCGGCAACAATCAAAACGGCAATAAGGTAGGGCTGAAGTTTTTTGAATGACATCATGGGTATGAGTGCTTAGTTCCGAGTACGTAATGTGAGAAAAAGAGCCTTGCAGGAGATCTCGCTCGCGTTAATTCAGGCCAAGCGCGTTATTGCGGACCAAGCCGAGAATCGTAACAACCCGAGCCACATCCAGAGGGTCAATCCCTGAGACAAGCTCTTTGTGAAGATCGACAATTAACGGAAAAACCCGTTCCACCAGCGACCTCCCTTCTGGTGTGATAAATGCAATATTGGAACGCCGGTCCTCAACAGAGCGCTTTCTGCCGGCAAGCCCCTTCTCTTCAAGACTATCGAGAATCCTGGTAATAGTTGCATCATCCTTCAGAACATACTCTGCAATTTCATTCTGATGAAACCCTTCACCCGAACTCAACCGCACAAGGACCGCCAACTGTTCCGGCGAGATACCTTCGGCATGCTCTCTGATTCTGGAGGCAAAAACTTTTCGGAGAACCCCGGAAGTCACGCCGAGTTCATGACCTAACAGTCCCTTAACGGTATATGCCTGTGAATCCATAACAATTGAGCGATAAATAATTGAGAGCGCAAATAAATACACCAGCAAAAAAACAAAAAAAACGACACAAAAAAACACTCAGGATCCTTTTACATGCCGGAAAAAACCTGAAATAATCCTGCTGAGTTCCTCATGCTGCACCATTTTAACCGCCTCGCGCACACTGACAACCTTTCGTTTTCTCATATGCATCTCCTCCCATTCATCGAGAACCTGTTCGACAAAAAGCGGATACACCTGAACGGTACAGGTTCCGCCCCACTTTCTATAGCGAAAAGTGCCGATCTGAAAATCGTGAACAGAACCGATAAGCCCGGCCTCTTCAAAAGCCTCCTTTGCCGCTGAATCCGGAGGGGTCATACCTTTTTCAACAACTCCTTTAGGAATGATCCAGCGCTTCGAACGCCTGGTGGTAATAAGGACGATACTGTCTTCAAATACCGGTATAACCCCGGACTGCCGATAGAGCCACTGACGTTTGGAGGACATGAGAAGAAATAAAATATTTTATACCACGATACTAAACCGGAACCCTTGAGACAACAAAATAAAGTTCCCAGGCAAAACAACGACCCGCTGTCAAAAAAATCTTTGTTGAAGCATCCGGATAATGCACACACCAACACCGTAGCATAAGCGCATCACTGCGATTTCAGGAACGGGAAAAATATTGAAGGAATAGCGGGATGGACAAATTTCGGATTTACACCATATTTCACGTAACTTATTGACGGAAGCACAAACACTTTCAGCCCGATACGCGATAAAAAAACCACAACACTCCCTCATCGACCAATGAAAGCAATCATACCTGTTGCAGGAGTCGGAACCCGACTTCGCCCACATACCTTTTCACAGCCTAAAGTCCTGGTTAACGTCGCCGGAAAACCCATTATCGGCCACATCATGGACAAGCTCATCGCGTCAGGTATCGATGAAGCAATTGTCGTCGTCGGATACCTCGGCGATATGATAGAAAGTTATCTCAAGAAAACCTACCCGATCAAATTCACCTTTGTAACCCAGAAACAGATGCTCGGTCTGGCACACGCCATCTGGATCTGTAAAAAACACGTTCAGAACGACGAGCCGCTGTTTATCATACTCGGCGACACTATTTTCGATGTCGATCTTTCCGGAGTATTTAATAGCCAAAGTTCAACCCTCGGCGTCAGGGAGGTTGAAGACCCGAGACGATTCGGCATTGCCATTACTGAAGGCAGCCATATTACAAAGCTTATTGAAAAACCCGACACCCCTATCGGCAACCAGGCCATCGTCGGACTCTACTACCTCAAGAATGCCGGTACCCTCTTTTCAAGCCTCGATCACCTGATCTCGAATGAAATAAAAACAAAGGGAGAGTATCAGCTGACCGACGCCCTCCAGCATATGATAGAGTCAGGCGAAACATTCACGACATTTCCTGTCAAAAACTGGTATGACTGCGGCAAACCAGAAACACTGCTTGCAACCAACAGGGTCCTGCTTCAGACCATGAACAGCGATGCATCACTCTTTGCGGGATGCGTCATCAACGAACCGGTGTATATAGCCGCAAGCGCGACGGTTCAAAATGCGATAATAGGCCCCGATTCCACGATCGGCGAGAACGCCGTTATCACCGATGCCATTATCAAAGACTCCATCATCGGCAACAACGCCAAAGTTGAAAAGGTGATGCTGAGCAGATCGATCGTCGGCAGCAATGCGCATATTTCAGGAAGTCATCAGGAAATCAACATAGGCGATTCTTCCGAGATCAGACTGCGCTGAAAGAACGGAAGCAATTGCATCAAGTCCCCGGAGGCGTTTCTGCAATGAGACGAAAGATGGCCTTGCAAGAATAAGAGCGAATGCTTACATTTTGGTCTTATCAGGCATCCCCATTACCTATGGACACGGTGCCGCAATCTCCGGAAGAGATCGTTCGACCGGAAGATTGTTGTCGGGTTTTCCGTGTCCATTCTCTCCAAGTCATTCCAGCACGAAAACCCATTGAAGACAAGCAGGGCTGCCTGTGCAGTGACTGTTGTTCAGTAAACCATAAAATCAATGAAGATGGCAAAGTCAAGGTACTTCTTTACCTCAGAGTCTGTATCAGAAGGACATCCCGACAAAGTTTCAGACCAGATCTCCGATGCGATCCTGGATGAATTTCTCCGTCAGGACCCGGATTCCCGTGTCGCTTGTGAAACATTTGTCACAACTGGTCAGGTCATCGTCGGTGGCGAAGTGACGACAAAAGGCATTGTTGACGTTCAGAAGCTGGCAAGAAAAGCGATCGAAAAAATCGGTTACAACAAAGGCGAGTACATGTTCGAGGCTCAGTCCTGTGGCGTCCTTTCCGCCCTGCACAGCCAGTCACCGGATATCAACCGTGGCGTTGACCGTAAAGAAGAGATCGAAGACGAATTCGACAGAGTCGGTGCCGGCGACCAGGGAATGATGTTCGGTTATGCCTGTACCGAAACTCCGGAGCTCATGCCTGCCGCTATTCAGTACGCACACGCTCTGGTAGAAAAACTTGCCGCAATCCGCAAGGAAGGCAAGATCATGACCTACCTCCGTCCTGACTCGAAAAGCCAGGTCACCCTTGAATACGTTGATGACGTCGCCAAACGAGTCGATGCCGTTGTCGTCTCAACCCAGCACGATCCTGAACCGGAAGGCTGCAGTGAAGCCGAATGGCAGGAAATCATCAAAAAAGATATCATTGACAATGTCATCAGCAAGGTTATTCCTGCTGACATGATCGATGAAAACACCAAGCTTCACATCAACCCGACCGGCCGCTTTGAAATCGGTGGGCCACACGGCGATACCGGCCTTACCGGTCGCAAAATCATTGTCGATACATACGGCGGTGCTGCTCCTCACGGCGGCGGTGCATTCAGCGGCAAAGACCCGTCCAAAGTTGACCGCAGCGCAGCCTACGCATCTCGCCATGTCGCAAAAAACATTGTTGCTGCAGGACTGGCAGACAAATGTACCGTTCAGGTCTCCTACGCCATTGGTGTCGCACGTCCTGTATCGATCTACATCAACACCCATGGCACGGCAATCAATGGCCTCAGCGATGCAGAGATTCAGGAAAAAGCCGAAAAAATCTTCGATCTCAGACCGGCCGCCATCATCAAGCACTTCAGCCTCAATAAACCCGAGGGCTGGTGTTATCAGGATACCGCAGCATACGGTCACTTCGGACGCGATATCTTCCCATGGGAAAAAACCGATAAGGTTGAAGAACTCAAAAAAGCCTTCAACCTCTGATACGATATTACTTAAAGACACAAAACAAAGACTATGATGACTACTGACACTGCAGTCCTCGACTACAAAGTGGCAGATATCTCGCTGGCTGAATGGGGCAGAAAAGAGATTGAAATCGCGGAAAAAGAGATGCCCGGGCTGATGGCCACAAGAGCCAAATATGAAGGGCAGCAACCACTGAAAGGAGCCCGCATCACAGGTTCGCTTCATATGACCATTCAGACTGCGGTTTTGATTGAAACCCTGGTTGAACTGGGCGCTGAAGTCCGCTGGGCGAGCTGCAATATTTTCTCCACCCAGGATCATGCCGCTGCAGCTATTGCAGCAGCAGGGGTTCCGGTTTTTGCCTGGAAAGGGGAAACCCTTGAAGAGTACTGGTGGTGCACTCGCCAGGCGCTTGCTTTCGATGGCGGTAAAGGGCCAAACATGATTGTCGATGACGGTGGCGATGCTACGCTGATGATCATCCTCGGCTACAAAATCGAAAACAATCCTGCACTGCTCGATGTCACCCCCGGCAACGCCGAGGAAAAAGCGCTTTACGGCCAGCTCAAAGAGGTGTTCGAAAGCGACAACCAGCACTGGCACAAAGTTGCAGCTGAAATCAAGGGCGTTTCCGAGGAAACAACCACCGGCGTACACAGACTCTACCAGATGATGGAAAAAGGCGAACTGCTCTTCCCTGCCATCAACGTCAACGACTCGGTCACCAAATCGAAGTTTGACAACCTGTACGGCTGTCGTGAATCGCTTGCTGACGGCATCAAGCGTGCAACTGACGTTATGTTAGCAGGAAAAATCGTTGTTGTGCTGGGATACGGTGATGTCGGAAAGGGCTGTGCCCACTCCATGCGCACCTATGGCTCACGCGTCATTGTGACAGAAATCGATCCGATCTGTGCCCTTCAGGCATCGATGGAAGGCTTTGAGGTCACGACCATGGAAGAAGCCGTCAAAGAAGGCAACATTTTTGTCACCACGACAGGCAACAAAGACGTCATTACCCTTGAGCACATGAAACAGATGAGGGACGAAGCCATCATCTGCAATATCGGCCATTTCGACAATGAAATCCAGGTCGATATGCTCAACAACTTCGAAGGTGCATCAAGAACCAACATCAAACCGCAGGTCGACAAATACACCTTTGAAGATGGGCGTTCTATCTACCTGCTTGCTGAAGGTCGCCTGGTCAACCTTGGCTGTGCCACCGGTCACCCGTCGTTCGTCATGAGCAACTCGTTCACGAACCAGACCCTTGCTCAGCTTGAACTCTGGACAAAAGAGTACGAAACCGGTGTCTACCGTCTTCCTAAAGAACTGGACGAGGAGGTTGCACGACTTCACCTCGGACAGATTGGTGTAAAACTCACCACACTGTCAAAAGAACAGGCCGATTATATCGGCGTCCCTGTCGAAGGCCCTTATAAACCAGAGCACTACCGCTACTGATTGAAAGGTTTTCCACATACGACCAACAGCCCGGCACCATCCGGGCTGTTGGTGTTTACGGCAGGTTGAGGTGATTAGTGATTGGTGATTGGTGATTGGTGATTGGTGATTGGTGATTGGTGATTGGTGATTGGTGATTGGTGATTGGTGATTGGTGATTGGTGATTAGCGGAAGATAATTGAATGGCACTCAAAAACTGCTCACTGCCGACTGTTGCATCCGTGCTGGACCATTGAAAATGGTTTTTGATTTTGATTTATTATTCTTATCATACGTCACATGTTTTCAGAGCTGAAACCGTGCCACTGGGGCGTGGCCAAGCGGTAAGGCATCGCCCTTTGGAGGCGACATGCGCAGGTTCGAATCCTGCCGCCCCAGCAGAAAAAAAGCGCTTCACCATACGTCCTGAAGCGCTTTTTTCATTTCCCCTCCCGACACGCTTCCAAAAAAAACAAGTATCTTGACGCTGAGTACCCGAATCAGCGCATACCGCGTTACCGCCAATTGATATCATGGAACAATGCCAGCCTTAAAAACACCACCATTCACCACTTCTTTTTCCTATCATGACCCGTATCAAAATCTGCGGCATTACAACGCTTGAAGATGCCCTGGCCGCTGTCGAAGCAGGGGCTCATGCTCTTGGCTTTAACTTCAGCACAACAAGCCCGAGAGCGGTAACGCCCCAAACTGCCAGAAGCATCATATCGGCAATCCCGCCATTCATTACAACAACAGGTATCTTCGTTGAGCAGTCGCCTGATGAGATCAACAGCATATGCGAACGCTGCAATCTTCATTGCGCGCAATTGCACAGTGAAGCCTATGATGCCCAATCATCGCTTGCGGTAAGCGCCCCATCAATTATCAGAGTATTCCGTGCAGGACCATCTTTTCACATGGATCAGGTCAGAAGCTATGCCGGGAAAACAGGAATCAGAAACTTCCTCTTCGATGCGTTCAGAGAGGGCCAGCCAGGAGGAACGGGTGAAAGCATTGAAGACACGACAGCTATCCGGATATTCAAAGAAACCGCATCGATAGGATCAGCTATTCTTGCAGGAGGGCTGAAGCCCGAAAATGTAGGCAGGGCAATCCGTCTTGTCAGCCCCTATGCCGTCGATACGGCAAGCGGCGTTGAATCAGTGCCGGGGCGAAAAGACCATGATAAAATACGGGCATTTGTAAGGGCAGTTCAGGAAGCCGATAACGACTCATCGTCGCCGGAAGCATGAACCTGTTCCAGAATCAGCACTGAAGTTGCTGCAGAAAATTGAATGATAAGACAATGGCTCCTGGCAAGAAGCACAACAACAGAATGTTGTGCCATATTCTCACAAAAAAACATACAAACCCAAAGAGCCCGGCGATAACACTTCAGGAAGCGCTTCGCCCTGCAAGTCACGACTTTCTGTAGTAGCCCTTGCGCTGCAGTTCAACAAACCAGTCCCGGGATTTCTGTTCCGCCCGGTCCCGGCTGTTCCAGTGAATAAAACTCGCGATATCGAGAATCTCCAATCCTCCGATTCCGGGAATATCAATCATTCTGGCGCGGCCCGGCTCCCAAAGAAGAGGCTCCTCATGAACATCCTCCTGATCTGCATCCTGAAAGCGACGGGGGGCAAAAACATCATCAAAGACGCTTTCACTCCACTCGGCAACCGGCAAACTGATACAGCTGGCATAATGTCCCGCAGGTCTCACCCTGGCGCAGGCGTTGGCTACAAGAAGAGGGCGACCTGAAAGAGAAGAATGGGAGCAGGCTTTAAACGATGCGCTACCAGCCATGATCACACCGCTTCCTATTCCGATCGACGGCTGAAAACCGAAAACATCGTTTTCTCCCATAAGACGGGCAACGCGCAGCGCATCGATACATGGAGTGCCCGACCCGCATAGCGAAGAAAAAATCAACGACACTGACAGACCGCTTATAGAATACACTGCCGAAATTCCCGCGCGTTCAACCAGACGTTCAAGCCAGGCGACAAACATATTGCCATGGATCAGCATCGGGGCGGGGCCCAGCTCCAGAGTAAGCCGATAATATTCAGGCAGTTCCACATACAGCACCGTCGCCTCCATCTCAACGCCTTTGACTGGAAACGCCCCTGTCCATTCGTGCTCGATAACAACATCGATGGTCAATGGTGTCGATCGCAGCAGATCATCAAGTGACTTCAGCATAAACACCTCTTTGCAGCAAGAAAAAAAAATTGAGAACCCATAAAAGGTATTGAAAATGATCGATTTTGATCGTGAAAAATAATTTCGTACACTGAACGAGCTTTATTTCGCATACGAAATATTTGTGCACGAACAATAAATCTCCGACAATGCCACAGGATACCAGCCGGGACAATGATCCGAGTGTCAATGGTCTTCATGCTTTGCGCCGCATAATCAGAGCGCTGGATGTGTATTCCAGAAAACTCTACAGGGAGTGTCATATCACCTCCCCTCAGATCCTCTGCCTGCGCAATCTTTCGGATACAACCTCGCAGACCCTCTCATCGCTCGCGTCACAACTGCATTTGAGCGTCAGTACGGTCAACGGGATCGTGGATCGTCTCGAATCCCGTGGCCTTCTGCACCGAAGCCGCTCCATGGAAGATCAGAGAAAAGTCATGATAGGAATTACTCCGGCTGGACAGAACCTGCTCAAGACGGTACCTGAGCTGATGCACGATCAGTTCGCCCAGGCCTTCAGAAAAATGGCCGATCAGGACCAATGCACGCTTTCGGAGCTTCTTGAAAAACTCGCCGGACATCTCGACATGCCAGTCGATGATCCCGGCAGCAACCCTGAAATCAGTTACCCATCCCATGCCATTATCACCAACTCAGGAACAGATTATCAACTCCATTGACAACGAAGCAACATCATCACACTGGAAAGACTGGAAGTGGCAGATGCGAAACAGCATCCGCGATCTGGACACCTTTGAAACCCTTCTCAATATTACCCTCTCCCCCGACCAGCGCAATGTGTTCAACGAGACGGTAAAAAAGTTTCCGATGTCCATCACGCCCTACTACCTCTCTCTGATAAACACCTCGGATATGGAGAACGATCCGGTCTTTCGTCAAAGTGTTCCATCCCATCATGAACTTGACATCATGAAAGGCGATATGGCCGACCCTCTTCATGAAGATCAGGACAGCCCCGCACCTTGTGTCACCCATCGATATCCGGACAGGGTGCTGCTGCTTGTCAGCAATACCTGCCCCATGTACTGCCGCCACTGCACAAGAAAACGCAAGGTGGGAGATCAGGATACCATCCCCACAAAAACATCAATCAGCAAAGGGATAGACTACATCCGCAGCAACCCGGCCATCAGAGATGTACTGTTGAGCGGAGGGGATCCGTTTCTGCTGCCCGATGACTATCTCGACTGGATTCTTGAGGAACTTCGAAAAATTGAGCATGTCGAAATCATCCGTATCGGTACACGCACGCCAGTCGTTCTTCCCTATCGTATAACGCCTGAACTGGTTCAAATACTCAGAAAGCATCAGCCGGTATGGGTCAATACCCATTTCAACCATTCCAGAGAGATGACCCAGTCTGCACGAAACGCACTCAGCATGCTGGCCGATGGCGGAATTCCTCTTGGCAACCAGACTGTTCTGCTTTCAGGCATCAATGACTGCCCGAGAATCATGAAAGCGCTGGTACACCAGCTCGTAAAAAATCGAGTTCGTCCTTACTACCTCTACCAGTGCGATCTTTCGGAAGGCTTATCGCACTTCAGAACACCCGTAGGAAAAGGCATTGAAATTCTTGAAAGTCTTATCGGTCACACCAGCGGATTCTGTGTTCCAACGTATGTCATCGATGCTCCCGGAGGCGGCGGAAAAATACCCGTCATGCCGAACTACCTGATTTCATGGTCTACCAATAAAGTAGTCCTGAGAAATTATGAAGGCGTCATTACAACCTATAAGGAACCGGACTCATACGAACCGACCTTCTGTGACAGAAATTGCGATTCATGCGATCTCCTGCTCAAACTCGAAGACGCAGATGAAACAAAAGCTATCGGTATCGAGCAGCTCCTCTCCGACCATGACCAGACCATTTCACTTGTTCCTGCCTCAAACGCAAGGCATTCACGCCGAAAAGCTGAACAGTAAGCCGTTATGAGTAGTATTGACTATGTGATTTTCGGTATCTACCTGGCTGTAACGCTCTCCATAGGCTTCTATCATTTTCGTCATAATAAGGGTGAAGAGGATTATTTTGTCGGCAACCGAAACATGAAACCCTCCCATGTCGGACTCTCGATTGTAGCCACCGACGTAGGAGGAGGGTTTTCAATCGGACTCGGAGGAGCAGGCTTTCTAATGGGGCTGTCAGGAGCATGGCTGCTTTTCACCGGGCTTGTCGGAGCATGGCTGTCGGCAATTCTGGTTATTCCGAAAATAAAAAAAATCGATCGCGCCCACGGATTGATGACCTATCCGGATTTTCTCAGGCTTCGCTATGACAAGAGAGTTGCATTGACGGCAGCACTCATTTCAGGTATCGGCTACCTCGGCTTTACCGGCGCCCAGATGCTGGCAGGAGCCAAACTGGCATCGGCGACCTTTCTCCAGCACAATCCTTTCAATATGGAACCGATCCTGTTTTCCCTGCTGATCATTGCCGTTGTGACAATCGTCTATACCGTTGCAGGAGGACTCAAGGCAGTCATTTACACTGACACCATTCAATGGATTATTCTTCTTGTCGGCCTCATCGTGGTAACTATTCCCGTAACGCTGCAGGCAATAGGCGGCTTTGAGGTCATGAAAGCAACGCTTCCACAATCCCATTTCTCATTAACGGCACTCTCACCGGCGACCTTCATCAACTGGATGATCACGATCATCCCGATCTGGTTCATCGCCATGACCCTCTACCAGAGAATGTATGCGTGCCGATCAGCCGAAGACGCAAAAAAAGCATGGTACATCGCCGGACTTTTCGAATACCCGATTATGGCATTTGCCGGTGTTTTTCTCGGCATGTGCGCAAGAGTCGTTTTCCCGGAAGCCGACCCTGAAATGGCAATGCCAATGCTTATACGCGATATATTGCCTGCTGGCGTAACAGGCATCATCATAGCAGCATATTTTTCAGCCATCATGTCTACAGCCGACAGCTGTATGATGGCCTCATCAGGAAACTTCACCAGTGATCTGCTCAAGCCGTTTCTTCAAAAGCGGCTGAAAGCCAACCCCGATAGCCTCAGACTTTCGATGGTAGTCACCCTGTTTGTCGGGGTAGCTGCAGCAGTTCTGGCAGCACGCTTTACAACGGTGCTCAATGCGATCCTGTATACCTACTCGTTTATGGTCTCCGGTCTTTTCATCCCGACCGCAGGAGCGCTGTTCTGGAAAAAAAGCTCATCCAACGGAGCTCTTGCCGCTATGGCGGGAGGCGGAACCCTCACCCTGCTCTTGATGACAAAAATCATTACCCTGCCCGCACCACTTGACAAACTCGGCCTTGATTCGACCATCTACGGCATCGGTTTGTCAGCCCTGCTCTTTCTGATCATTTCACCACTTTTTCCCGACCATATCAAAGAACAACATGCTCATGCACACCGACAGAATTGACAACCTGCTTGGAGCGGTTATCCAGCATGGACCGTCAAGCAATAGAATATACATCATGCATACCGGCGCAGCTTCACCGGCGCAACTGGTGAAAGAAGTCGATCGCCTTGGTGAACAGAATGGCTATACAAAGATTTTCGCTAAGGTCCCGGCATCCGCCTCCAGGGTATTTCTTGACAACGGTTATGTAACCGAAGCTGAAATCCCCGGATTTTTCAATGGCAGAGAAACTGCATATTTTCTGGCCCGCTACCTCGATCGAAAACGTAGCTGTATGCACGACAGAGAAACCATCAATGGCATCATTGCTTCAGCAAAAGCCGCAAAAGTCAAGTCACTGCCGCCCCTCCCTGAAAAGTTCAGCCTACAGCAATGCCGCCCGGACAACGCCACGGAAATGAGCAACATCTACCGGACAGTCTTTCCCACCTACCCATTTCCTATCGACAACCCGGAATACCTCTGCCAGACCATGAAGAGCCATATAGCCTATTTTGGAGCTGCAACCAATGCTCAAACGATCGCGCTGGCCTCTTCGGAAATGGATATCGAACATGAAAATGTCGAGATGACCGATTTTGCAACCCTTCCTTCATGGAGAGGACATAATCTCGCAGGACAACTCCTGAAACTGATGGAACAGGAGATGCGACACCGAAAAATCAAAACAGCCTATACCATTGCCCGCGCAATCTCTGCAGGTATGAATATCACCTTCGGACGGGCGGGATATACCTTCAGCGGAACGCTTGTCAACAACACCAACATCTCCGGATGCATTGAAAGCATGAATGTGTGGTATAAGCCGCTCTGAAAGCTCGGAAGAAAGGCATGACAAACAAACAAAACACACAAAGCCGTTACAGCGATAACGGCTTTGTGTGTTTTTTGCGCCTTCAAAAGGATGTCTTGGAGACCAGGTAGAGCCGGATGGCGAAAACTACTGTTCCCTGCTGCTGTACGTCCGGATACTTGATATCCGGTTGATATCATAATAGGTATTGATACTTTCTCCTTCCGGCGACTCCTCCGTCACACGCAGAAACAGATCGCTGATAAACAGAACCGCATTCTCAAAAACCTTCCCCTCCTCGATCTGAAGCCTGACCCCTTTTCGGATTTTACGCGACATCGTACCATGAAGCGGCACCGACGCATATTCAAGAACTTTTTCCCAGGCCTGATAAGCATTGTCAGTCATGAGCGATCGTATTTAATTTAAAAAAAACACCAAAAAGCTTTACATATTTAGATAAATAACATGATTTAGCTAAAAAAGCAAAACAAAACACGCCTCAGCAATACATCTTCTTTACGATGCGACCCATGTGTCAAAAGAATAAAAAAACGCAGCCAGGTAACGGGAACCAATTTATCACGAATTAAAGTTATAAGATACAACAAGATGAATCGCCAGAGCGTATCGACCGACAGGCACAAAATAGCCGCATTGAACCCGAAATGAAGAAGTCACCATCACCATTTTGATCAATCGCTAAACAGAAAGGAGTATACTGATATGAACATACCGCACAGAGCCCTGGGCATCGTCAGGGAAATTGCTGCTGACGTAGGCCATGAAGTTACCTATGCCTATGAGGATCTTGTCTTCATGGATCACAATGGCTACCTGTTTCAATTCGGAGCTGAACCACACATGCTCGATCTGTATTTCAATATTGAATTTCCTGCAGACGAATCAGACGAAATGACCGCAAAACTTGTCGAAGCAGCTTCCAAACGCAGCATGACGATTGAGCGAAAAGGCCACTATGAACTCGCTCAAAAACCAGATGACAACCTCGAAGTCAAATTTTTCAACCCAGAAAAAGCCTGACAATACCATTACAACCCGTAGCTGTTATCAGACGCTGAAGAGAAGACAGCTACGGGCCAGCTTTTCATGAACAAACTGAACCGAATGGTCTGATGAACATCAACACCCAGCAAATTCTTGACCTTATCGTCACCTATGGCCTGAAAATCGTTACCGGCCTGATTATCCTCTTCATCGGCATAAAGATTGCCGGTTTTACCGACAGGAAAATCGAAAACCTGCTTCACAAAAAAGCCGATATCGACGAAATGCTGGTGAAGTTTCTCTCCAACCTTGTACGATACACCATCATCGCCTTCTCGGTCGCCGCATTTCTGAACCAGGTAGGCATTCAGACCGCCAGTATCATTGCCGTGCTCGGAACCGCCGGACTTGCTGTAGGACTTGCCATACAGGGAACGCTCTCCAATATCGCCGCAGGTGTTATGCTGCTCATCTTCCGTCCCTTCAGAACAGGAAACTACGTTGAGGTAGGCGGACACGGGGGCACGGTCAAAGCCTTAAGTCTCTTCACGACCGAACTTGCTACTCCCGATAACGTTCAGATTATCATTCCAAACAATTCGGTATGGGGCAACTCCATTGTCAATTATTCTTTCCACGACACACGCAGAGTTGATTTCATCCTCTCAATATCCTATAGCGACAATATCAGCACCGGCATGGATACCATTCGACGTGTGATAGACGGGGAGACAAGAATACAAAAAACGCCTGAACCTCAGATTGTCGTCAGTGAACTTGCAGCCAGTTCTGTAGACATCACGGTAAGAGCCTGGGTAGAAAAGGATAATTACTGGCCCGTCAAATTTGACCTCACCAGACAGTTCAAGGAAAATCTGGAAGCTGCCGGACTCCATATTCCCTTCCCGCAGCAAGACATTCACCTTATCCGCTAAGATGCAGCGTATTGCTATCGTCGGAGCTGGAATAGGAGGGCTCAGCGCTGCCGCAAGGCTTGGAAAAATGGGGTATGCTGTCGACCTGTATGAAAAAAACCCTGTTCCCGGAGGAAAGGCTGTCGAACATCGCCAATCAACCTCTTCAGGGTCATTCCGGTGGGATTGCGGACCCTCACTCATGACCATGCCCCATATTCTGCAGGACCTGTTTGCGTTCTGCGAAGAACGAATGGAGGATCATATACCGCTGACACCGGTCGATCCCGCCTGTCGTTACCACTGGACAGACGGGACGGTCATTGATGAAGACAGAAGCTTCTGGAACCAGCCGGCTGTCCGGAAATATCTCGACTATGCTGAAGGTCTTTATGCGCTTTCCGCTCCAGCCTTTCTTCAGCGCCCCCCCAGAGATTGGTGGAAAGCTCTCGGCGCAGAGATGATCGAACACATAAAGCATCTGCCGAAATTCATGAACATGCAGAGCATGGCGACCTTTAATCAGAAATTTTTTAACGACAAACACCTGCTGCAGATATTTGATCGATTCGCGACCTATAACGGCTCATCACCATTCAAGACACTCTCGACATTTGCCATCATCCCCTACGTCGAAGCCTCTTTCGGGGCATGGTACCCGGAGGGCGGCATCGCAAGAATCCCCGAGCAACTTGCCCTGCTTGCCGAACGCCAGGGCGTCAGGCTCCATTATAATCATGAAATTCATGACCTTAACGCTCTGGATGCCAGCATCAGAATCTGTAACGGAGACAGCATAACAGCCCATCAGCGATGGCTGCCGCAAAGTCATGAAGGGCGCAATATGCTCCGTCACGACCTTGCCTGCTCCGGCTATATCATGCAGCTTGGCGTCAGGAAGCAATTTCGCGAGCTTGAACATCACAATATCCTCTTCAGTGATCATTACAGGGAAGAGTTCGATGATATCTTTGTCAAAAAAAAACTCCCCCGAGAACCAACCATCTACATTGCCATTTCCAGTAAACGCCCCGGAAGCACCGATGCCCCCGACGGATGCGAAAACTGGTTCGTGATGGTCAACGCTCCAGCCACAACACCTCTTGACTGCAAAGGGTATGAAAAGGTTGTCTTCGACAGGCTGTCAAAGTTCGGGATCAAGCTGGAAGCAAAAGATATCGCCTGCTGCAACAGCTTCAGTGCCGATGACTTCGAACGACAGCACAATGCATGGAAGGGATCACTCTACGGCTGGGCAAGTCATACCATGCAGACAGCTCTTTTCAGGCCTCCGCTTCAGCATCGCCAGCACCCCGGCCTCTATTTTACCGGCGGTACGACCCATCCCGGCGGTGGCATCCCGCTGGTGCTTCTGAGCGGAAAAATCGTATCTGAAATGGTTCTGCAGGATTTCCCGCACACCAGATTCACGCCGATGCCGGCTGTATGACTTTTTGGGGGCGCATGACCGAAAAAAACAGCAGCACAATAAGAAACGTGAGAAACTCGGCAATGGAAAAAGAGACAAAGATACCGGCATCACCGAAAAAAATCGGCAGCACAGTGATAAAAATCAGCGGGAAGAACAAGGTTCTCGACAATGCAATCACCGCAGACGGCAACGGCTTATGAATAGCGGTAAAATAAGAACTGAACACAACATTACTGCCGTTCCACAGAAATGCAGGCCAGCTGAACGAGATAAAGGCCAGAGTAAGACGATAGGTTGCGTCAGTACCGTTATCAAGAAAAAGAGATGCCAGTTTTTCAGGAATAGCAAGAAGCAAGACAACAAGAACAACACCAACCGTTACCGCACAGCTTATGCCGAGTACAAGAAACCCGCTGATACGATCCGGCCTGCGTGCACCGAAATTAGTGCTGATGATAGGCTGCAAAGCATCTGAAAAGCCATAAACGATGATCTGCTCGGCAAAAAAGATATAGTGCATAATGGTAAAAGCCGCAACACCCTCAACACCGAAACGGCGTATCATCACCCAGTTGAAGACAAGAATCACTATCGCAGCTGAAAGCTGATTGGTAAATTCGCTCATGCCATTATAGGCAGCATGCAGCATCTCCCCCCAGGCATGACGCGGCCAGAAAAAACGAAGAACCGACTTTTTTGTGATAAAATGAAGCAGCAGCACGCTAAAACTGGTGATATGCGCTGCACCGGTTGCCAGAGCAGCTCCCTGTAAACCCATTTTCCAAACCCCAACCAACTGCCAGTCAAGAAGAACATTGATAACGGCCGCTGAAATAATAGCCACCGCAGCAAAAACAGGCTGTCCGTCTACCCTCACAAAAAAAGCCAGACAGAGACTGACAGGAAGGAAAAACATGAACAGCAGCATAATGACGAGATACTCACGAACCAGAGGTGCAAGCACATCATTAGCGCCAAGCAACATGATGACCTGATCGATAAACATCAGTCCCGCCGCTGAAAGAATCAGTGTCGACACGCCAACCGTAATCAGGGTTTTTGAAAACACCTCATTTGCAGCCTGATGATTGCCCTCCCCAATGTACTTGCCGCACCGAACCATACCCCCGACAGAAAACATGATACCAACGCCGATCAGAAAACTGAAAAGAGGCATGATGATATTGATCGATGCCAAAGCATAATCACCAACAATATTGCCGACAAAAATGCCATCGATAATACCTGATGAAGACAGGGCAAGCATACCAAGGACATTGGGAATAGCATGATAAAAAAACACCAGGGTAATGTTACCCTTGATCATATCCATAAAACGGCTCTTGCTCATAGCGGTCAATCAAATAATATCAATGAAAAACAATATTGACAGCAGGAACAGCTATCGCTCCAGAACGCCCCTCTCGATGCTTATTCCGGCAAGGAATATAGCCTCCTCTGTGCCATAAACCAATTTCTGGCGCCGGTAAACTTTAATCACTTGATTTATTTTAATCGTTTGACTAAATTGAAAACAAAAGGAAAATGAATTGCGCAGAAACCTGATACCCACATGAAAAAATACGCCAGCAGCGAACACACAAAAAACGCTCTTGTCAACGCAGCAGGAGAGCTCGCCGCAGAAATGGGATTTTCAAATATTTCAACACGAGCAATTGCCGAACGCGCCGGAGAAAATATCGGGAGCATTCATTACCACTTCGGAGGAAAGGACAAACTTTTTGAAGCGGTCATCCGTGAAGTTATTGCCAGGGGAAATAACTTCAGCGTTGCTGATGCGATCGCCCCTTTCAGCGACAGCCTGAACACTCGTGAAGGACAGCTGAAAGCGTTACGTGCTGTTGTCAACAAAAAGATATCCAGCCTGTTTGATCCCTCTTTCCCCCGCTGGCACAGCAGGATCGTCTACCAGCTGATGCAGTATAAATGCCCTCTTCAGGAGATTCTTCAGAAAGAGCTGCTCAACCCTATGGTTGAGAGTATATCCGAGCTGCTGAGCGCTATCAATCCCTTTCTGGAACGGGATGAAACAATGCTGATCACCTTTCTGATGATCTCACCTATCGTCTCGCATGCCGATTATATGCCCTTTTGTCTCGACCATCTTGGAGAGGATCATTACAACGACGACTACCTCCGTAAAATGGAAGATTTCATCGTCAAGCAGACTGAGCGACTCCTTGGTATAGGAAACAATCCATCTCAATCTCAACAGTAGCGCAACCACCCTCAATGAACAACACCATCACGACACTGCGCCATAGCGCCCCGGCTTGCCTCTTCTGCCTCCTGCTTATGAGCTGCAGCCACAACAGCAAGGCTCCGGAACCGGACACACAGGCTCCCCCTCGCGTCTCAATCGTTCAATCCATGCGAACAGCCGTTCAACCGGAACTTTCCTACCCTGGAGAAATACGGGCGAGCAGGCAGACCGAACTCTCTTTCAGGGTCAGCGGGCCGCTGACCGCCATTCTGAAACAACCCGGTGATCACGTTCAGAAAGGAGAGGTGCTGATGCAGATCGACCAACGAGATTACCTCGACAACATAAAAATACTCGAAGCCGAACTCAGAGGAGCACAAGCCAGATCGAAAAAATCGACCAGTGATTTCGACCGCGCAAAAAAGCTCCTCCATGAAGATGTGATCGCCCGATCAGACTACGACATGGCCCAGAGCTCGGCAGCATCAGCACAGGCAACGGTACAGAATCTCAAAGCTCAGCTCTCACTGGCACGCCATCAGTATGAAGACACCTCGCTCAGAGCTCCATACAACGGAATTGTGACGGCGCAACTGGCTGAAAATCATGAAATGATCCGCGCCGGACAGATCGTCACGAGGATGCATGACATCTCCACTCTTGAAATCGACTGCAATGTCGCTGAAAACGACATGAACAGATTCGATCTCAAAAAAGGCCTACAAGGTCTCATAACCCTTCCTGCAGCAGAAGGCAGGTCGTTCTCTGCTGAACTGAAAGAATGGAGTACCGCCGCAGATACCACAACAAGAACATATCGGCTGACATTTTCCCTCTCCGCTCCTGAAGACAGCTCGATTCTTCCCGGAATGACAGGAGAAATCACCATCAGCAATCTGAAATCCACGACACCGGTCGTCACGATTCCCATCGATGCCCTGGCTGCCGGACAGGAAGGAAAGTCGATGGTGTGGCTCTATGATACCAGAGACGGAACCCTGCGATCACACATCATCGAAACAGGAGCAATGACTGACGACAACACCATTGTGGTCACTTCCGGCCTTAAAGGAGATGAAAGCATTGCATTGACTGGTTCACAACTGATCTCAGAAGGGATGCAAGTGACCGTTCAGGCATCTCACGACTCTCAAAGTCCTCAAAGCGACGCATCCAAAGCCAAAGGAGAAAACCAGCAATGATCAACCCGGCTCAGTTTGCACTGCAGAAACGAACAATCATGGTCATGCTTTGCGTCATCCTCGTCGGCGCCGGCATTCTTTCCTATGAAAAGCTCGGCAGACTCGAAGATCCGGGATTTACGATCAAAACCGCGCTGATCGTCACGCCATACCCCGGAGCAGGCCCCCTTGAAGTTGAAGAAGAGGTGACCGATGTTATTGAAGAGTCCATCCAGTCGATGGACCAGATCAAGGAAATATACTCCACATCCGAAGAGGGGGTCTCCTATGTCTATGTCGACATGAAAGACCACTACGGCTCAGGAGAACTTCCGCAGATATGGGATGAACTGCGAAAAAAAGTATCGCAGGCCGCCGCATCGCTCCCACCCGGAGCAATGACGCCGAAGGTTAATGATGATTTTGGCGATGTCTACGGCGTCTATTTCGCCATTACGGGTGATGGCCGAAGTTATGCAGAGCTCAAAGAGTATGCAGATATGCTCAAAAAAGAACTGCTTCTCTGCCAGGATGTTGCAAAAATTGATTTCTGGGGAACACGTCAGGAAACCATTTTCGTTGAAACAAGCCGGGCTACCATGGCCGAACTCGGCATCAGTCCCGAAGAGATCAACAGAACCCTTCAGGCCCGGAACTTTGTCGCCCGAAGCGGCAAAGCTGAAGCCGGCGACCGCTATCTGCGCATTAGCCCGACCGGTGATGTCACCAGTGAAGAAACCATAGCATCCATGCTTGTCGGCCCCCCGGGCAGGATGATCCGCCTCGGTGATATCGCAACTATTTACAGGGGATATGAACATCCCGCACGAAACGGTCTCCTGTACAACGGACAGCCCGGAATCGCACTCGCAATATCGACCATAGAGGGTGGCAATGTCATCACCATGGGAGAGTCTGTCAGCGCCAGTCTTGAAAAGCTGCAATCAAAAAAGCCCTCAGGCATCGAACTGCACACGATCTACTATCAAAGCGATATTGTCAACCAGTCAGTGCAGGCATTTATCGTCAATCTGGTTGAAGCGGTCATTATCGTCGTCGTGCTGCTCATGCTCTTCATGGGCTGGCAGAGTGGTCTCCTCATTGGAGGCATTCTTCTGCTGACGATCCTGGGGACGTTTATCGCCATGGGTCTTATGGACATCAACCTCCAGAAAATGTCCCTTGGCGCCCTGATCCTCGCCCTTGGCATGCTGGTCGACAATGCGATTGTCATCGCCGACGGCATTCTGGTACGGGTCGAACGCGGAGACAATCGGGAACACGCCGCACTGGAAGTCGTCAGAGAAAACATCTGGCCCCTCTTCGGAGCAACGCTGATCGCTATTCTGGCATTTGCTGCTATAGGCTTTGCCCCCGGCAATATTGGTGAATACTGCCGTTCGCTGTTCGATGTACTCGCTATTTCGCTCTTCGTCAGCTGGGTCCTTGCTGTAACCATTACACCGCTGCTGTGCGTCTGGTTCCTCAAAATCCCGGATATGCACAATGAAGATCCCTTCGATAAGCCGATCTATACAAAGTATAGGCAACTGCTGCACTTCAGCATCGAGCATCGATGGGCGACCCTCGGCATCACAGGATTGCTTCTTGCTGCAGCGATTATCGGGTTCGCTTCCCTGCCGCAGGCATTCTTCGCCAATTCAACCCAGCCGTTTTTCTTTGTCAACTACTGGAACGCCCAGGCAACACACCTTGATGAAACAGAAGCGGACATGCGTGAAACCCAGGAGTATATACGATCGCTGAAAGGAGTGAAAAATGTCACCTCATTCCTTGGCGAAGGGGGCATGCGCTTTATTCTTCCCTACAAGTACTATACGCCCAACTCCAGCTTGTTCCAGCTGATTGTTGAAGTTGATGATTACAGCAACATCGACAAAATCGGCAAACAAATAGATGCCCACCTGCAGCAAAAGCATCCTGAAGCCCTTCCCTATATCACAAGAATTGCCAACGGCCCTCCCGTAGATTTCAAGATCGAGGTCCGTTTCAGAGGCCCCGATATCGAGGTACTGCAACAACTGGCATCCAAGGCAGCATCGCTCATGCAGCATCATGGAGGAACCCGCGACGTGCGCACCGACTGGCGTCAGCAGGTTCAGGTCATTCAACCCGTCTACAGTGAAGCGCAGGCAAAAGCCGCGGGCATCACGAGGCTCGACCTTGCGACGTCACTGCAGCGGAATTTCAATGGACTCAGAGCCGGAGTGGTCAGAGAAGGAGATGAACTGATCCCCATCGTTTTCAGAATGCCGAAAGAGGAACGACGTTCGGCAAACGAACTGGAAAACGTTCAGATCTGGAGTTCCGGGCGGCAGACATTTCTCCCTTTTCGGCAGGCTGTCAAGCAGGTTGCGACCGAGTGGGAATGGCCTCTCATCCACCGGCGCGACAGACAAAGAGCGATAACCGTTCAATGCAATCCCGTTTCAGGCCTTGCCGAACCTCTCCGTCAGTCCATGCTCTCTGAGATCGAGTCCATAGCACTCCCTGAAGGCTACACCATGGAATGGGCCGGTGAATACAAAGAATCGAAAAAAGGAACAGAGCCGCTTGGTCAGATCTTCCCTCTCTGTATTCTGGGCATGTTCTTCATCCTTGTCTGGCAGTTCAACTCACTCAAAAAAGCCACAGCTATCTTCCTGACGGTCCCTCTCTCTCTTATCGGGGTAACCGCCGGACTGCTCATCACGGGCCAGGCATTCGGCTTTATGGCCATCCTTGGATTCCTCGGACTGTCGGGCATGCTGATTAAAAACGCTATCGTGCTCGTCGAGCAGACCGAGATCGACCTCAAAGCCGGAAAAGAACCCTATGCCGCAATTCTGGACTCCGCAGTCAGCAGAGTCCGACCTGTTGTCATGGCCGCCGCCACAACCATTCTCGGTATGATACCTCTTGTGAGTGACCCGCTCTATTCGGCTATGGCAACAACAATAATGGGCGGACTGTTGGCAGCAACCTTTTTAACCCTCGGCATTGTCCCTGTGCTCTACGCACTCTTGTACGGGATTAAAGCCGATGCAAACCATCTCTGAACCATCATGAAACGCATACCGTTATTCATGGCACTGATCGTATGCCTGCTCTTTCCATTCCAGGGAGCAATTGCCGAAGGAAGCATCCCCGCAGGCAGACTGACGATCAAAGAAGCCCAGCGCCTCGCGCTGGATAATAACCCCGACATCCGTCAGGCTCTGGCAGCAATACGGTCAGCCGAAGCGCTGCTCAGTCAGGCATATTCAGCATGGTGGCCGCAGATTTCCGCTAACGGAGGTTATTTCCGGAAATATGCCGATATACAGCCCGACTGGCAGCCCGACATCTCTGTTGTCAAACGATTCAATGAACTCAATGGGGGGCTGGAAGTCAACTGGCTGCTCTTCAATGGCTTTGCCCGGCGTTCTCAAACGCTGGCCGCCAAATACGGCGTAGAGCAAACGCATCGGGTGAAAGAGAACACCGAACGCCTGCTGCTCGAAGCAGTTGCAACAGCATTTTATCAGTCCCAGCTCGCTCAGGAAAAAATGCGCATTGCCGAACAGAACAGCGCATTCAATCGCAGCCTTGAAAAAAACGCCTTGATCCGCTACAAAGTCGGCTCAGCCCCGAAATCTGAAATGCTCAATTTTTCAGTTCGAGCGCTCCAGGCAGAAAGCGACTTCATCGAAGCCAAACGCGCTTTCACCATAGCCTGCAGTGTGCTGGCAGAGCTCATGGGGCTTCCTGATGCAGATCTCAAGGAGGATCTCTACCCGGCACCGGTTGATCAGAACGTGCAGGAAACGATACCCTCCTATGCCGAGCAGGTAGACATTGCCCTGCATCACCGTCCGGACCTTCTTGCACTTGAATCAGCTATCGGTGCCGCCAGAGCAGAAAAAAATGCAAAAAAAGGAGCCTGGGCTCCAACGATCGGCCTCACTGCCGGAGTCAATTATCTGAAACAAACCGATATACATCCAGTCCAGGAAGAGGTGACCGCCTATGGAGGAGTCGGGGTGAGCTGGGATCTCTTTACCGGTGGCAGAAGATCTGCCGAATTTCAGCAGAAAAAGGCCGACCAGCTTGCGATTGAAGAAAAAAAACACCGCAAGGAACTCGAAATTCAATCAGCTATCCGTCAGGCACTTGCCAATGCCTCTGCGGCAAAAGAGACATGGAAACGTCAGGATAAAGCGTGTGAGATGACCCTGAAAATCCGGAACGATATCGAAAAGCTCTATACAACAGGCTCAGCTGATCTGACCCGCCTCAATGAAGCGCAGACTGACCTGGTACGGGCCCAGGGACTCGGGGCGAGCAGTCTCATCCAGTTCAGACTGGCCCTTGAGAAACTTCGATCAGAAAGCGGCCTCACGCCGGATGTCTCCATGAGCGACCCCTGGAGAGGAGAATCGGAACGATGAGAGAGAAAAGCCCTTTCAAATGTGTATCTTGCAATAAAGCAAGCGATTCAAACTCTACCATGTATGCTCTATTCTGAAGCAAAACAAGGCAGAACATTCATCATCCGTCTTGAAGACGGAGAGATCGTTCATACAGCCCTCGAAACATTCGCGACCGAAAAAGGCATCAACGCCGCATCGATCATCATACTTGGCGGCGCCGACAGGCACAGCAAACTTGTTGTCGGCCCGATGGAAAGCCGTTCGCAACCTGTCATAGCAATGGAACACGAACTCTATGACGCCCATGAGGTAACCGGAACAGGAACCATTTTTCCTGACGATACCGGAACACCGGTGCTGCACATGCATATGGCCTGCGGACGTGAAGAGAATACCGTAACAGGATGTATCCGTCAAGGCGTCAAAGTATGGCAGGTCATGGAAGTCATTCTCTTTGAACTCACCGATACCACAGCATCAAGACAACCAGACCGCAACACCGGCTTTAAACTCCTGCAACCATAGGAAGAAATCGTGAACCGTTATTCGTTATTCGTTATTCGTTATTCGTTATCCGTAACTAATCACTATTCACCGGTCACCGGTCACTATTCACCAATCACCAATGAACTTTCTTGCCAACTGGACATGGTGGGTATTGCTTCTGCTCTCCTGTGCAATTGCCATGATTCCATCCCTTTTGCATCAGATCAGCCTGAGCCGTTTGCTTCTTGTTCTGGCGGCATGGACCGGGTCGCTTGCACTCATCAACACGCTTTTTGGTACCGACGCAGTGATACCTGCGACATCGGCATCACTGCTCTTTGGCATCATCACCTTCATTACCTCCCTCATCATCACCGGAATTAAAACCATGATGAAAAAACGCTACCGCTAAAACGCACCAACCCCTCCCCCCACTCCGAGACAATCTATGCCCTCTGTAGGAAAAACTCTTCTCTTCAATTCGTGGCCCCGAGTCCCTCACCAATCACCATCAACCCGCATCGACAAAATGAGGGATATAGCTGCCCGCACGCTTCATCTCAACCCGATGCTCCATATAGGCAGGATCATACCTGGCCACAAGCTTCCAGAAAGACGAAGAATGATTAAGATGAACGGTATGACAAAGCTCATGAATCAGCACATGGTGGACAAGATGTTCGGGAAGAAACAGCAGTTTCATGTTCAAGCTGACCGTTCCCCGTCCCGAATAACTGCCCCAGCGCGTTTTCTGATGACGAATGACCGCCCTTGAGTACTTCAACCCATTCGCAACTGAAAGACGTTCCAGCCACGGCACCAGCTCCAGAGAGGCTTTCTGTTTCAGCCACATCCGAAGAAGACGATAGACCAGGTCACTCTTCGAAGCATCTCCCGATATCATCAGACGATTGGTATCAATCACCTGAGCCTCTACAACGCTACCCCTTCCCGCTCGATAACCGACCTGCCACACCTCATTAATACTGTGAAGAACAAGACGTGAAGGAAGCTCACATGCCACATCAGAAGGCCCCCTGCTCTGCTGCTGGTCAGCCATCACCTTCTTTCTTGTCTGGGCTATCCACTCCTTTTTCTGGCGTACAAGATCAGGAATCAGAGTCTGATCGAAAGACGAAGGGACAAGCACAACCAGTTCACCACGAGCGCCAATCGACAGCCGTGCATACTTCAAACGGTGGTTCACCTTAACACTATATGCTATATCATAGCTCATCAAAAAAAGAATGCAGTGATCCGTTATTCGTTATTCGTTATCCGTTACCCGTTACCCGTTACCCGTTATCGGTTATTCGTTATTCGTTATTCGTTATTCGTTATTCGTTATTCGTTATTCGTAACTATTTACCATTTACCATTCACTATTCACCATTCACCATTCACCATTCACCATTCACCATATTCCGATACTCTTCAAGAACAGGAATATCGGCTTCGGGAAATTCGAAAGCATCGATCTCGTCGAGGGTAATCCACCTGAGCGCTTCATGTTCGTGCGATTCAAGCCTGCCACTTTCAAGCAACGTGCAACGGAAAGGAATAAGGTCAAGCGAAAAATCCTCATAGGCATGAAAAACCGGGGTCAGCGGCTCAACGATCCGCACTCTGATCTGCAGTTCTTCCATAAGTTCCCGATGGAGAGCATCGCAATCGCTCTCCCCGGCCTCAACCTTACCGCCTGGAAATTCCCACTTCAAACCAAGACTTTTCCTGGCAGGACGCTGTGCAATAAGAAAACGCCCGTCCCGCTCGATGATAGCGCACACAACCCGCCCGATGTGAAGAAAAGGCAAAATATAATCCGTTAGCCGTTATTTAAACTATGCTCGCTCCACGCAATAAAACCAGGAGCTAATTCATCCATTTCCCGTATCTTCCCAACCTTTCACTAGTCACTAGTCACTAGTCACTAGTCACTAGTCACTAGTCACTAGTCACTAGTCACTAGTCACTGGTCACTGGTCACTGGTCACTCGTCACTCGTCACTGCGCCTACCTCTCCTTCATTGCATTCGAGGTTCCTCTCAGAATAGGCTTCAGCAGATACATCAGCACCGTGCGTTTCCCTGTCAGAATATCCACCTGAG
>Ga0272441_10002486_pt1 | contig 37016 bp, 33 predicted proteins | sample SSMProp6N_FD_193582 | JGI IMG/M metagenome (GOLD analysis project Ga0272441, IMG submission 193582) | Marine sediment archaeal communities from Little Sippewissett salt marsh, Falmouth, MA, United States - SSM-Prop-6N | ecosystem: Environmental > Aquatic > Marine > Wetlands > Sediment ...
CCAAACTGGAATCTGCTCTGCGGGAGTGGCATCCCCCTCTGCGGGATAAGGTTTTCATAGACGCAGGGGCATCGACCGGAGGTTTCACAGACTGTCTTCTGCAGCACGGAGCCGCTGTCGTTCATTCCGTTGATGTCGGCTACAATCAGCTGGATTATCGACTCCGCAATGATCCCCGGGTTCACGTACACGAACGAACCAACATCATGTCCGTCGCTGCGTTTGATCCGGCGCCTCACGCTGCTGTGGCGGATCTCTCATTCCGCACGATCCGCAAAGCTGCCGCACATATCCTGGAGATTACTCTTGAACGATGGATGATAGTACTGGTCAAACCCCAGTTCGAACTGGACCCGGAGCTGGAAAAGGAGCAGGAATTCGCCGGGGTAATTCGTTCCGATTCCATCCTGGAAAAGGTCCTGCGACAGGTCTACGATGGGCTGCGCGAGGAAATGATACAGATCGACGGCATTTTGCCTGCTCCGATCACCGGCAGGAAGGGGAACAGGGAGTTCCTCTTCTATTTGTCCAAAGGAGCAGGAGGGCTCGAAACAGCCGGGGCGGTCACCGGTGTGCTGCGGGATGCGATGATTCGTGAAGCAATGGAAAAAATGGGAAATCCCCGGGTTTAGAGCACATCATCCCGGGTAAGAGGTTCGCCGACATAGATCCCCTCGGTGGATAGATAGTCGGTCTGTTCACCGTTGATCAATATCTGCACTGCCCTGACTGTCTGGAATTCGGTGGCGGTGAATACAATCTGCTGGAGTTCAGCCTTCAACCCTTCCGAACCGAACTGGTTGAACCGCAGAGCTTCGGTAAAATCGAGAAAGGCTATGCCGTCACGGATCCACACCCGTTTCAACTGTGTTTCCTTGGGTATCAGGCTTATCAGTCCCTGATTGAGTTCTTCAGTGGTTAATCCCTGCAGGAGAACCTGCAGCGTTTCGGTAAGCGGGGAATCTTCGTAATAGACCGGGCGGATTATCTGTTTGAGAGAAATCTTTCCCTCCTCGGACACTTCTACAAAATAGACCGCCGATTTACGCATCCGCTTTTCGATGAGCGGCTCGGTCTCCTCTTTCGGCGGTTTCTCCTCTTCTGAACGGGTATCGACACTTATCTCGACCGACGGGGACTCACCGGGTTTCTCTTCACCAGGAACCTTCTCTTCGGGTTTGACGGAGACACCCTTTTCTTCCGGCTGAGCTTGCTCTCCTTCGTCCGGAGCTACCCGCTGTACCTCGGGTTCTTCCGGTTCTCCTCTGTAGAGGTAAGTCGAGAAGCCGGTCTCTTCCAGAACGTTCATAATTCTGCTCCGGTTGAAGAAGAACACCACCAGTACGAGAAGTATCAGTGCCATCCAGAATAAGCATCCGAGTGAAGTCTTTTTCTTTGCCATCCTATGTATCCTATCGGCAGTGGACCGCCGACTCTGGATATATGTACCACAGAATTCCTGTTTTTTGAAGATGGTCCGTCGGGTTTGGTGATTTGACAGTGATCTAAAAACCACGTATAGTTATTTCACATGAAAACTTTTAAAGGTATACCCGCATCGCCGGGTATCTATATAGGCAAAGTTTTTCTCTACCTTGATGACATCCTTCAGGTTCCCAAGTATGAGATCAAACCGGAAGATGTCGAAGCCGAACTGGACCGTTTTCACGACGCTACCAACAAGGCCGGTGATGAGATAAAGAAACTGCAGGAGAAGACCCACGGAGCCATGGGCAGCGAGGAAAGCAGAATGCTGGATTCGCATATCCTCATGCTGAAGGACCCCGAGTTCATTCACAGAATCGAGAAAAATCTCGAAGAAGAACAGATGAACGTCGAGTGGATCCTTTACAAGACTGCCAAAGAACTGGTGCGGATGCTCGAATCCTCTCAGGATGACTATCTCAAAGAGAGAACCATAGACATATACGATGTGACCAAACGGGTGTACAATCATCTGCTCTACCGCGAACGCATTTCCCTGACGGATCTTCAGGCGGATGTAATTCTCGTCACCAGGAATCTGCTTCCGTCGGATGCGCTTACTCTCAACCGGAGTCCGGTAAAGGCCATCGTTATGGATATGGGAGGTAAGACAAGTCACACTGCCATACTGGCACGCTCCTTTGAAATTCCGGCGGTACTGGGACTGTCGACTATCACGACCTATGCTCAAATGGGCGATGAGATGATCGTCGACGGCAACAATGGAACCGTTATCCTCAATCCCGATGCCGAGACCCGGAAGAATTACAGAAAAAAACTGCAGGAGTGGCAGCGCCGCGAGATGCAGCTGCTCAGTCTGAATGAGCTTCCGGCAGAGACGAAGGATGGGAAGCGGATCCTTCTCGAAGCAAATATCGAGGTTCCGGATGAGACCGAATCAGTCATCGCTCATGGTGCGGACGGTATCGGCCTTTACAGGACCGAATATCTCTTCCTCGAGCCGGGTGAGTTCCCTTCCGAAGATGTGCAGTTCGAAGAATACTCCCGTGTATTGAAAGCCATGGAAGGGAAGGGGGGTGTGACCCTGCGTACCCTGGATGTAGGCGGCGACAAGATGATCTCCGGAATCGAGGGTCTCGATGAGCCCAACCCGATCCTCGGCTGGCGGGCTGTACGGTTCTGTCTTTCAAGGAAAGATATATTCAAGACGCAGCTGCGGGCAATGCTGAGAGCTTCCGTGTACGGAGACCTGAAAATCATGTTCCCGATGATTTCCGGAGTGGAAGAGCTGGACAATGTTCTGGAGGTGCTCAATTCTGTCAAGGATGAACTGAAGCGGGAAGGAATAGCTTTTGACGACCATATACCCATCGGTATTATGATCGAAGTTCCTTCGGCGGCTCTCATATCGGACGTTCTTGCCAAGAAGGTTGATTTCTTCTCCATCGGTACGAACGACCTGATTCAATACACTATTGCGGTCGATCGGGGGAACGAGAAGATCGCTTATCTATACGAACCTTTTCATCCCGGAGTCCTTCGTCTGATAAAGATAGTTACGGAGAATGCACATGCGGCGGGTATTCCCGTAGGTATGTGCGGTGAAATGGCGGGATATCCCCTTGCGGCAGTGCTGCTGTTGGGGCTCGGGCTCGATGTCTTCAGCATGAGTGCTTTTACCATTCCGGAGGTAAAAAAAATCATCCGGTCGGTCAGTGTGATGGAGGCGGAAGAACTAGTCGGCATCGTGTCGGAAATGAAATCTGCCCGGGAAATAGATGAATACATAAGGAAATATATGGATGAACGGTTCGACCTTATCTCAATCGACTAAACGATCGGCTAAAATTGTCATTGTGGGCCGGCCGAATGTCGGGAAATCTACATTGTTCAACAGGATGATAGGAAAGCGCAGGTCCATCACCGATCCGATGCCTGGTGTGACCAGGGATGCTGTCCGTATCCGGAGTATTATCGGGGGGCATCCAGTGGAACTGATAGACACCGGCGGCTACCGGGTTGATGCCAGAGATATCGATTCCCTCGTCAGGGAGAAGAGCCTCAAGCTGCTCGAAGAGGCCGACCTGATTCTCATGATGTGCGATGTCCAGGAGCTTAATGCGGAGGACGAGAGCTTCATCGAGCACCTCCGGAGTTACAGCGGCAAGGTCATTCTGGTGATCAACAAGGTGGACAATCCGGAAAGAGAGCACAGCCTCTGGAATTTTATGTCTCTCGGTTTCGATCATGTAGTGGGGATATCCGCGGCCCATGGCATCGGCATCGATATTCTCGAGGATAAAATTCTGGAGATCGTTGATTTTTCACGGTTCGAAGCCGCGGAGGAAGAAGTTCCGAGAATACGTCTCGCTATTCTGGGGAAGCCCAATACAGGTAAATCGACCCTGTCGAACCGGCTTCTCGGTCTGGAGGCCTCCATCGTTTCGGACATACCCGGCACGACCCGGGACGTGATCGAGGGAAGTTTTACCCACAGGGGGACTATCTTTCAGGTTATGGATACGGCTGGTATACGCCGTAAGAAGAAAGTCAGGGAATCCGTTGAATATTACTCCGTCAACAGGGCTTTTTCGACCATCGAAGAGAGCGATGTCATCCTCCTGATTGTCGATGTCCAGGAGGGACTCACCGATCAGGACAAAAAAATTGCCACTCAGGCAGTCAAAAGGGGCAAAGGCATACTGCTGCTTCTCAACAAATGGGATACCCTGCAGAACGTGGAAAACATGGAGCAGGCGGTAAAGGACCGTACCCGCTATCTTTTCCCCGTCCTGGGATTTGCTCCTCTTATACCCATCTCGGCCATGAGCGGAATGGGCGTCGACAAGATGCTGAGTGCCGCCTACAGGGTGTGGAAACAGCTTCAGCACCGCGTGGACACACCGGAGGTTAATGCGCTCATCCAGGAGCTGGTGAGCAGCTACCCGCCGCCCAGGGATACCCACGGACACCACAAGATATATTACGGCACTCAGGTCAGCAGCAATCCCGTCAAGTTCTTACTCTTCGTCAATCGAAAAAAGGGCTTTCCCAGGTCTTACGTCCAGTACCTGGTCAACAATATCAGGACCAGGCTCGGATTCACCGAGATACCCATTACCGTAGAGTTGAAGGAGCGCTCCGGGCACGCAAAATGAACGGATATCACATCGGCATGGTGTCTGAATTACTCGAGGTGAAGCCCCATGTACTGCGTTACTGGGAACAGGAGATCCCGTTGCTGTCGCCGCGTAAGGATGAAGCCGGCCGACGGATCTACTCGCGCCGTGAGCTCGATCTGCTCCTGCGGATAAAATACCTTACACAGGAGAAGAAGTTCACCCTCGCGGGGGCGAGAGAGAAACTGTGGGAGGAGTTCTACTCTGAAGAAAAGAATGTCCGGGCCCACATTACCGCTTTGAGGAATGAACTGCTGCTGCTGCAGGGCAGGGTACGGGAACAGCAGAAAAAATTGAACGGCCTCTCAGCCGAAGGCTCCAAACGGTCGATATAGAATGTGTATGCGCATAATGTCTCTGAATATCCGACGATTTCCACTCTCTGGACGGATTACGGTCCTTGTGCTGATACTGCTGCTGCAGGGGATTCGATCTGTTGCCGCTCTTCCGCTTCCCGCCGGCAATATCGAGGCTTCATTGCCTGAGAACAGTTACGTCCGCAGTCTCTACCTTGACAGGATCCTCGGCCCGCTGGAGTCTGCACGGGGACTTTCCGCTGATGTCCTGAACGAACCAGGATACGAACAACAGATACAGTTCTTCGTAGAGGAAGATAAGGACATCGTCTACTTCTGCTTCTACCATGGGAAAGACATCAATTTCGCCAGACCGGTTACCGGGAGTATTGTTATTCAGCGGTCCAGGGAAACCGGGCGTCTCATTAAAATGAAGATCTTTTACAAGGATGAAGCGGACAGTTACCTTTCGATCGAACCGGACGGCCAGGACAGCTGCACAATGGATATCCTGCTTCTCGGTGATCCCATGCAGCAGGGGATTGCACTTCCCTTTTCCCTTGAGGATGCCGCCGCCAAACCGGTGGTAGAACTCATGCGCTCCACCGCGGCATATGTAGACTGGAGCTTCTACCTTCCCCGGGAGGAGTTCCCCTTTCCCGTTCTGAGCAGTACCGACGATCTGGTGGAGCAGATTCGACCCTACCTCGGACAGCTCAATGATGTTGATGACGGGGCGATCAACAAAGATGGTCAGTATATCTTTATAGAAGACGGATCGCCCCAGCCGGACGGGAAACCGGCAGGGATGAACTGCTCGGGTTTTGCGAAGTGGATCGTTGACGGGATCCTGTATCCCGTAACTGGTGAACTTTTACCCATCAACCGATTGAAGGAACCCCATCTCGATTACAGGGGCAACCGCTGGAGCAGGAAGGTCGAAGATGTCGAAGATCCGTATTTCGGGCTTGACTGGATCAGGAACCTGGCGGTCGAGGCCCTGAAAGTCCACTCGGCAGCCGACGGACCGGCTGGTGAATCAACGCATTTCAATCCAGAAGCGGCGGATGTCAATTATCTGCGCTACCACGAATACGAGGAAGATGTCGGATATCCCGTTGAACGGCTGAAGACTGTTCTGTATGAACTCGCACGGGACAATATGAACAGTTTCTACCTCGGGTCCGTAAATGAGCTGGTACACGGCGGCTATGAACTGCGCAAGCACCTGCACGTGGCGGTATTCTTCGCATGGCTCGATGAAAAGGGCGGCCTCCAGGTCAGTGTTATGGAGCGTACGAAGGAGACTGGTCTCGATGAGTTTATTGAACGGTACCGCGGTGAATTCGTGCATCTGGTTGAGGTTCCCCATGCCGGGGTCTTCAAACCGGGCACCATGAGGCTTGATCCGGTAATAAAACGCTGATTTGTTGAAAAGTGGACAGCTTTGAAGTATCTTTTACACTATGAAAAAGGGTTCTCTCCTTGTTCTTTGTGGCTTGATGTGTGTGCTGTCGCTTTATGCACAGCAGGAAGATCGACTTTTCAGAGAAGCCGAACGAAGATTCCAGAAGGGTGATTATCAATTCGCCTACTCCAGATATGAACAGCTAATCGATGAATTTCCCGATTCGGCCTACGTAGCTGATGCGAAATTCAGACAGGCAGTCATCCATACCTATCTCGGACGGACAAACGAGGCGCTGGAGATGTTGGGCCGGATATCCGAGCGTTATCCGAACACGAGATTCTACAGCTACATACCGTTCTGGCGGGGATACAACCACTTCCAGCTTGGTGAGTATTCAGATGCTCTGGATTTTTTCACCTCATATATCGGAGAGGACCGGAAGACAGATTCGGGAGATTCCCTCTACCGGGACGCACTCTTTTACAAGGCACTATGCGAGCGTGAACTCCAGGACAGGGAACAGGCTCTCATTACCGTCAAACGTCTCTACGGGCTTTATGACAGCCCTGTGGAAGGTCCGCGGGCTCTCCTCCTTTATGCGTCACTTCTGGTTGAAACCGGCCGTTTCGAGGAGCTGTATGATTTTTTTGCAGATGTTCCTCTGGAGCTGCTGGACAGTGAATACCGCTACCGGCTTTCGCTATACCGGGCGGAAGCGCTCTTTCAGGAAGGCCGTATGGAGGAATCGGAGCCGCTCTTTCTGGAACTCCTCGACAAGGATGGGGAGATTCAGACCACCGCTTACAAGCGGCTCTTCGTCATATACGGTCAGACCGGTCAAATCGGGAAGCAGCAGGAAATTTTCGATGAAGCCCAGAACCGGCTATCCGATCGCCCCGGTCTCCTGGCTGAATTCCTCCTGAGGGCTGGAATACAGCAGTACCGGGAAGGTATGTATGAGCTGTCGAGGAGTTACCTTCGCCGCATATGGCGGACTGTACCGATCGAAGAGATTGACGGCCTGGTTCCATTCTATCTCGCTCTGATTTACGAACAGAACGGAGACATCGGCGAAGCGGTAGAATTGATCGAAGCGTACATGCAGAAGTCGGACGACAACCGGGGAGATCTTCTGTACACCCTCGGCCGGCTGGAAAGTACACGGGAGAACTGGAACAGGGCTATCGAGCTCATGGAACAATTTCTCGGTGGATTCCCTGAATCGGTCCACCGGGATGCGGCGCATTATATCTATGCCCATTCCCTCTATCGGAGCGGGATGTACCGCGAGGCCCTCGCGGTTGTCCAGGACAGCTTTGCTGAAGGCGAAGGCGCCGCCTACGACCGGGAACTGCTGCGGCTGAGGGCCCGGCTCTATACGGAGCTGAATCAGACTGAACGGGCGGTGCAGGATCTGAGGGAGTACCTGCCCAGATATCCCGGAGAAACGGATGCCTATGTAGACCTGGTGAAGCTGTATTTCGAACAGGGCGACTACGAAAAGCTCCACAATATTGTATCTGAGGCATTGGGTGTTCTCCCCGATGAAGAGATGACAGCGGGACTTCTCAAACTGAAGTACATGGATGGAATGACCTATATGAAACAGGGGGAATATAGGGCCGCAGCGGAGGTTTTTTCACGAATTGAGATTTCAGACATGCAGACAGCCGGACTGGATGAGCTGGTCCCCCATTTTTTATTCTACAACGGCTGGATACACTACACACAGGGTGAGTATGACGAATCCACCGGATGGTTCGCTCGGCTTATCGATGAGTATCCCGATTCAGTCAGAACGGATGAAGCAGTCTATCTCAACGGATGGGCCGCCTATGCCGGAGGAGATTACGTACTGGCGCAGCGTTCCTTCGGGGACTACAGCCGCAGAGATCTCCCGCAGGATGAGAAGGTCCGCGGACTGTTCATGTATGCCAAGAGCAGCGCGGCAATCGGCAAGAGTGAAGACGCGCTTCTGATGTATCGTACGCTTTACACCGACTATCCCCGATCTGCTCTGGCCGATGATGCACTATTCGAATATGCCGCCCTGCTGCACAGCATTGGAAGGTCAACGGATGCGGCACGGACCTATTACTCGGTCTACACTGCATATCCGACGAGTCCTCTCGGCGAGGAAGCTCTGTTCCGCAGGGGTGATCTGCTGTACCGCAGCGGTGAGTACAGGGAAGCCCGGGATGCTTTTTACGAACACCGGGTGCGTTACCCCCGCGGGTCTCTCGTGGACGTGTCCCTCTACTGGAGCGGTCATTCCGCCCTCAAAGTCGGACAGCCCTACGGGGCCGTCCTGGTGTGGGAAAAGCTGGTCGACCAATACCCCGGCAGCAGTTTCTATACCGAGACCCTCCTGGAACTTGCCCGGCTCTACACCGATCTGGGGGAATACCAGAAGTCTGTATCGGCTTACAGCCGGTATCTTGCCTCCAATCCCGCCGAAGAGGCGGGCAGGGAGGCCAGAGTCCAGATTGACACGCTCAAGAGAATTATGGCCGGCCAGAATACACGGGAAGCGGAACTTACGGTACAGCTTGAACGGTACGGTCTTGAAGATAAGCAGGGAATCGGGGCGGCTCTGGAGCTGGCGCGGCTCTATCTCTATCAGTATCCGGAGAAGACCAGTGAAGCCTACGATCTTCTGCGTAAGCTCCAGGCGATGGAAGGGCTGGAGAGGAGTACTGCCGCACAGACGGAGTATCTGATGGGGGAATACTTCAGGAAAAAATCACAGTACGGCGAAGCCGCATCGGCGTATGCCCGGGCGGCAGTCACCGGAACGGGAGACGATGATCTGGTTGCACGGTCTCTTCTGAAGGCTGCCGAAAGCGCTGAAGAGGCCGGAGATTTCAGAACAGCCCGTCAGATGGTGCAGAAGCTCAAGGCGGATTTTCCCCATACCCAGTGGGTCATCGAGGGAGAATCACTGCTCGACCGCATCGAACGGAAGAACTGAGCGGAGTATAATCTATGAAAGGAACTTCTGGAGTGATACAGAGAAATATTCTGATTCTCGTCATATGCTTTATTCTTTTCGCGGTTCCGCATGGGCCCGTACTGTGGGCACAGGAGACGGAGACCGACAGGACAGCGGAGCAGGTACAGCCGGAAGAACCCGACCTTGAACTGCCTGCGGTCGTCCTCGAGTACACCGCAATTCAGCGGGAGGATCTGGAAGTGGTACTGCCGGGAGAGGATTTCATCGCCCTCCCCGAACTCGCCGCGCAGCTGCCGCAGGCAGAGCGGATGGGTATCGGCAGCGGAGCTCTCGATGTGCCCGTGCCTGCGCAGCCTGAGCCTGAAAGCATCGGGGCGACCCGTTTTTTCAGTGAAGGAGTGATCGGCGGTGGAACGGACAATCACCTGATCGGGGATATAGCCCTCTATAAACGGGGAGATCTCCCGCTGTTCCAGTTCCGGTTCTCACACGAGGGAATCGACGGCTACGGTGACAACAGCCCGGGAGAAGGTTATTTCGACCGCCGGGAAGAACTGTCCGGAGGACTGGAACTGGGTACGTCGGATCATTCGCTTCGTCTGGACGGAGATTACCTGGAGAAGGAGACGGGCCTCCAGGACTTTACAGGAGCAGTCTCGGTCATCCACCGATTTCTTTCATCCTCCGGTGAATACCGGTACAAACCCGGTTCACCATTCTCAATGACCCTCAGTCTCGATGGGCATTCGGGAAGTCAGTATATCGGGGCCCAGGAGCGGGAACGTGAGCTGTATCTCGATTCCCGGGGCGCCGCGGCTTACGAGTGGGAGCGGTTCCTCCTTGGAGCCGGCGCGGAATACTCGTACCAGGAGGCCCCGGCCGATCGGACTCTTCAGCAGGGAGAGCTGTATCTGGAGACGGCTTTCTATGGGAACCGCTTCGATATCGGCGGCAAAGCCGGTCTTCACTGGGACGAGGAGAACCAGTTCCTTTTCCCCTGGAATCTGAGGCTGGAGGGCGCCGCCGGCGAGAAGTGGCAGTACCGGCTCGAGGGAGGATATCTCGTCAGGGACGTTCTCTACCGGGACCTCTGGGACCATTATTCACTCCTGGCTGCAGGCGATATGATCAACGTTACCCGCGGGTGGGACGCTTCGCTGTACCTGGGATTCACCGCCGGAAGCAGGCTGCGGCTCGGATGTGAAGCAGGCTGGAGCCGTTTGTCGGGAGTTCCCCTGCCGGTAGATCTGGACAACCGCGATGCCGTGAGCGGTCTTTTCCTCTTTACCCTGGGGGAGACCGAGGATGTGGAACTCGAAACGAGTGCGGTATTCTCCTTCTCGGAAACACTTGAACTGAAGGGAAGCTGGACGGGCCTGCTGCTTTACGATACCGAGCGTTTCGATCCCGCTCACAGAATCGCCGCCGCCTTGTCCTACGAACACCGCGGGAAGGGCTTCGGCGCAGGCTTGAACGGAGAGTACCGGCTGGAGCCGGCTGACAGCCTTCCGATTATCGGCGCATATCTCCAGTATCGGCTATCGGATGGTATACAGCTGGTCCTGGACGGATCGGATCTTCTGGGGCCGTTCTATGAAGACGGTCGGCCGTGGTGGGGCGAGTACGAGTCTCGCGGATTCCACATAACCCTGAAAACCGAAATATCACTGTGATTTTGATGAATATAAAACTGAAGAGAAAGGATATGCTATGGAACTAATTGGAAAAGGCGGAATTATCATGGTAATAATTCTGCTGCTGTCTGTGGTTGCGACTGCCATTATTATTGAACGGTTCCTCTTTTTCCGCAGAATCAGAGTGGATGAGGAGAAACTCATCAGCCGTCTGAAGAACACCCTGCAGAAGCACCATTTCGATGAAGCGCTGAATATCTGCGAGAACAATCCCTCGCCCATATCGAATCTGATGAAGGTCGGGATAGAACACCGCGGGTTCGCGCAGAACGAGATCAAGGACGCCATCATGAGCGCAGCCAATCTCGAGATTCCTCATCTTGAACGGTATCTCACTTCCCTGGGAACCATCGCCCACATATCTCCGCTGCTGGGACTGCTGGGGACGGTTACCGGAAATATCAAGGCCTTCGGAGTGCTGGGAAGCTTCGGTGGTGCAGTCGGGGATCCGGCCCTGCTCGCGACAGGCATCGCGGAAGCCCTCCTGACGACTGCGGCGGGTATCATCGTTTCAGTACCGACAGTGGCTTTTTACAACTTCCTGGTGAACAAGGTGAACCACATTATCATACGTCTGGAGAACCGGGTCAACGAGCTCGTTCTCCTGCTCGGAAGGGAATAACCATGCAGTTCAGACGGCGCTTAAAACCAACAGCTACAGTAGAGATCGTTCCGCTGATCGATGTGGTTTTCCAGCTGGTAGTCTTCTTCATGGTCTCGAGTACCTTTATTCTCACCCCCGGTATATCCCTGACGCTGCCGGATTCATCGACGGCTGAACCGGTAGTGATGAGCCGGCTGGTCGTCACAATCGTCGCCGAGGATGAGATATATCTGAACAAGGACCGGCATACACTTGCATCGTTCGAAGAAGCTCTGAAGGGATTTACCGAGCGTGAAGAGGTATCGAAGCTCGAGACTGCGGTGGTGGAGGGGGACCAGACCGTCTCCTACAGCCTCATGGTGCATATTCTGGATGTGCTGCGGACGTACGGCTTCGAGGGAGTGAATCTGAGAATGAGAGAACCAGAGGATGAAGGCAGCTGAGAAAGAACGTCTGCTGGTAAGTCTGTTTTCGGCAGTCGTATTACACATTTTCATAGTACTCTTGCTCGGGCTGGTTGACCTGCATGAGGACCTGTCCCTGGGGCAGAAACTCGGCCCTGTGGCGGTGAGACTGCAGCAGGTCCAGCCCCGTTCGGTGCCGGAACCCGTCCGTCAGCAGGAGGCTGAACCGAGAGTACAGGAAACACGGAGCCCCCAGGCCGACGAGGCTGCCGCAGCGGCAGCGTCCCCGCCTTCGGCGGCGGAATCCATGCCTTCGGCTTCATCCCCGGCGGCACGCACTCAGCCGCCCTCTGCCGGCACATCCGGCACATCGGCGAGCCGGCCGTTCTGGGAGCAGCCGAAGGGTGAATTCAGCGGTGTGGAGACCGGACCTGCGGAGGACCGCCTGGTTCCTTCCTCCAGAGATCCTCAGCAGAGAGCAGTCGCCAGAGCCTCGGAGGCCCCGGACTACGGGGAGCCTATCCCGCAGAGACAGCGCAGTTGGGCCGAGGAGTCGAGAGTTATCACTGAAAAGCCTGCCGATACATCCAGGGTTGGCGGAGGAGAAGGTGAGACCCGGACCGGGCAGGAAACAGGAGAACCTGATTCCGTGCTCTCGGAAGATCTTCGCAGGCAGATTGAGGGAATATCCGCCGCCGGCGATTCTTCCAGTCCAGCCGGAAGAGGAGAAACATCCGGAACCGGAAAGACGGCAGGGAGCACCGCCGGGAACGCCGCAGACGGTACGGCTTCCGGCCGCACGTCGGGAAGCTCAGCGGATGCGCCCTTCCGGATAGAAGGGGTCCAGGACCGGGACCTGCTTTTCTACAGTCTCCCCGAATTGACAGACCGGGAAAAGGCGCAGCTGCCCAGCTCGATAGAAATCGCCGTCGGCTTCGACCTTATGCCGAACGGAATTCCTGCCAATGTACACTTGACGAGAGGGCCTTCAACGGGGCATCCTGAGATCGACAGCAAGATTGTCGAGGCGGTTCGATCCTGGAAGTTTTCTGCCCTGCCCGAAGGAAGCACCGAGGAGGTTACCGGAATCATCCGGATCGTCATCCGCGCCAAATAATTGCACTGAATAGAGGTACACGGATGAAGATCAAGGCGGTAGGATTCGATTTGGATGGTACTCTGTATCCCAATTACCAGATGTTTCTCTGTTCCTTCCCCTCACTCCTCGCTGTTCCCCGTCTGATGTATCACTTCGGCAAAGTGCGTAAGGAGATCCGGACCATTGTCTACGATGAGGAGCTGCACGACAAACAGGCCGAACTCCTGTCCGCGAGAATGGGCGTAAGTCCCGGAAAGATCCGCGATCGGATGGAATATCATCTGTACCGCAGATGGGAGCGTTCATTTCACTGCATACGTCCGTTTGCCTATGTCAAAGAGACCCTCACAGCTCTGCGGCACCATGGATACAGGCTGGGGGTTCTTTCCGATTTTCCCATTGGAAACAAGCTGCATTACCTCGGTCTTGAAGGAATGTTCGACTGCGCTCTCACTTCGGAAGAGAGCGGGTATCTGAAGCCTCACCGCGTTCCCTTTCTGCAGCTGGCGAACAGGCTCGAAGCCGCCCCTGAAGAGATCCTGTACGTAGGCAATTCATATCGATACGATATAATCGGGGCCTCCGCAGCGGGGATGCGGACCGCCTGGCTCACGCGGAAAAAGGATGAGAAGGGCGGGGCCGACTTCATTTTTTCGAAATTCCGGGAGCTAAAACACTACCTGATAGAAGGATCAGAAAGTATAATACATGTATAATAATTGACAACTCGGGTATACTGGGTAACAATTACGAATAAGGTAAAACTGGGAGTGGAAAGTATGGTTTTCACAATAGGCAATATTCTGACTCTGATGATTGTTTTTATCATCCTGGCTATCTACCGCCAGCTTGATAAAAACAACCGTTCTCTCACGAAGATCAAGAAGTATTCGGAGAAAATCAAGGGGGAGCTGGACTCCTTCGTCGACGGCAAGACAACGGAGGTGAAGAATCTCGGCATTGAGCTCTCGGTCCATCAGCAGACGGGTAAGGAGATTCTGAAGCGCATAAAGTCCGCGGAAGACGAACTGGAGAACCGCAGCGCCTCGATGAGCCAGATAAATCAGCGTATCGCGGAATACGACAAGGCCCTCGCGGAGCTCCACGAGATGACAGGACGGGTGGATGAGAACCTGAACCGGCTGCACAAGGAATCGGAATTCGTCGACAAGGTGAGCCGTCAGTTGAGCAGTACCCAGGACCGTATCAATCATCTCGAAAAGCGTTTACCAGCCATTACCAATGAATTCTCCGAGATGAACAATAAATCCCTTCAGGAGGTCAGCAAGAAGACCTTCACCTATTCCCAGAAGCTTGCCGCCAAGGTCCACGAAGGTATCAAGGACACATCTGACCGGCTCGTCGCCCTGGATGACCAGATCAAGGAACTGGAAGCCCGGCGGGAACAGTTCCAGAGTGATGCTCTTCAGCAGATCCAGGAGGTCCTTGATGAGAAGGTCTATCAGGCTGAGAAGACCGGTGAACAGTTGCAGAAGGAACTGACGGAGAGTCTGAGTGCCGAGAAGGACCGTATATCCAACGAGAGTGATGAAATAATCCAGAAGGTGGAACGGGAGCTCAACTCCCTCAGCGGCAGCGCCGCGGATATGGAGGAGACCATACAGGCCAGGATCAGCAGTTTCCACGAAAGGATCCAGGGTATCGAAGGGAAGTACGAGGAGACCCTGCAGCAGGTTGCCGAGAGGGGCAGCACCCTTGAACATGAAGCGTTCGCCCGGCTGAAGGAGCTCATCAAACAGAGCATCGTCGATACGAAGGGCAAATTTCAGACCGGACTGGCGGAGCTGAAGCAGAACGTAGAGCAGGAAAACGGGCAGATAGCCGCCAGGCAGCAGGAATATTTCGATTCGCTTACCCGGAAGTACACCGATCTCAGTTCGGAGGCTGCAGCTGCGGACGGCCAGGCCCGGCAGAAACTCAGCGATCTCGAACAGAAGCTTGGTGATTATGAAGAACAGATGGGATATCGTTTCTCCAAAATGGAGGAAGCGACCCAGGACATAGACTCTCTGGAACAGAATCTCAGACAGGCAATGGACAGGGTGACTGCCCGGATTCGGTCAGAATTCCAGGAATTCGAGAACCAGCTCAAGCAGGAAAGGGAAGGCCAGCGGAAGGACGCCCAGCAGGATATCCAGGCAGTGCACAACGCTCTGGCGGAGGTCGAGAACCAGCTGGCGGAACTCAAGGACCAGGCGGCGAAGAATGTATCCGTAAAACTGCAGCAGTTCGAGCAGGATTTTTTCCAGGACCTCGAAGACAGAACCGGCAGAATCGACAACCGTTTCGAGGAGTGGAAGATCGAAATGGAGAACCATCTCTCCGAGATGGGGGGAAATCAGGAGGCCCAGCGTCAGCGGCTGGAGACCGAGTACAGCGACAATCTTCGGGACAGGCTGAATGAGCTTCAGACACGGATCTATGCCCAGCAGGAGAAGTTCGAGAATCAGGTCCAGGGTTTCCAGGACCGTATACAGGGAAGAATGGACCACACCACTCAGCTTCTCGAAGGACTGGAAGAGGAACTAAAGACGGAGATCGAGACCGCCAAGCAGCAGACCCAGGCTGCCTTCCAGAAGGAATTCACCGATTATCAGTCGGCTAAGGAAGCCCAGATGAAGCGGAGCGAACGGGAGCTCGAGAGTGCTCTCTCAGAATTGGATAGCTCCGTCAGGGAGAGGCGCGCCGTCATCGACAATACTGTAGATACCATGCAGTCCGACATGAATGTATGGCAGACCCAGATCGATCAGCAGATGAGCGCCGCCGATGAAGACATCAAGACAAGATATGAAAATATAAAGAAAGAGATCGACGATACTGTAACCATGCTCAAGGGCGAATTCGAAAGTCAGCGGGATGATCTGATACTTCAGACCCAGGATGAACGGACCAGGCTCAAGAACGAACTCAAGGAAATATCGGACCGTGTTCTCGAACTAGAGACGGAGCTGCAGAAGAAGACCGATGCGGCTTTCGATACGTTTGACCGGGAATACGAGAATTACATGCTCGAACTCCAGAAGAAGAACCGCGAACTTCAGCTCGATCTCGATAAGAAAATTAAGGATTTCCGGCTCATTGCCCAGGACACGAAGGACAAGACCGAGCAGATGCAGAAAAAACTGTTCGGAAAGATCGAAGAAGGTTATACCACGCTGCAGGTCAACCTCCAGGAGATCGATAAGCACCAGAAGAATTTTATTTCTCAGACCAAGATATTCGACCGGGCGGACTCTCTCAAGGACACCCTTCAGGAAAGTATAGAGGACCTGAAGGCGGAGATAACCCGCGTGCAGGCCCTCAACGGAGAGATCCGGGAGACCGAGAAGAAGTTCATGTCCATTAAAAAACTGGGTGAAGAGGTAACCAGCAAGCTCAACCGGTTCATCGCCGAGAAGCGGAGGATCGAAGAGATGGAAGGCGATTTCAAGAAGCTGATCAATATCTCACAGACCATCGACATGAAGCTCGAACAGGTGACCGAAAGCCACGACAGTCTCCAGAACATTCAGGCTACCATACGGACTCTCGAGGAGCTCGAGCAGGCGGTTGAACAGCGGTATGAGAGGCTGGAAAACAAGCAGAAGGTGATCGATACAACCATCAAGCAGGTCGACACCACCTTCCAGAAGGCTGATGACCTCGAGAATTACCTGAAATCCATCGAGGAGCAGGCCGGGGAGATGCCGAAGCGGCTTGAAGAAGTCGGACAACGGATTATGATCCTTGCTGACAACAAGCAGAAGGTCGACCAGGCAATTGAACAGCTCGAGGCCCTCGACGACTTAATACAGGACACCGAAGAGCGTACGGAACGCATGCAGAAAGCCAGGGAGTGGCTTGCCAAGACCGAGACACGGCTCGAAGAGATCAACACCCAGGCCAAGGAGCAGGTCAAACTGCTTGGTTCGCTCCTGAAGTCCGGCAAGAAAGGGGCGAAGGAGAGCGAAGGGGCCCCCTCGATGGGTGCTCGCGAGATAGTCAGCCGGCTCGCCCACCAGGGATGGAGCGTTGACGAGATCGCCCGGGCCACCAAGCTTTCCAAGGGAGAGGTAGAACTCATCCTGGAGATCGTACCCCGGAAATAGGCTTCATTGTCCCAGGAAGCTTCACATCCTTATGTATAAAACCTCCAAGAAATGCTTGACGCTGGCTATATCCGGTTAGTATCTTATCAAAGAACGGATAAAACATATCTAAATAACGATATAATCGCATATTACAAAGCATCATACTATCGAGGTAATATGTCTGTGAATAAGAAAAAACAAGCGAAAAATATGGATGAGAGGGATTCACAAGTGAAAAGTACTGAAAGTAATGCTGCTGAAGAGACGGCCGCCAAAGCGTCCGGGGAAGAGGTTCCCGCTGCCGGTGAGAATGAAGATCAGCCCGCGGCTGCTACATCAGAAGAGAAGTTGAAGACGGATATAGAATATTTACAGGCCCAGATTGAAGCTCTACAGGTTGAGAAAGGTGAACTCGGGAACGAAATCCTGCGCAAGCAGGCCGATTTCGAGAACTTTCGCAAGCGGATGCAGAGGGAAAAACAGGAGGCGATAAAATTCGCCAATGCCAATCTCCTGCAGGACATCATTACGATTATAGATGACTTCGAGCGGGCGATACGCTCGTCGGAAGAATCCAGGGATTTCGACAGCTTCCACTCCGGAATAAAAATGATCGAACGTCAGTTCGTAGGAATGCTTGAAAGGAAGTACGGATTGAAGCGGATGGAGACGGTCGGTAAGGAGTTCGATCCCCAGCAGCACGAAGCGATCGGGATGGAGGAATCCCCCGATGTGGATACCCAGATGGTGCTCGAGGACTACCAGAAAGGCTACGTACTGAATGACAGGGTCCTGCGGCACGCCAAGGTGAAGGTAGCCGTACCCGTTTCGGGCGGACCGGATGCCGGGCAGTCGAAGACAACGAATGCTGCTGAAGGTGCTGCCGAACGGGAAGCACCGGAAGATGGCGGTGCGGAAGACATCAAAGGAACGGACGGGAATGCTTCCAGTGACACCGCTGCCGGCAAAGAATAGCCGGTTTGGAATTACGCCGGCTGGAGAGATCTGAAGATAATAGCGATCTATTGTCGATAGATGCCGGCGAAGACAGGAGACAATGGCGGACGCCATTTTTGATATCGGAATTAAGACTTTATTGAAGAGGAGAAACCGTAATGGGAAGGATAATAGGAATTGATCTTGGAACCACCAACTCTTGTGTAGCAGTTATGGAAGGAAATGAATCTATCGTTATCCAGAATTCTGAAGGACAGAGAACGACACCATCCATAGTTGGATTTACGAATAAAGGCGAGAGGCTCGTCGGGCAGCCTGCCAAGAACCAGATTGTGACCAACCCCGAGAATACCATCTATTCAATCAAGAGGTTCATGGGGCGCCGCTTTTCCGAAGTTCCATCTGAGATCCAGATGGTACCCTACAAGGTGAAAGAGGCCTCTTCCGGGGAAGCCAGAATCGAGGCGCACGGCAAGGAGTTCTCTCCCCAGGAGATCTCGGCCATGATTCTCCAGAAGATGAAGAAGACCGCCGAGGATTATCTTGGCGAGGAAGTCAAGGAAGCGGTTATTACCGTTCCGGCATATTTCAACGACAGCCAGCGTCAGGCTACAAAGGATGCCGGACGGATCGCCGGTCTGGACGTCAAACGGATCGTGAACGAGCCTACAGCAGCTGCTCTGGCCTACGGGCTCGGCAAGGACAAGAAGGAAGAACGGATCGCCGTGTACGACTTCGGCGGAGGTACCTTCGACATCTCTATCCTCGAGCTCGGCGACGGCGTGTTCGAAGTGAAGTCTACCAACGGCGACACACACCTCGGCGGCGACAATATAGACCAGCGCATCATCGACTGGCTGGTTGAGAGTTTCAAGAACGATCACGGGATAGATCTCAGCCAGGACCGGATGGCCCTTCAGCGGCTGAAGGAAGCGGCCGAGAAAGCCAAGATCGAGCTTTCGAGTACCCAGTCAACCGAGATCAATCTTCCCTTTATCACCGCGGACTCCTCAGGCCCGAAGCACCTTCAATACAGTCTGAACCGGTCCAAATTCGAGCAGATGATTGCCAATCTCATTGAGCGCACCAAGCAGCCCTGCCTGAATGCCCTCAAGGACGCTGGGGTCGACGCGAACCAGGTGGATGAAGTCATTCTGGTAGGTGGATCCACAAGAATTCCCGCTGTACAGAAATCAGTGAAGGAGCTGTTCGGCAAGGAACCTCACAAGGGTGTCAATCCGGATGAAGTCGTCGCCATGGGGGCTGCCATCCAGGGAGGAATCCTGGGCGGTGATGTAAAGGATGTTCTCCTGCTGGATGTAACCCCGCTGTCTCTCGGTATAGAAACCCTTGGAGGGGTGTTCACCAGATTGATCGAGCGGAACACGACTATTCCAACCCGCAAAAGCCAGATATTTTCCACCGCAGCTGACAACCAGAACGCGGTTTCTATCCACGTACTTCAGGGTGAACGTGAAATGGCCAGCCAGAACCGGACCCTCGGGCGTTTCGACCTGGTAGGTATTCCTCCTGCTCCGCGTGGTGTGCCCCAGATAGAAGTTACCTTCGACATCGATGCCAATGGTATCGTACATGTATCGGCGAAGGACCTTGGTACCGGCAAGGAGCAGAAGATACGGATCGAGTCCTCTTCGGGGCTATCGGAAGACGAGATCAACCGGATGGTCCACGAAGCTGAAGAACATGCATCCGAAGATAAGCAGGCCCGTGAAAAGGTCGAGGTCCGTAACGAGGCAGACTCGCTCGTATATACTACGGAGAAGTCTCTGACGGATTACGGCGACAAGATCTCCGCCGATGACAAGCAGAAGATTGAATCCGCTGTGGCTGAACTGAAGACGGCGGTAGAAAAGGACGACCTCGAAGAGATGCGCTCCAAGATGGAAGCGCTGAAACAGGCTTCCTACAAGCTGGCCGAAGAGGTTTACAAGCAGGCCGGTGCAGGTCAGGGAGCAGGCGGAGACGGAGCGGACGGCAGTGCGCAGGGTCAGGGACCTGGCGATGCCGCAGGCGCTCAGTCCTCCGAAAGCGATCAGAATGTTGAGGATGTAGACTACGAAGTTGTTGACGACGAAGAAAATAAAAACTAGTGGGTGAAATCAGCTGTGGCAAAACGCGATTACTATGAAGTCCTGGGGGTGCCGAAAGGCGCCTCCAAGGACGATATAAAGAAAGCTTACCGTAAGCTGGCAATCAAATATCATCCCGACCGCAATCCCGACGACACCAAGGCGGAGGAACTCTTCAAAGAGGCTTCGGAAGCCTACGAAGTTCTCAGTGATGAAAAGAAGCGTCAAGCTTACGACCAGTTCGGCTTTGCCGGAGTTGAAGGTATGGGCGGAGGAGGACCTCAGGATTTTTCCTCTGTTTTCCGGGATTTCGAGGATATTTTCGGCGATTTCGGAGATATATTCGGCTCCTTCTTCGGCGGAAGCACAGCCGGAAGAGGGCGGCAGCGGGCTTCGGGCCGTTCAGTTCAGCGCGGTGCTGATCTGCGTTACAACCTCGATATCTCATTCCAGGATGCAGTCTTCGGCACCAAGATAGAAGTCTCCTATGACCGCCGGGTCATCTGTCCCTCCTGCGGAGGGAACGGCGCCGAGACGGGCAGCGGCAAGAAGGTATGCCCCACATGCGGAGGCAGTGGACAGGTCCGCAGAAGCTCCGGATTTTTCTCCATCGCATCTCCCTGTCCGACCTGTAACGGAGAGGGGTACGTCATCGACAATCCCTGCACCATGTGCCACGGCAGCGGTTTGATTTCAAAACGTCAGAAGATCAAAGTTACCATTCCACCAGGCATCGAAAGCGGGAAGAGGATCAATATTCCCGGGCAGGGTGATGCCGGTCCCAACGGCGGACCGACAGGGGATCTTTACGTCTATGTCCGGGTTAAACCCCACGATTACTTCGAGCGCCACGGGAACGACATTTACTGCATGATTCCGGTGACCTTCACCCAGGCGGCCCTGGGAGCGGAGATAATGGTACCCAACCTGGAGGGCAAGAAGGTCAAGGTAAAGATACCCACCGGTACCCAGAACGGAAAGGTCCTGCGGCTGAAGAACGAGGGGGTTCCGCACCTTCACAACAATAACCGTCGGGGCGACCTGTATATCAAGATACGTGTTGATGTTCCCAAGCATCTCTCCTCCCGCTCCAAGGAGCTCCTGAAGGAGCTTTCGACCCTCGAGGGGGAGAATACGTCACCAGCCCCGGTTCCTATCAGTGAGCTCCAGTAAGTATTCCCGGTTCACTTTATTCGGTAAAATCCGATAATGTAGTAAACCAGCTGGAGAATTCAACAGGTAGACCATATGATCAAAAATACCAGACTTTTCAGACCTCTTGCGGCAGCCGCGGTGCTGCTCTTTTTGGGTGCCCCATCGCTTGCGGCCCAGGATAGCGGTGGCATACAGGATAACAGCACAGCACAGGACTACAATTTAGTCGGCGACGGTAATAGTTCCTCAGTGAGTGGTTCAAAGCTTGGGGATGCAGCGCGGGCAGTGAATGCCGGCGATCGCGATTTACGGGTCCGTTTCCTGCTCGACCGGTTCGAGACACTCGATAACACCCTTCCGGCTCTGGAAGTGGACAGCAATGAAGACGGGAAGGTAGATTACCTGATCAAGACGAACGTCGAAACTGGTCATAAGATGATGGAAGTTCTCGACTACAACCATGACGGGGAGATGGATGATTTCTACTTCTACCGCAGAGGGGTGCTGGAGGAGAGGGCCATCGATTCCAACTACGACGGCAAGGTAGATCTGTGGGTCTACATCGAAGAAGGGGTCTACATTGCATATTTTGAACGGGACAATGATTTCGACGGTAAGATGGATGAGATGAAAAGGTATTCAGCGGGTACGGAAAATGAAGAGTGAACAGGTTATAATCGGTTACCATGCTATTGAAGAAGCTCTGAAACAGGCCGGCGGCGGCAGTATTCTCTATGTGAGTCAGAAGAACGATCGGATAGCTGCGCTTATAAAACAGGCCTCCAGCCGCAGAATTAAGATCAAGCGGGACGCAGAGGAACATCTGACAAAGATCGGCGGGTCGGGGCACAGGGGTGCTGTTCTCGCTTTGAAGGAATCTTCCGCACCTGCCATCGGCGGCGGCAGACCGGGGCGCCCATCTAAAGACAGCCCGGGACACCCGCTGAAAGGCGGTCCGGGACGAACCGGTAAACGTGTAAACGATATTTCAGACTTCCTGCTGGAGATCGGTTCCTCGAGGGCGATGGTCCTCATCCTCGACGGTATAACGGACCCGCAGAACCTCGGCGCTATCCTCCGAAGTGCCGATCAGTTCGGGGCGGACCTCGTGGTCATCCCTTCCCGGAGAAGTGTGAAGGTCAACAGTACGGTTCTCAAGACGTCTGCCGGGGCTGGTATGTACGTTCCGGTTATTGAAATTCCCAATCTGGTTCGCTGTATTGAAGAACTGAAGAGACATGAATTCTGGGTGTATGCCGCCCATATCGACGGTGAGCCCGTATGGAACTGCAGCTTTGCCGAACGGACCGCCCTGGTGCTCGGGGCCGAAGGCCGCGGGATAGGCCGTCTGATCGGCGAGAAGTGTGATCAGTATGTACGCATCCCGACTATTGGACACATCGATTCACTGAACGTTTCCGTGGCGGCGGGCATTATGCTGTACGAATATCACCGGCAGAAAATCACCGGCTGAAGATCGGGAATCGGCTCCCGGGACCGTTGCTGGAGCGGAAGTCCGATCGGGAACCGGCATGCCGGCTACTCTTCGAAAAACCTGTTCCCTATATCGTTTCTGTTCCAGGCGCCTTCGAATTTGACTCGTTCTATTCCTTTGTAAGCGTGTGAATTAGCCTTTACAATATTGTGTCCTATACCGACGATCGTAAAACAGCGGCCTCCATGTGTATAGATCCTTCCGTCACCGTTGCGGTGGGTTGCTCCGTGGAAAAGGAGGTTCTTCCGTTCGGGATACAAAGTGGTGATCTCAACCGGCTGAGATTGAGGCTGTATCTGAGGATACCCGTCGCCCGCGATGACGACCCCGACTGCCGAATTGGATGAGAACTTCAGAGGAAAACTATCGATCGTGCCTTCTTCGAGGGCCTTCAGCATGTTGCCGAAATCGGATTCGAGCAGCGGCAGGATGACCTGTGCCTCCGGATCGCCGAACCTGACATGCAGGCTGGTAACCTTGGCATCGGTCTCGGTCATCAACAGGCTGAAGAAGAAGATCCCTTTGTAGCAGAGCTTCTCTTTCCGCAGCCCCTCGAGGGCCGGTTCGATAATAGTGGTCCGGATCGCGGAGTAGGTTTCATCCTTCAGCACGGGGACCGGGCAGATTGCGCCCATTCCGTTGGTTATCGCTCCGGCGTCGTTGTCACAGGCCTTGTGATAGTCCGACACGGGCGGAAGAATTTTGTAGTTGGTCCCGTCAACGAGTACGAAAATCGACAGATTATAGCCTGATTCGAAGCCTTCGACCAGCAGGGGTTCATTCTCGAGGATCTTTTTCCCGAAATCCAGCAGCTTCTCCTTGCAGGCGGAGTCGAAAACGTTGAGAGAGGTAAGGGGATGATTCCGCTTCAATACGATGCGGCCTTCATAGTTTTGAATATAGTTTTCAAATTTTTTATAATCCTCAAATACCTCTGAATGGGTAGTGGGGATCTTGTATTTCTGCATGAAATTTCTGGCATAGAGGCGGTCGGTCTCGAGCTGCGCGGTCTTCTTCGGTGCGCCGAAGACGGCGATGCCGGCTTCCTGCAGGGCATCCACTACTCCGCTGTTGAGGGCGGGAAGGTAGCCTGCCAGGCAGTAATCAATGTTCAGCTTTTTGCACAGTTCAACAACCTGTTCCGGTTTTTCTATATCTACATTGTCGATGTTCTCTGCGATTTCAGCCGTTCCGGAGTTGCCCGGAGCAACGAATAATCCCGTGAGTACATGACTTTTTGAGACTGCCCACGCCAGTGCATGTTCCTTCGCACCGGATCCAAGTACTAAAACCTTCACAAAGCCCTCCAAAGATGTGTATTCAGCATGCCCTATTCTTACATAATTAATGGATTCTTCTCAAGACCGTGGAGACCGGCCTCGTAAAAACCTGTGAACGATCCGGCGGGACCGGCTTCCAGCCCCGGAGAAACAGATTGCCGGTCTCAAACAGACCCCCGTCCCCAAACAGATTGCCGGTCTCAAACAGACCGCCGTTCAGCATGAAATGACTATTCCGCCGGATGATCCCGGAGATACCCGGAAATAACAGCCTCGTATTCGGCAACTGTACTGCAGCGCATCAGCTCGTTGCGCAGTGATGAGCCGTCCGGGAGTCCCTTTGTGTATGCGCTGAAGTGTTTCTTCATCTCTTTACATCCGATCCGTTCTCCCTTGAACTCCACAGCCATGAGGAGATGGCGCCGTCCGATCTGAAGCTGCTCCTCCGCACTGACACGGCTTCCGTCTCCCGGTACTTTTCCTTCCAGGAGGTCTCTGGTCTTCTGAAAAATCGCAGGATTGCCGATGGCTCCCCTGGCGAACATGACCCCTGCGCAGCCGGTGGATGTCATCATCCCGGCGGCATCTTCAGGGGAAAAGAGATCGCCGGAACCGATAACAGGTACCGGTACGGCCTGAACGAGTTCCTTGATGTGATTCCAGTCCGCCTTCCCGGCGTAGCCCTGTACGCGCGTGCGGGCGTGAAGCCCGACCATTGCCGCACCCGCATTCACTGCCGCGGACGCTGTTTCGAGGTAGGTGAGGGAGGATGCGTCCCAGCCTGAACGGATTTTTACCGAAACGGGGAGATCGCACAGTTCGGTACAGGCCTTTACGATTTCATAGACACTGTCGGGTGAACGCATCAGTGCCGCGCCGGCGCCGGTTTTCACTACCTTGGGTACCGGGCATCCGCAGTTGATGTCGATCAGAGTGGGCCGGTAGGTCAGCAGACGGGGCAATGCCCGCCGTATCTGGTCCGGTTCGGAGAGAAAAATCTGGATTCCGAGCTGGTCTTCCCCGGGGGCCCGTTCCATCAGACCCATGGTCTTCACGCTTCCGCGGGCGAGGGCTTCCGCTGAAACCATCTCCGTGTAGGTGAAGGAGGCCCCGTACGAGAGGCAGAGCTCTCTGAAGGCCCTGTCGGTATATCCAGCCAGGGGCGCAAGAAAGAGATTGCCGGGTATCGTGCAGCCCGGCAATTGTATTGGTGAAAAATGTGATGAAGACATTGGAATCACGATGAAATAATCTGTCTATTCATCAATCCCGAAAAATCTCAGACTGTTGGCGTAGAGGGCCGCCGATACATCCTCTACGGGTTCCTCCCGCAGGTCGGCGATAAACTCGAGGGTAGCGCCGAGATACGCGGGACGATTGCGCTTGCCTCTGTACTGGGCCGGTACCATGAAGGGACTCTCCGTCTCTATGAGCATACGGTCCAGAGGCATGTTCCTGGCAGTTTCGTGCAGGTTCCGGGCGTTCCGGTAGGTAACATTACCCGCAAATGAAATGTAGAGATTCAGTTCAAGCGCCCTCTGGGCATACTCCCAGTCTTCGGAATAACAGTGCAGCACTCCGCCCCTCTTGGGCAGTTTGTCCCGCAGGATGTTGAGCACGTCCTCTCCGGCTTCCCGGTTGTGAATGATGACCGGCAGATTCAGGTGTTCCGCCATTTCGAGCTGATGAATAAACAGTTCGACCTGACTGTTCTTGTCGCCGAATTTACGGTAATAGTCGAGGCCGATCTCCCCGAGAGCAACAACCCGGTCCTTCTGGCTTCCCTCTTCGACTTTCATTGCCCAGTCCCGTCCCGGATTGGTAACTTCTGAGGGAGAAACGCCGATACTATGGTATACGTGCGTGGCGGTTTTCAGGTTCTCGTAGACCTGAAAAAAATCATAGAGGCTGTTGCAGATGCTCATGATGTGCTTTACATCAGATTGTTTAGCTTCCTGTACGATGAACAACTGCTCGATTGGATCTTCGTTGATCAATCCAATATGCGCATGGGTATCAAATAGCTGCATAATTGTTTCCGATTTTGTTAAGATTTTGTTGGTTTTTCTAAATTCAATTGAAACCATACCATGAAAAGGTACTGCGGTCAATTGTATTTGACAATTTTTTTACTACGTGATAAAGTTTTAGCGGTTTACTGCAGTAAACTGTAACATTGAGGAGTAAGGATGTCCCCGGCAAATCAATATAAGCGATTTGAAAAAAAGTTATTTGACTTTTTTACCAGAATTGTGGCAAAAGCGGTTTCCTTTGTTGCCGAAAATGTGAAAAAAGTGATCGATCTCGGTAAGCAGCGTTTTACCGTGATGCTCATTCCTCATTCGGAACGCAAGATCTTCAACTTTAGAATATCGGTCTTCTCTCTCATCTTCGTCGGCCTGCTTCTTACGGGTGTCCTGGCGGCATTTTTTACTTTCTCCACCAAGTTCAGCGGAGTGTCCAACCTGCTGAACAAGAACCAGACCCATCTCGAGGATACCCGGGCGAACCTGGAGCTCATCCGGGACGAGATCGTGGACCTCAGACAGGTTTCGCGGGAATTCGAGAAATCCCTGGTCAACACACTGGAGTCTTTCGGAGTGATGGACGTGGGGCAGGATGATCAGACCGTGGCGTCGGGTGATCTGGCCTCTTTTATCAATCTCGAAGAACAGAACAGCGGTATTATGCGTGAAGTAGGCGAACTCCGGGACATCAAGGATTTCATGGCTGCATCGACCGAATCTCTGGAGAAGGCCCAGAAGCTCCTCAAGGCGCAGGGAGACCTCCTCGTCGAGATGCCGACATTCTGGCCGATTGTCGGCGGAATAGGGAGGATAACCAACTACTTCGGCCCCGAGGTGCATCCCTTCACACAGCAGTGGTACCTGCATAAGGGTATAGACATCGCATACCGGCGCGGAATCGAAGTCGTGTCCGCCGCCAACGGGAAGGTCATAGAGCGCAAATACGATCCTATGGGATTCGGCAACTATATCGTAATTCGGCATTCGTACGGGTTTGCGACGAAATACGCACACCTGGATAATGTATATGTAGAGGAAGGCGATTCGGTTACGCAGGGTCAGAAGATCGGGACCATGGGTAACACGGGACTCTCTACAGGACCGCATCTCCACTTTGAGGTAAGGATTGGTTCGCAGGTGGTAGATCCCGAGCGCTTCCTGAATGTACAGACCGATCTCGAATGAGAGGGGGATCTGTCATCTGCGGCGCGATGTTTATCCTACCCTATGACCTATATAACGATGAAATTGTAATGGAATGCTCATGAGTGAACAGCTTGACCTGAATGGAATCTTTATTAACTCGATAATCGGCGAAGGGGCCCATTTCAACGGTGACATATCCCTGAAAGGACTGTTTCGCATCGACGGTGACTTCAGCGGTACTATCAAGGAGGCCGACAAGGTACTGATCGGACGCAACGGAAGGGCCCAGTGTTCGATTCATGCCGGGACTGTGGTGGTCGGCGGAGTAGTGAAGGGCGATATTGTTTCTACAGAGAAGGTAGTTATTCTTTCGACCGGTATGGTTATCGGCAATATCTCCACCCCGAGACTCATGGTGGAGGACGGAGTGGTCCTGAATGGCCGCTGTAAAATCATCGAATTCAACCAGAAGAACCGGGACGAACAGAATGCACCCCGAACAAGGAAAGAGTCGAGCGATACGGATATCGAGCGGTTCAATCCGCTTTCAAAATCCAGTTAATGGAAAGAGTAGAATCAACCGGTAACAGCAGATTCAGACGCCACAGACCAGCCCGCAAGAAGGAAGATGAGGGAGTAACGCCTATAGCGGCTTTCTCCCGGATACTCGATGAGAAGGAAGTTGAAAAAAGCGGCGAGACAGTTCAGAAGTACCCCCACGATATCGATGCGTCGATAGAGGAGCTGCTGGATTCCCTGCACAACAGCGGGGACAGGCTCAAGGAGAGCCCCACCATGGCGCATATCGAAGAGTATCGACAGTCGGTAAGTGATTTCATCCAGTTCATTGTCAAGCATGCGCTGGTTGCGGAGAAGATAGAGGGGTCGCGGTTCCATCCTCTGAAGAAGCAGTATACCTACACCATCATCAGGGTAATCAATGAAAAACTGGACCGGCTGGCGGCGGGGATACTTCAGAACCAGTATTCTCAACTTGACATTCTCAGCAGAGTAGATGAAATTAATGGCATGGTAGTAAATCTGCTGCATTAGAGACACACAATACGGGAGTAATTCGCATGGGCGATCAAGATATACAGAATATAAATGAAGAGCAGCCACAGGGTCAGCCGGAACTGCAGGAAACGACCGCCGGGACTCCTCAGGAACAGCAGTACGTACTGGTCAAGTTCCTTCACTCCAGCGAGACCCAGCTTTGCCGCATGGTCGAAGGGGAGAAGATCGATAACGGAGAGTACGTTATCGTTCCCAGCCGCTATGGGAAAGACATAGCCGTGCTGCTTGGACCGATACGCAATGTCGGCGGGTATGATCCCGATGAGAGCGAGGAGATTGTCCGGAAGGCCACCGAGGATGATATCGAGACGTATCAGACCAACCTGGAGAAGGAAGAAGAAGCCCTCCGGATTTGCAGGGAGAAGGTGGAGAAGCACAATCTCGATATGAAGCTCGTTTCCGCGCACTATCTTGTAGATGAGCCCAAAATTCTCTTCTTCTTTACCGCCGATGCGCGCGTGGATTTCCGCGAACTGGTCAAGGACCTTGTCTCGGTCTTCAAGATGCGTATCGAACTGCGTCAGATCGGAGTGCGGGATGAATCCAGGGTCCTCGGCGGACTGGCGGTCTGCGGCCGGAACTACTGCTGCAACGGAATTACCGATAAGCTCAATCCCGTCTCGATCAAAATGGCCAAAGAGCAGAATCTCAGCCTCAATTCGATGAAGATATCGGGTCCGTGCGGTCGTCTGCTCTGCTGTCTGTCATATGAATACGATTTCTACAGGGAGGAGAAGGCCGGCCTGCCTCAAGAGGGAAGCCGCATCCGGGTGGAAGGGGACGATTTCAAGGTAACGGATGTGAACATTCTGGCCAAGAAGATCCATCTTCAGTCACGGGACGGGAGGGTTCTCGATCTTCCCTTCGGAAATTTTCACCGAGATGAGAAAACTGGTTCCTGGAATGCGGTAATTAGTGATATAATTACTTGACAGTAAGATATTAATTTGATAGTTTGTGCTACCACAGGCTATTATCATAAAGAAAGACAATCGATTTGATGGAGGATATACCTTGGCTGGAACATCAGCGGAGAAACGACAAAGGCAAAACCTGAAACGCAGGATGCACAATCGTGCGACACGGAGTACCGTGCGGAACGCACAGAAGAAATTTCTACTTGCAGTTAAGAACAGCGACACCGATGAGGCTCAGAAGGCTTTTCAGAATGTTGAGAAGCTCATAGATACAGCCGCCCGCAAGGGAATTTTTCACAAGAACATGGCGGCACGAACCAAATCACGGATGCGCAAGAAGCTCAATGCCCTAATGGTTCAGTAAAGATTAAATCTTAAGAACGAGAGGCGGATCATGGATAAAAAGAAACTAACCAAAGCCGAGATTATTGATAGGATCCATGAGAAGCTCAATGTAAGTCGCAATGAGATTCACGATGTAATTGATGAGTTCTTTGAAGAGCTCAAGGGCGCTCTCGAAGACGACCGCGTGATTGAATTGCGCGGCTTCGGTACCTTCGAGATCCGTACCAGAAAAGGCCGTGAGAAGGCACGCAACCCGAAGACCGGGGAGATCGTACCCGTGGATACCCACGGTGTGGCGGTATTCCGTCCCGGGAAAGAGCTCAAACAGATTGCCTGGCCGTTAAGAGGGTAGGCTCAAGACACTATCATTGGAATCTTTAGAGTGATTACAGCAGCTTCTATACAGGCTTCCTGGAAGATGAAACTGAAAAAGATTGGATTGGAGCTTACTCTCCTGGCGACCGGGGCATTTTTATTTGCCCTTGCCTTCCCCAGTTTTGTATCCGGGACGGGCTATGCACCTCTCGCTTTTATTTCTCTGATACCGGTATTCGTACTCGTACATCGTTCGAGCTGGGCACTGATCGCTCCGTACGGTTTCCTGTACGGTTTCATAACGTATGCCCTCTTCAACTTCTGGCTGTCAACCTTTCATCCGCTTGCCATTCTGATAGTGCCAACGATATACGCGGTTTACTTTCTGATGGTCTTCCCGCTCCTAAAGCTGGCTGATTCGCTGTATCCGCGGTATGGATATCTGGTACAGATCCTGGTGTGGCTGGGGTATGAATATCTGCGTACGAAAGGTTTTCTGGGATACCCGTACGGAAACATCGGGTACTCGCAGTATCTTTTCATACCTTTCATCCAGATATCGGCGCTTACCGGGTTCTGGGCGGTGTCGGCGCTGGTCGTTTTTCCCTCCGCATATATAGGGAACGCAATCCGTGGGAAGTTATCCGATCTGAAGGGGTTCTTCATCAGGCACCGCGTCGAAGCCGGGGTCTATGCTGCGGTTATAGCCGCGGTACTGATCTACGGCTTTGCGGTTCAGAAGGATTATTCCGATTACCGGCAGTGGAAAGTGGCCCTGGTACAGCACAATGCCGACACCTGGGAAGGAGGGATCCGTACCTTCCGAAGGAACCTTCAGACTCTGAAAAAACTGAGCGAAGAGGCCCTCGAACACGACCCTGAGATCGTCATCTGGTCCGAGACAGCCTTCGTGCCGGGTGTCGACTGGCACACGAAGTACCGAACGGACCCTGAGCGGTACGCGCTGGTGGAGGATTTCCGGGAGTTCATGTCCAGGCAGGAAGTTCCCTTTGTAACCGGCAACGACGACGGGCAGCTGGAGAATCCGAGTTTACCGCCTGTGCTCGCGGACGGCTCCTACAACAGGGTGGATTACAACGCGGTGCTGCTGTATCACGAGAACGAGCTCAAGCAGACATACCGCAAGACACACCTGGTGCCGTTTACCGAGAACTTTCCCTATCAGAACCTGTTCCCCAGGTTCTATCAGCTTCTGGTGGAGCATGACTATCATTTCTGGGAAAAAGGTACGGAATACACGGTCTTTGACGCCACGGGGGTGAAATTTTCCACGCCGATCTGCTTCGAAGATGTCTTCGGGTATATTTCCCGCCGCTTCGTACGGGAAGGGGCACAGGTTATCGTGAATATGACCAATGACTCCTGGTCGGGATCGGTGGCGGCGCAGATGCAGCACATGGCTATGGCGGTATTCCGGGCCATCGAGAACCGCCGCAGCGTAATCCGGGGGAGTAATTCGGGAATGACCTGCACTATTGATCCCGACGGAAGGATCATCGATATGATGGAGCCTTTCACGCGGGGTTACATGATAAGTACGGTACCGATCTATACCGAGCGTACGACCCTCTACACGATGTGGGGGAACTGGTTCGCGATTTCCGCGCTGGCCGCGGCTGCAGGACTGCTGCTGCTTGGCATAGGCGTCCGGGTTTTCCGTTCCAAAGACGATTGACAACCTTCGCTTTCTGTAGGAAGATGGTGATATGGCGGAAAAAACAAAAATATTAATTGTTGATGATGAACCTGTTAACCTCGATTTTTTTCAATTGATGCTCGGCAAGCTCGGCTTCGAAGTCTATACCGCCGAAGACGGCGAAGAGGCTCTCGAAGTGATCGGCGAGTCGAAGCCTGATCTGGTAATTCTGGACAATGTAATGCCGAAACTTTCGGGCTGGCAGGTCACCCGCTTACTGAAAACAGACGAAACCTATGCGGAATTCAAGGATATTCCCATTATCATGTTTTCCGCTATGGATGATGTGAAAGACAAGGTCGAAGGGTTCGAACTCGGCATAGAAGACTATATCACCAAGCCTTTCAACTTCTCCGAAGTACTGGCCAGAATACGGGCCGTCCTGCGGAGCAACCGCATGTACCTGCAGATCAAACAGAAGCGGCAGGCAATCGAACTTGCGGACAGGCTTACCGAACAGATCGGACTGTTCCTGGATGAACTGAAGAAGCCTCTCAATCATATGCAGTCAATGACGGAAGGCGCTTCGGCGGAAGACTCCGGCAGCTCCGCCGCTCTGATCGAATACGTAGGGAAGGAATCTTCCCGAATGCTCGAATCGGTGGACAAGCTCGAGCAGCAGATCGGTCAATTAAAGGGTGAAGAGATACTGGCCGATGATGATGTAGCACTGAGAGAGCTGGACAGCAAGCTGCGGGAACACTTTGTGCACCTCGAGGAGAATGAGGAGAGCATGAAGGAGGTGAAGGAATGATTACCGACGAGAAACAGCAGGTACTCGAACTGTTCACCGAAGGCCGTAAACAGTATAAGTTGATGCAGTTTAACAGGGCGAAGGATTATTTTGCCAAGGCCTTGAAGATCGATCCTGAAGACGGCCCCTCCAAGGTCTACTATGCGCGCTGCAAGCATTATATTGACAATCCGCCTCCCGAGGACTGGGACGGCGTATTTGTAATGAAAACCAAATAGTCTTTTCGTTACGGTTATACAGAGAAAAAACATCATTTGAAGGTCAGCGATGGCACGTGGTTACGTGAGAAGAAGGGAAAAAGATTACACAACCGTACTGGGCAATACAACCAAACTTTACGGCACGCTTACATTTACAGATTCGCTCAAGATAAACGGCTATTTTGAGGGCGAGATAGAGTCAAAGGGCGTGCTGTTCATCGAGGAAGGTGCCCACGTGGCGGCTGATATAAAAGCCAAAGAGGTGATTATTGCCGGCCGCGTTGAAGGAAACGTTGCCGCCGAAGACAAGATCGAGATGCTCGAAACATGTCGCCTGGTCGGCAACGTGAAGACAAAGAAGCTCCGTATAGCAGACGGGGTCAGCTTTGACGGCAAATGCGAGATGATCAAGGACCCTGATACAGTCGATATTTTTTCCGCCCCTGTAGATACTTTAAAAAAAACGGTGAGCAGTGCCTGAGATAATACGAGCAGCAATATTGTCGCTGGGAACAGAAATAACCTCCGGAATCATCAAGGACACCCATGGAAGGTTCCTTGGGGCTGAATTGACCGCCATGGGCGTGCAGGTCGAAAAGTCCTGTCAGATGCGGGATGATCCCGCTATAATCCCAATGGTTCAGGAACTGGTGCGGATGCATCAGCTGGTACTGATTACAGGCGGCCTGGGGCCGACCAGCGACGATCTGACCCGAGAGGCGATCGCCGAAGCGGCGGGAGTCCGGCTTCGATTCGATACAGCTCTCTGGGAGCTCCTGAAAGAGCGGTACGGGCTGTCCAAAGCGGAGGCCAACCGGAAACAGGCCATGATTCCCGAGGGATTTCATTCGGTGCCGAATCCGCAGGGGACCGCTCCGGGCTTGTGGGGACAAGTCGACGGCTGTATGGTCTGTGCCATGCCGGGACCGCCCCGCGAGCTGGAACCGATGTTCCTGACGAGTGTCCGTCCAATTATCGCCGAAGAGCTGCAGCTCGAACTGGTGTCAGAACTGGAGGCAAGCACCTTCCTGATTCCCGAGGCGGTTCTGGAAGATGTGTGCCGGAAATATGCGGATGGTTCCATCAGTTGGAGGACACGGTTTCAGGCTTACAAGATATCGCTGTACCTGTCCGGGGGAAGAAGAAAGGAACAGGAATCTTTTCTTTCCTCTTTGAAGGAGCATTTTGGATATGGTCTGGTTCAGGAGGGGGATATTGATCCTGCAGAGGCGCTTTTCGAGACCCTCAAGGAGAAAGGGCTGAAGCTTGCAACTGCTGAATCATGTACCGGAGGATTGATCGGGGCGCTCTTAACGGATATAGCAGGTGTGTCTGCCTGTTACTGGGGCGGGTTCATCACCTACGACAATGAGGCCAAGGCACATGAGCTGAATGTGGACGATTCCGTTCTGGAACGATTCGGGGCAGTATCCGAGGAGGTAGTACTGCAGATGGCATCGGGAGCTCTCCAGAGGTCCGGAGCTGATATCGCCGTAGCTGTATCGGGGATAGCCGGTCCGGAGGGAGGAACACCTGAAAAGCCGGTTGGAACGGTGTGGATAGCGCTGGCAGGCTCGGACGGAAAGCGGCGGGCCTGGAAGTTTGATTTCGGCTCCCGGCGCAGCATAATTCGCAGGAGAACGGCAGTGGCCGCCTTCCTGTTGACGGATTTAGCACTGCGGGAACCAAACAGGCTTGACATGGTCAATCGGTGGCACTATAGTTAGTTTGATTTAGAAAATACCTCCGAACACAGCTCGAACACATATATGTTTATACACAAATTATTACAATCCAATATATAACGGAGTTTTCTGATGGCACAAAGCAGGAAGAAACAGGAAGCGCTGAATTTCGATGATAAAGCCTATCAATCGGAGATGACTTCTCCAGAAGATACAGATAACGGTGAATCTCCTGAAAGTGAGGACAGAATGAAAAATACGGAAAGTGAATCGCCGGCGGAAACGACCACGAAGAAACGGCCGCGTAGAAAGAAAGTCCGGGTAGAACTGATCAAGGATACCTCGGATACGGAACAGCAGGATGAGAAGGGCAAAGATGAGATTGACGCTTCTTCGCCCATAGTTGAGGAGAACACGGACATCCCCTCCGCCGATGAACTTATCCGGAATCAGGGCATCAACAAGCGGAAAGGACACGGAAAGATGGAGTCCCATGCAAGGCCGGGAAGCGAAGGCGGTAACAGCGGCAGGAAGAATGACATCGGGAAGCTGAGCATCAATGAGCTTTCCAAGATGTCCGTGCCGGAATTACGGGATTTTGCCATCAATGAGGGTATTCCGCGTGACACCCTGATCTCACTGAAAAAACAGGACATCATCTTCTCCGTGCTGAAGGCCCATACCCAGCAGGGCGGGCAGATACAGGCTTACGGTTCTCTTGAGATTCTTCCCGACGGCTACGGATTCCTACGGTCGCCCCAGAACAGCTATCTGCCTGGACCCGATGATATCTATATCTCTCCTTCCCAGATAAGGCTCTTCAATTTGAAGACCGGTGATACCGTTGCGGGTCAGATACGACCGCCCAAGGAGGGCGAACGGTTCTTCGCAATGCTGCGGGTCGAGAGCGTGAACTCCGATGATCCTTCGGTGGCCCAGACGAGGGTCCCCTTTGATAACCTGACCCCCCTGTATCCCATGCAGCGCATCGATATGGAAACACCCAATGGAGACACATCCACACGGATGATCAACCTCTTCTGTCCCATCGGGAAGGGACAGCGAGGGCTGATTGTATCACCTCCCCGAACAGGGAAAACAATTCTGCTGCAGAAGGTGGCCAACGCCATTACCGCCAATCATCCTGAAGTGTTTCTGATCGTTCTGCTGATCGATGAACGCCCGGAAGAAGTTACCGATATGCGCCGTAACGTAAACGGGGAAGTGATTGCTTCCACTTTCGATGAGCAGGCGAGCCGGCACGTACAGGTAGCGGAGATGGTAATCGAAAAAGCCAAGCGCCTGGTGGAACACAAGCACGATGTGGTTATCCTGCTGGATTCGATTACCCGGTTGGCGAGGGCCTACAATCAGACAGTGCCCACCAGCGGGAAGATCCTCTCCGGCGGTGTCGACTCCAACGCACTTCACAAACCGAAGCGCTTTTTCGGAGCTGCGAGGAATACGGAGAACGGAGGAAGCCTGACCATTGTGGCGACCGCCCTCATCGACACTGGTTCCAGAATGGATGAAGTAATTTTCGAAGAGTTCAAGGGTACCGGCAATATGGAGATCCACCTGGACCGCAAGATGGCGGACCGCAGACTCTTTCCCGCCATCAACATCAAGCGATCGGGAACCAGAAAGGAAGAGCTGCTCCTGACGGAAGAGGAGCTGAACAAAATGTGGGTACTGCGCAAGGTCATCAACCCGATGGATGATATGGAGATTATCGAACTGCTGATTGACAGGATGCGCAAATCCAAGAATAATGAGGCCTTCCTGAGGTCCATGAACACATCTCCGGGCGGCCAGTAGGCAAAAGAGGCTGATCGTACTGGAAACTGAAGCGTATTAATGGTATATTACATCAGGAAAGGTAATTGAAAAGAGATTCTCTGTGGGACAGGAGTCCCGGGCAGAGGATATCTTATAGATCGCACCATGGAGGATTTTTATGAAGAAGGGAATACATCCCAAGTATGAGTTGACTACTATCCGGTGTGCATGTGGTAACGAGATCCAGACCCGTTCCACAGCGAAAGATATCGAGGTTGAAATCTGCTCCAAATGCCATCCGTTTTTCACAGGCAAGCAGAAGCTGGTCGACACAGCCGGCCGCGTGGAGAGGTTCAAACGGAAATACGGCATCAAGTAGAAGTCGCATACCGCCCCGTGAAGGGGCGGTTTTTTTTTACAGCAGAGAGAATTATGCACCGGTGTCATCAAAAAAGATTTAGTTGCATTCAGTAGGGTTTTCTTTTAAGATGATATATGATTATTAATCCGGGTGTAAGGTAAGTAGATGGATGCAATTTTCTCTCAGCATGTAGCCGAATATGGAGAGGAACCGGAGGTTGTCACTGAAGCTCCCGGGATTGTGAACCTGATGGGCGAGCATACCGATTTTCACGACGGATATGTGCTGCAGACGGGTTTGCACCTAACCGTAAAAGTTGCTATTTCAAAAAGAACCGACACTTCTCTAAGATTTTATTCTGTAGACCTGAACGAACGCAAGCGGACAACCATAGCCAATCTGAAGTACAAACGGGAGGACCGCTGGGCCAACTACGTGAAGGGGGTTTTTTTCGAGATTCTTCAGCTCGGTTATTCGTTCAAGGGGATGAATGTGAGCATCAGGAGCGATATTCCGCGCGAAGTCGGCCTCGGCTC